>JAABUZ0100001227.1_pt1 | contig 50473 bp, 42 predicted proteins | sample 5562091 | NCBI WGS metagenome assembly JAABUZ01 (sample SAMN12813069, study PRJNA571459) | rock metagenome | isolation source: Antarctica rocks | place: Antarctica: Victoria Land, Linnaeus Terrace sud | collected 2015-12-21 | reverse complement strand
GAACATCGGTTAGCAGCAGGCCCCGTAAGTACACCTCCGCCCACTCCCGTTGCTCACGTCGCTGGAACAACGGCGCAAAGTGCGCATGGTAGGCAGTCAGTTCCTCCGCCAGCGCCACAATATCCGCGACGGTCAAGGTCAACATTCCCGGGGCCTCCCCCGTGAGATCCCCAATGCTCATGGTGCTCTGCACCGTTCACCCCCCCCCTCCTCTTGCTCCCTTCTTTTCTTTCCCTCCCAGTACACAAGCAAGCCATATGCCTGAACTCTCGTTGTAATACTAGCGGATCGTCTGCCCGAGCAGCAGCGTCACGTGTGTGGAGTTAGGAGCTGCAAAACTCACGGACGTACCTATGAGGACGCCGCGCACCAGGGACGGGACATGATCGAACTCTGGCTCGAGTCCCTGACGGCCAGGGGTTTGCCCGTCCCACCGCCGCGCGTCTATGCGGATGTGCCTGGTTAGCTGAATTTGAGCGCCGACCAGGCGCGTGTGGTTCTGGTCGCGGCTGAGGGCGACGACATGGAGGCGCTCTGTGTGCTCGCCCTGACCACGGGGGCGCTGGGGCGAATTGCTTGGGCTGAAATGGCCGGACATCGATCTTGACGGCGGCGTGCTGTGGATCGCACGTAGTCTCGGGCGCGTGCGAGGCCAGGGCCTTGTGGATCTGACGACAAAAGCGCCGCGATCTCGTCGGCAGATTACGTTGACGCCGGAGGCAGTGGGCGCACTGAAGCGCGGCCGCTAGCGCCAATTGCGCCTCGCGCTTGGTGGCGCGCACATACACTTTACGACGGCCGTCGAGCAGCACGATGGCGCCCACCCAGCGCTCGTCTCTCGCACGCTTATACAGACTGCGTTGGCCAGGGGCGCGGCGCTCAAACTCATTCGCCGGCTACAACACGAGGGCGGTCAGTGCGCCTGTATCCGTGGACGGCCGTGTGGTGCGGGAATCGGCAAGCCGTCTTCACGCATGCCCTCAAGGTGCATCTCGATAGCCCCCTCGATCAGCTCCTCAACCTGCTCTCGTGTATCGGCAACGGCAACGCACCCGGGGAGGTCTGGAATATAGGCGCCCCAGTTCGTCTCACCGCGCTCATACTCGACGTCGTATCCATGCGTGCTCACAGGTGTCTCCTTCTCGTCACGGCTATTGTTTCATGGGTAGGGAATGTCGGCTTGCTGGAAGATACTCTTTGTCGTTTTTGGTGGGAGGACATCGCTCGGCTTACCCGCAACGGTTACTCGGCCTGATTTGACCGGGTGCTTGAATTGACGGTGGCTTCCCGACTGTGCGACCTGGTACCACCCATCCGTGCGTAATCGCCACAGGATTGCCGCAACCATCAACCTGCTTGCGGCGTTGGTCATGATGGTACTTTTCCTGCCCCCACTCGCGTGCGCGTTGCTCCCGGTCGGTCAGTTCGCGTTCTCGCTGTCGCATCCGGTCCTCCCATCGCGTCAAGTCCCAGCGCGTCCTAAAATCGACCATGGATCTGGCAGTTAGATTATGGTAACGCGCCGCCAGCTCCCGCTCGCGAATACACTACGATCCTGTATCTCTATGACGCTACAGGCGCAAACGTCAGCGCCACGGCATTGAGACAGTACCGCTGGCCCGTTGTCTCGCGTGGCCCGTCGTCGAAGACGTGCCCGAGGTGCGAACCACAGCGCTTACACAGCACTTCTGTACGAAGCATGCCGTGTGCGCGGTCTTCCACCAGTTCTACATGCTCACGGTTGATCGGGGCGTCGAAACTGGGCCACCCCGTCCCTGATTCAAATTTCGTGTCGGTGGCGAAGAGCTCCTGGCCGCACGCAACACAACTGTAGACGCCGGTCGCATGGTCACGATTCAACGTGTCCGAAAACGGACGCTCTGTCCCCTTCTGGCGGCAGACGCGATACTGCTCCGGTGTCAGGCGAGCCCGCCAGTACTCCTCAGGTTTGGTTCGCAGGTCTTCCATGGCTACTCTCTATCTCTAGATATGGCACGAAGCGAGGCCGTGCTTCTCAAGATACTTCTGGTGGTACTCCTCAGCCGGGTAGAATGGCGATGCCTCGGTGATCTCCGTCACCACCGGACGCCGGAACCGGCCCGACGCGCCGAGCTTCTCCTTTGAAGCCGCTGCCACCGACGCCTGCTCTGGCGTCAGGAAGTAGATGGCCGAACGGTACTGCGTCCCGATGTCCCACCCCTGGCGATTGCGCTGCGTGGGATCGTGGTTCTCCCAGAACACGGTCAGCAGGTCTTCGTACGATACCTGGGTGGGGTCGTACACTACCTCCACGGCCTCGGCATGGCCGGTGTTGCCAGAACACACTTCTTTGTAGGTGGGATGTATGGTCGTGCCGCCGGTGTATCCCACGCGAGTGGAAATCACCCCGGGCACCTGGCCAAACGCGGTTTCGACCCCCCAGAAGCAACCGGCACCAAAGATGGCGCGCTCCTTCTTCACATCCGTCATATCGTGTCCTTCCTCTCGTTGGGCAATTCCTGGGTGATTGTCGGCATCACGGGTGCCATGCACAGGCAAGGCAGCGTGCGGAGCGGTTCGTGGCATCAGACGCTGCACAAAACGGTTGAAGAATGTTTTCATACAGTCATTTTACCGTGAACTGGCACCGCGCCGGGTAAACAACGGTGAATTATTCCAGAAGCTCCATGCACGGCAGCGACCGTGTCGCCGGGATCGCACCCTGAGGGATGAAAACTGCCACCGCCATCACCGCCACCACGATGTCCGCGACCGCAGTCGCCATCACTGTGCCATCGGGTGCCCTCTGGGCACGCAGTCGGCGTAGCTTTGGTGCCGGGCGCACCCTGGGCGAACAGTCAGTACCCTTCAATCTACCAATCGTCAAGACCTATGTTCGGAGCAGGGACAGTATGGACAGCACCTTTCCTCACGATCGCCTGGACTGCTTCCTCTGCCCTACCCTGCCTCCCACGTGACATCTCGTTCCAATGGGTACACGGGACGGCGGATGCGCGCATACGGCAGTCGCTCAATGTGAAGATCGGTGCAGCCAGGGCTTAGCATCATCATGGCACGCGGCGCGACATTCCGTAACTCCGGGAAGAGATAGCCCAGCTTCACGACGACGATTTTGTGCTTGAGTGGATCGATACCAGCACGATGAAAGGCACCCGGCGTGGTGAAGGCACGGCGGTCGCTCGTCAGTATGACATCCACACCCTCAATCGTGACCACCGCCTGCGTCGCTCGATCTCCTGCGTCGAGATGCGCCACGGTGCCGTTCACCCGAACAGGCGCCACTGTAGCTCCCGAGAGCGTGCCGCCGATGGACAGCGATACGTGCCCACCCACGCCAGCTGCGGTACAGCGGCTCACAGCGGGTGCATCAGCAATACCGGCAACAACGGCATCAGGTACGTGTGCCGCGAGCAAGCGCTCCAGGACGTACGGCAGATCGCCCGCTCCACCCGCCGTGACATTGTCGCCTGCATCCGAGAGGAAGACCGACGGCTCAGGCGACGACCGTGCGCGGGAGATCGCCTCATCGACCGTTGCCGTCTCGACCTCGGGACCGAAGGTCGTGCGCTGATCCCATACGCGCCGCGCCAGAACCAGAGCTACGCGGCGCCCTATCGCGGGGTCACTCTCGGCCACCACAATGGCCGATGCCCCCGTCTCCGGGGAGTCGGTCCATGCACAACTGATCATCAGCGAGGCGTCTAGCACGCCCGGCTGTGCCGCAAGCGCTTCGAGCCCGGCGTACAGAGCGCGCGCTGGCTCGGCATCCGTGACGGCAAACTCGCCGGGTAAGAGGAGGGGCAGCTTGACCATCGTCGTCACCGGTCGCAGCCCGGCAGCGAGCGAACGGATGAGGAGGTCCAGAGCGCGTGCCCTGGTCTGTTCCCCGTCGCGATGCGGTGCCGTGCGCAGGGCCGTCAGGACGTTTGTCTGCTGCACGAGTCTTGCGCCGATATTGCCGTGCAAGTCGAGGCTGGCGGCAATGCAGATGTCGGGTCCGACCACGTCGCGGATCGCACTGACGAGGTCGCTCTCCCCATCTCCAATCGTCTCGACCTCCATGGCACCGTGCAGGTCGAGGTAGACGCCATCGACCGGCAATACTCCCGCGAGCCGTTCTATCAGTTCTCCCTTGATGGCCTCGTACGCGCCGCGTTCAACGAGACCGTGGGGAGATGCGCTTGCGCTGAGTGTGGGCAGGAGTTCAATTCCGCGCTGCCGGTAGCGCTTCCAGAACGGGGCATCCGTGATCACCTCGCCACGGTCTATCCAAAAATGGCCGAGCCGCGTCCGCAGTGGCGAGAAGGTATTGGTCTCGTGTTGAAGTCCACCGACGGCAATGCGCATGGGTTCATCCTTCCTTCATGACTGCACTGGCATAACTCTACGCTCGACCTCAGCAGATGGAGATGTTTCACTGGCTTCACTGTCTCTCCCCGAGCGCAGAGAGCACGCCTGCCAGCCATTGGCGGTCATGCATCGATCCTGCGGGAGTCGCGTGTTCCAGGCACGTTCCCCTCCCCCAACACCGGGGTGTATGATTTCGGCGGTGCGTCTTTAGAATTGCTGGGGCTCGGTCGAAAAACAGTTCGGTGTGCCTGGCTCACGCCGTCGTTGCTACGGGTTCTCCCACGGGCGTCATATCCCCCTCCCAGGCGAGTGCGCTCACAACTCCCCGCCACTGTTCTGGATGGAGTGCGTGCGATATCACCGGGCGAAAGCCGAGTTCGAGGTACTGCTTGATCGCACCCAGGCGCCATTCGTGGGTTGTCAACGAGACCCGCCGCATTCCTCGCGACCGGTGCCAGTGGAGCACAGCCAGGCACAGCGGGTAGGCGAGGCGCTGCCCCCGGTGCGCTGGCAATACGCAGACCATGTGCAGCGTGCCCGATTCGGGGTGATCGATATGTTCGAGCCATGCGCACGCTGACCCGACCACCTGTTCATCATGTCCATACGTCAGGATGAAGAGTCCTTCGGGATCAAACTGCGGATATGGCCTTCCGGTCAGGTCTGCACGGGTACGTGCGATGTCCCACTCGCCCATCTGTCCCGTGTTCATCACTGCCGCCCACGCTGCCTCGTCCCCGTGGCGGTAGTGACGACACTGATAGCCAGATGGCAGTGCCGCCAGTGCCGGTGCAAGCGGGGGAAGCCCCTCGAGGTGCGGGCGGAGCATCCGGAGCGACGGTCGTGCGGGTGCCGACTGCTGCACTGGCGATGCCTCCCCTCGCTCGCCGAGGACGTCCGTCGGTGTTGCCACGCTGTTTCTGTTCAAGCTCATCACGCCCTTCTACCAAAGACGCACGTACCCTGCACCGCGACGCATCGTAGCACATCACGCCATATCCGACGTGTCACGGCGAGGGCATGTCATAATCGAACCCATGGAACATCAACAATGTGCCGCGCCAACCCCGTCCAATCCGCCCGCAGCCGTCGCATGCGCCCCATTGCCTGAGGACCCCGACGCGACGCTGACGTTGCTTGGAGGGTGGAGCCGTGAGGCACTGCTCGCATTGGCTGCCGGACTCGACCGATTGCTGGCCGCGCCAGTGCCGGATGTCATTGCCGCACGTCCGCACGTCCCCGGCATCACCCTGCGCCACGAGACCGTGCAGTGTGGCAAGCCCGGCTGCACCCGGTGTCCGCACGGCCCGTACTGGTACGCGTACTGGCGCGAAGGGAACCGGACCCGCAAGCGGTATATCGGCAAGCGCCTGCCTGACGATCTTGACCAGGTCGCATTGCTTCGAAAGCCTGCTTAAATGGAGCACTCCACCGGGGAACAGCGTGATCTGGAGCGCCTTCGTGAGCACGTACACTACCTGGCGTTCGACCTCGACGGCACCGTCACCGATAGTGCTGGTGCGATTGCCGCAAACTACCAGGAGACATTCCGCATCTTTCATATGCCCCCGCCCGATGCGTCGGCCGTCTTCCCACTGATCGGGTTACCCCTTGAGGATGTGCTTCGGACGCTCATTCCCGATGGCGCAGACCTGCCCGAGGCCGAAATCGTAGCCTGGCGTGACTGCTACCGCGAGATCTACGACGACGTAGCACTGCCCTTGACGACGCTCTTCCCTGGCGTGCGTGAGACGTTGCAGCGGCTGGTTGATCTGGGGTTTGTCTGCAACCTCGCTACAAGCAAGCGACGGAGCGGCGCCGAGGCAGTGCTCGCCTACTGTGGCATCCGCCACTTCTTTACCGTCGTGGCCGGGAGTGATGTGGCGGTGGAACCCAAGCCCCACCCTGCCATGCTGCAATGGTTGATGGCGGAACTCGATTGTGAGCCGCAACATCTCCTGATGACGGGTGACACCACGTTTGACCTGAATATGGGCCGCTCGGCGGGCAGCTTCACCTGCGGCGTGACGTACGGCGTCCATACCCGCGCGATGCTCGACGTCTGCCGCCCCGATGCCGTGATCGACAGCTTCCCGCAGGTGCTGGAGCTGCTCGGGCAGGAGTAAGCGGGCAGCTACACCTTCAGATATTTTGCAAACCAGTCGAGTGAACGCTGGTAGGCATCCTTCGCGGCAGCAGCGTTGTAGCTTTGCCCCGTGTCGTTGTTGAACGCGTGTCCGGCGCCGGGGTAGATCTTGAACTCGAACGTCTTGCCATACTGCTTCATTGCCGCTTCGATGGCAGGCTCATTCGAGGTTATGCGCTGGTCGGTCTCTCCGTAAAAAGCCAGCACCGCGGCTGTGATCTTCCGCACGTCCTCTATCGGCTGGGGCGGTGGCCCGTAATAGGGAATTGCGGCGGCAAGGTCGGGGCTTTGCGTCGCCAGCGCCCATGTGAGCCCGCCACCAAAACAGTAGCCGACGGCCCCGGCCTTCGGGCCCGCGAACATCGGGAGGCTTTTGAGGTAGGTGACCCCGCTCATCAGGTCCTGGAGCAGGTCGGCCTTGTTCGCCTGGCCGAGGATGCCGGTGACCTGGCTCGCGTCGGGATACTTGTCTGTGCCTCCTTGCCGGGAGACAAGGTCCACCGCGACGGCGAGATACCCTGCTTTGGCGTAGCGTCGCGTCATGTCCTTTATGTGCTCCGTGAGCCCCCGGTTCTCGTGGATGACGAGGATGCCGGGTGCCTTTGCTCCTCCCCTGGGCGTTGCACGGTATCCCTTCAGCATCCCGGCCTGCCCTGGCAGATCAACGTTCCCCGCATCAATTGCCGGATCGCTCTCGCTCACCGTGACACCGCCCGACGCCGCGGGTGCCGCTGCCGACACAGCGGGCCTTGTTCCGGCAGCACCTGGCGATGGAGATGTGGCGCCTGAGGTTGCTCCCGGCGGTGCCGTGGTGGCGGCCGTGGCGACGGTTCCCGTCGTCGTACCCGTTATTGGTGCTGCCGTGGCAGCGGATGTCGTGGGGGCACTGCCAGTGACCACTGTGGTGGGGGCGGCCGCCGGGGTCGTGGGAACACTGGCTGGCGCCGCTGGCGTGGCAGCGCTGCCGCATCCGGCGGCCAGCAGCAGTGATGCCGTGGCGGGGATGCTGCCGGTGATGAGTAGCACCTGGCGCACGAGTTCCCGCCGCGAAATGTGCGCTTCCTGATACTCCTCGACCATCTCCTCCACAAGATACTGCTGGAGATAGTCATGGGACCGCTGGTGCCGGGACATGGTGCGTCTCCTTGTGCTCGTGTCTTTCGTCGTGTTCCTCGGTCGATGGCAACAGGGCGACGGTCCTTCTCCACTCGCGGCTCCGCTCGCCCCATCACTTCACATGCAATAGTACGATGCTGGGCTATTCTTAGAGCAGTCTCATGGGTATACCACCAGCCTGCGGCACATACGTCAGCGTACACGTAGACACTGGCACTTCCTATGCGTGAACTACGACTCATGAACCAATCAACCGTACTGGTACGTTTGCTCACCTGGCTGCGATCAGGGCAACCGCCTCGTGTCCTGCCGTCTGCTAAACTGCTGCTGGTTGCTGCCGTGACCGCGCCCGCCTTTGTGGTACTGGCGGTTGCTATCTCACGAGGCATGGGAACGGCGTCCGAGCAGCGCGTAGCACGTGCAATTCAGCGTCATCGTTCACCCGCTGTTATGTATGGCATGCGGTTCCTCAGTGAAGCAGGACGTCCGCCCTCGGTGACGGCGATGGTTGTCGTGGCATGCGGTATCCTCATCAGAATTGGCCGCAGGGCTGAGGCGGCGGCGGTGGCGACAACGATGGCGGGAGAGTCGATCCTGCGCATGTCCATCAAGCTGAGCTTCCAGCGTACCCGCCCCGAGTCCGCGTTCCGTGTCTTCGCCTGGGGGTTTAGCTTCCCGAGCGGACACGCCATGGGGTCGCTGGCAGTCGTTGGTACGCTGGTGACCGTGGCATGGCCGTCGCTCGGTCGGGGCGGGCGCATGTTGGCCGCGCTGATGGCGTTCCTGTTCCCCGTGGGAGTCGGGGCAAGTCGTGTCTATCTGGGTGTCCACCACCCGAGCGATGTCGTCGGTGGCTGGCTGGCGGGAGCAACCTGGCTCAGTGTCGCACTCGGTGGCCTCTGGCCGGGTGCCGCCCGCCGACTGTTCCCCGGCCTGGTCGAAGAGTCTGTTCAACCGGTAGGTAGGGAGATGCTCGCAGTGAAGGGTGTGTGACGTATGGAACGGCATCTGTCTGGTCCGATCACCGTCCTGATCAATCCCGGTGGAGGCGCCGCAAAGAAAAAGGATGCGTTACCACAGCTTTTCCACCTCCTGGAGACCCACCTCCCACACGCCGACGTGCAGGTGGTGAACCACGGCGACGAAGTTACTGGGCGAGCACGCGCCGCACGTGATGCAGGCGCGAAGATCATCGCCGCTGCTGGTGGCGACGGCACCATCAATGCGGTTGCACAGGCAGTCGTGAACACCGACACCAGGCTCGGCGTCCTTCCGTTTGGCACGCGCAACCACTTTGCCAGCGATGCCGGTATTCCGCTGGATATGGAGCAAGCCGTACACCTGCTGACCACCAACCAGGTCCGACGGATTGATACCGGGAAGGTCAACGACCAGATTTTTATCAATAACGCCAGTGTTGGGCTGTATCCAAAACTCGTGGAGTTGAGTGATCAAACGACGTGGACCCCGAACAAGACGCTGCGTCAGATCACCGCGGCACTGCGCCTGATGTTCTCTGCGAGCCCGGTCACTGTTGAACTGGAATGTTCCGCGGGCCACATGCACGAACCGGTATGGCTGCTCTTCTTTGGCAACAACAGCTACGACCTGAACATCTTCTCGGGTGGTCACCGTCAGACGCTGACGACCGGCATGCTCCAGACCGTCATTGTTCCCGCCGATCGTCGCCTACTGGTCCCACGACTCGTTGCGCGACGTTTTCTCGGTCGCGTCGATCCGCGTCACATCCGCCAGGTCATGGAGCGTTCGGTGACGGTGCGGATGGAAGACGGCGAGGTCGCCTATGATGGACAGGTCGGAACGATGGCATCTCCGTGTATCATCAAAAGCGTTCCCGCCTCACTCCTGGTCGTGGCCCCTCCTGATCCACAGGCGTGAACGCGGCCAACCAGGCACAGGTCACGCACCTGTTGAAAACCGATAGTGCAGAGACAGGACATCGCGCCGACGCAGTCATCCAAACCCTGCTATTCCCGCCTCGCTCCTTGATGGAAAGAGCGGGGCGGGTGGGACAGCGTCTTAGCTGGCGACGGCGATGGTGCTGGGCTGGTAGGGGAGGGGCGCCTCCACCGGCTGTGGCAGGAGCGCGATCGTGAGCACATCGGTCATCCGCTCCACCGGGATCAACGTCAGGTCTTGCTTCACCTCGGTCGCCAGATCGTCGAGATCCGTCTCGTTGGCTTTGGGCAGGAGCACCGTCGTGATGCCCGCGCGATGTGCCGCCAACGTCTTCTCCTTCAGGCCGCCGATGGGCAGCACCCGACCCCGCAACGTCACCTCCCCGGTCATCGCCACATCCCGGCGAGCGGGACGACCCGAGAGGGCCGAGGCGATGGCGGTGGCCATCGTAATGCCTGCGGAGGGACCATCTTTGGGGATGGCGCCGGCCGGCACGTGGACGTGCAAGACGTGGTTGGTGAACAGGGCACGGTCGATGCCCAGTTCCCAGGCGTGGGAGCGGACATAGCTGAGGGCGGCGCGCGCCGACTCCTGCATCACCTGGCCCAGTTGCCCGGTCAGGATCAGGTCCGTCTGCCCGGCGGTGCCCGGCATCACCGTCGCCTCGATGGTAATGAGGTCGCCTCCGGTTTCCGTCCAGGCCAGGCCCGTCACCAGCCCCACCTCATCGGCCTCCTCGGCCATCCCATACGCGAAGCGCTGGTGGCCCAGGTAGCCCTGCAGGCTCTCCGGGGAGATCGTCACGGGCTCCTTCGCCCCTTCGGCGGTGGCACGTGCCAGCTTTCGGCAGATCTGTGCCAGTTCCCGCTCCAGGTTACGGACCCCCGCTTCCCGGGTGTAGCCCCGGACAATGGTCTGCAACGCCTGAGGCGTCACCGCCACCTGCTCATCCGTCAGCCCGTGCTGACGGCGCTGACGGGGCAGGAGATGGCGCTGTGCGATCTCCACCTTCTCATCCTCGGTGTACCCGGCAATGCGGATCACCTCCATCCGGTCCCGCAGGGGAGCCGGGATGGTATCAAGCAGGTTGGCGGTGGTGATGAACAGCACGCGGGAGAGGTCGAACGGCACCTCCAGGTAGTGATCCGCAAAGGTATTGTTCTGCTCCGGATCGAGCACCTCCAGCAGTGCCGCCGTGGGGTCTCCTCGGAAGTCATTGCCCACCTTGTCGATCTCATCGAGCATAAAGACGGGGTTGTGGGTGCCCGCAGTCTTCATCCCCTGGATGATCCGCCCCGGCAACGCGCCGATATAGGTGCGGCGATGGCCGCGGATCTCGGCCTCATCGTGGACGCCGCCCAGGGAGATGCGGACGAACTCACGACCCAGGGCCGTGGCGATGGACTTGCCCAGGCTCGTCTTGCCGACACCGGGAGGGCCCACAAAGCAGATGATGGGGGTGCGCAGTTCCGTGCCCGCCAGCGACCGCACCGCCAGGTGTTCGAGGATGCGATCTTTCACCTTCTGCAGGCCAAAGTGTTGCTCATCGAGGACCCGCGCCGCCTCGATGATATCGAGGTTATCGGGAGTCTCCTTGGACCAGGGCAGGGTGGCGAGCCAGTCCACATAGGTGCGGATGATGCCGGTCTCCGGTGATCCCTGCGGCATCGCCTGCAACCGTGCCAGCTCCTTCTCGGCCTTCTGGCGGACGGCATCGGGCATCCCCGCTTCAACGATCTGGCGTTTGAGTTCATCGAGTTCACTCTCGGTGCCCTCGCTGTCCGCCAGTTCCTTCTGGATGGCCTTGAGTTGCTCACGCAGCAGGTACTCGCGCTGCGTTTTCTCCATCCCCTGCTTGATCTCGGCGTGGATCTTGCCCTTGAGTTCGAGGATTTCGAGTTGCTTGTTGAGCAGACCACCGACCATGCGTAGGCGGCTGGCCACATCGACGGTTTCGAGCATCTCCTGCCGCTGGATCGTCGTCAGTTCGGGCAGGAACGCGACCAGGTCGGCCAGCCACCCCGGCTCGGTTACCCGCGTCGCCGCCGCGGCCACTTCCTCGGGAAGACCCCCACCGAGCTCAGCATAGTGCGAGATCTGGCTGGCCACCTCGCGCATCAGCGCCTCGATTTCGGTCGTTTTCTCGACCTCTTCGGGCAGCACTATGACGGTTGCTATCAGGTGCGGCTCCGTCTGGGTGAAGGTAGCGAGGTGAGCACGCCCGAGGCCTTGCACGATGAAGTGCATTCCACCATCGGGGGTGCGATAGAACTGAAGGATCTTGGCAATGGTGCCGGTGGCGTACAGGTCGGCGGGCGTAACGTCGTCCTTTTCGCGTTCACGCTGGGCAACGAGCATGACATAGCGGTCGCCCTGTGCCGCCGCGTCGAGGGCACGCAGGGAGACGTCGCGGCGTGCTGCCATGGGAAGCACCATACGCGGGAAGAGAATGCTGTCGCGCAGGGGGACGACGGGAAGTGTCGTGGGTAGTTTCTCGAGCGTTTCTCGGGAAAGGTCGCCCGTGGTAGGTTCGGTCATTGACATGAGTGGTGGTCCTCCTAATCGCCAGTGTCGGGTGGATGGGTATGTGCCCACCGTTCCATGCGGCGTACCTCAGTATACGAGATTGAGTGATGTATTGTCAAGGTTGTTATTAGCAGACAAATAAGCCTTTCGGTTTCCTGGGACCGCTGTAGGCGTGCGCTACCATGGAGATAGTGTTGTCATCGAACGCGCCTGTTCTGGCAGAGTGACGTGGGAAAGAAGTGGCATGGCGAGCGGGGACGGTACTGGAGGTGCTGGGGGGACGGCGGAACAACTTGCGGGGCTACACGCTGCCTTGCGGCGTGTCATCGTCGGCGCCGATGACGCGATTCGCCTGCTCATCATCGCCCTGGCAGCTGGTGGACACGCCCTGTTAGAGGACGTGCCGGGCGTCGGGAAGACCACGCTCGCCCGCACGCTGGCCAGATCACTGGGGGGCACGTTTCAGCGTATCCAGTGTACGCCTGATGTCCTTCCCACCGATATTACGGGCACCAGCATCTTTAACCAGCGCACCGCCGAATTCGAATTGCGGCGGGGGCCGCTGTTTGCCAATATCGTGCTGGCCGACGAGATCAATCGGGCAGGACCGCGTACGCAATCCGCCTTACTCGAAGCGATGGCCGAGCATCACGTCACGATCGACGGTCAGACACTCCCGTTGCCCGCGCCTTTTCTTGTCGTGGCAACACAGAATCCGATTGAGTTGGAAGGCACCTTTCCTCTCCCCGAGGCGCAACTGGATCGCTTTCTCGTGTCGTTCGAGCTTGGCTATCCGACACTCGATGAGGAACGGGTATTGATCCGTCGTTATCGAACCGACGAGCCGGGCGTCGACGTGGTCCCGGTGCTGTCCACAGAAGATGTCCTGGCGCTCCAGCAAGCCTGCCGATCGGTCCGCATTGATCCGTCGCTGGAGGACTACGCACTGAGTCTCGTGCGGCGTTCCCGCGAGAGCGACCTGCTCCAGTTGGGGGTGAGCCCCCGGGGCACCCTCTCGCTCCTGCGTGCGGCGCAGGGGCACGCGCTCCTCCGTGGCGGCACCTACTTGCTGCCTGACGACGTCAAAGCGGTGGCGGTTCCGGCTCTGGCACACCGTGTGATGGTGCGTTCGCAGGCGCGCTTGCGTGGTAGGACACGGCAACAGGTGATCCAGGAGTTGCTGGACGCGGAGCCTGTGCCAGGTGGTGGCGGATAGCGCGGTGTCGAATGTGCAACGTGCGCGTCTCGAGAAGCTCTGGCTTCCGACGCTGCTGATCTGCGTGGTTGCCGCGTTGATGCTGCACGATCCACTGCTCCTTGCCGCCAGCCTTGTCGGCATCACCACGGGCCTTGTCACACTCGGCTGGCGTGCCCGTGCCCTGCACCATGTCGTGTATGCGCGTCAGATCGACCCCACGCGGCTCTTCCCCGGTGAACAGTGTTCACTCCTTGTCACCATTGAGAACCGGAAACTCCTGCCTGTACCGTGGATGACCGTCACCGAAGTGGTGCCATCCGGGCTTCGTCCCGTTGAGCGACGTCAGCGGCACGGGTCCATACGTGACATTCCCTGGAAGCAGTCGTACGCGCCTGGCCCCTATCAGCGACTCGAGCGGCGTCTGGAACTGACGGCCGAGCGGCGTGGTCTCTTCACCTTGCCACCGGTCACCGTACATACCGGTGACCCATTTGCGTTGTTTACCACCACCGCCGTACTGGGGATGGCGCACACGCTCGTGGTCTATCCCCGGCTCCTCCCGGCGTGGAGCTGGGCGCCAACGGCCGCCAGACCGTTTGGCGAGGGTCGGGCACAACCGCCATCACTGGATGATCCACTCCAGGTTACGGGTACACGTGACTACGTGCCAGGCGATCCACAGCGGCGCATCCATTGGAAGGCAATGGCGCGCGGTACAACCCTCAAGAGCCGCGTGTACGAACCGAGCGCCAATCTTGCGCTAACGATCGTCCTCGATGGCCGGACCTCGGATCGTAGCTGGGATGGCGTTGAGCACGAGACACTCGAACGGGGAATCGAGCTTGCTGCGACTGCCGCCCGCGACGCGCTGGACGCCCGTGTGCCTGTCGGCTTGCTGTCGAACATGCTCCTGGCAGGCAGCGACCAGCGGCTGCAGATCCCTATCGGTCGGTCGGGGGAGCAGCTATCGACAATCCTGGAGTCCCTGGCGGCGCTTGTCCCGTTCTTCGCGCCGCCCCTGGCCGACGTCCTGGAAACTCACCTGCCCGTGCTGCCGTTTGGGGCGAGTCTGCTCGTGGTGAGCGCGGTGATGACCGACGAGCTGCATGCGATCCTGGACCTCTGCCGACGGCGTGGTCATCCGGTCATACTGGCAGATCCACGCGATGTGGCAGACGTATGAATGTGCCACCCGGCCGATGGCGCGGCACGGTCGCGAGCGCCCTGGCAGACGCTGTTCAGCCCGCACTCGTTGAGGCCACCTGGATCCTCCTGCTGTCGCTGTCGCTCGAATCGGCCCTGAAGACGCCGGTGGCGCTCCCGTGGCCGCTGCTTGCGGTGATCAGCCTGATAAATCTTGCGGTGGCCCGTCTGCCCGGCACGGGTGATAGCTCCGCCGACAGAGCCGTCCGCGTCGGCATAGGATTGGCCAGCATCGCCCTCCTGACAGGCTGGCCCTTTTCGGCGCCGCGCCTGCTGGTGGCCCTGCTGCTCGTCTGGCGTGCTCGAACGTTGGCCGACATCACGCTACCCGAAGAGCGGTTGAGAGTGACTGTGCGGGCCGGGTCGGGTGGACTGGCCACGGCGCTGGTACTTCGGAGCCTGTCGGGCATCACCACCGTGGCGGTGTCGCAGGCAGAGGCAGTAACGGTCACCGCTTTTGTTGTCCTGGCGCTCTGGAGCCTGGCATCCGCACAACGAATGGAGCTTGCGGCCGAGTACGAATTGTCGACCGGTGTGGAGCGCTCGTACGTGGTGCCGATCGTGGCGATCCTGGTGATCGTGCTCGGTTGCGGAGTGCTTCTGGTACTGTTTCCTCCCCTCATGGCGATCGCGAGGACATTCCTGGGATTGATGATGCACCTGGCGGGATTTCTCTTTGTGCCCGCGATAGAGACGGTGGTGTACCTCCTGTTCACCTATCTGTTGGAGCCGCTTGCGGCGTATCTCCAGGGTCGGTTTGGAACTGGTACGCGTATCACTCCGCTCGGTGGCCTGATTGATCAGCTCCGGGCCGAACGATCACTGACATCGAGCGAGGCGCCCCCCTTCCTCCACACCTTCCTGGTTGGCCTTGTTGCCGTGGTCGTGTTCCTGGTAATTCTTGCGGTTGCGCTTCGGCTCGCCGCCGGACTTCGACCGTCCGACGACACTCGAGAGCTATCGACCGACCGGCGAACGTCCCTGTGGACGTGGACATGGCTCCCCGCCTGGCTGCGGCGTCTTCGCCGTGCGGGAACCGATGTGCTGGCGCGAGTCCGGGATGACGCCGTCGAACTGGTACGTGGTCGGTCGGTTCCGATGACTGCCGAGGGTGTCTATCGGGAGGTTGTACGCATGTCCGCTACCGGAACCTTCCCCCCTGAAGTGAACATCATGCCGCGGCAGCCCCAGCAGACGCCGTTTGAGTATTGTCGGGAACTTGCTCGATCCCTCCCCACGGTTGCGCCTGATTTGCTGCTCGTTGCAGGCTGGTACGTGGACGTTCGCTATGGGGGCGAGGAGTCACCGGCGCAGGAACGCCTGCGGCCCGTGGCCAAGCGGCTGTTTGCGGCGTTGGACGATGCGAGACGCCGTGATGGAGTGTAGGCCGACCCCGTCTTTTACGATGCGGTTCGGGCCGTCGCGGGCAGCGGCTCGTGGTTCAGAGGCAGTGGGAGAGTAAGCGTAAAGGTACTGCCAGTTCCTTCGGTGCTCTCCACGGTGATGGCGCCACCGTGCTGGTCAACAATCTGCTGTGTGCTCGCGAGGCCGATACCGCTCCCACTTACCTTACCGACGACGTTGCTACCGCGACGATACCGGTCAAAGATATATGGAAGGTCGGCGGCGGGAATGCCCATGCCACGATCTGCGATCGTCACGACCGCGGATGAGGCGTTATTGCTGGTCTCACGTCGAACGTTGATGGCAACGATGCCTCCCGCTGGACTGTATTTGATGGCATTACCCATGAGATTGCCGAGGACGCGGGCGATGCGCGGAGCGTCCCACTGACCGATGATCTGGTTCTCATGACTCTCCACCCGGATGTCGTGGCGTGGCGCGGTTTGCTGTTGCTCCACCGCTATCTGCCCGATAAGCATGACCAGGTCGGTGGGTTGGCGGTCAAGTTCCACCTGTTGGCCGAGTTGCAGCCGAGTGACGTCCAGCAGATCGCTGAGCAGTTCGGCCATCAGGGCAACGGTAGACTCGATCTGCCCGAGTCCTCGGCGCAGGCGATCAGGGTCGAGTTCCTCAGACCGCGTCAGGTGCCGCTTCAACAGTTGTGCGTTCCCCTTAATTGAGCTTAAGGGCGTCTTCAGGTCGTGAGCGGCGGAGGCGAGGAACTCATCACGTGCGTATACCGCCGCACGCGCCTGCTGGTATAGCTGGGCATTATCGACGGCAGTGGCGCACCGCCGGGCAAGTTCTTCTGCCAGCACCAGATCAGCATCGGTGTACCGCCGCCCGGATTCGGCGAAGAGGAACGAGAGTACGCCGATACTACGATCCCGGACGATCATCGGCACCAGCAGCACGGACCGCAGCCCAAACTGTTGGATGAGCTCGTAATCCTCAGCGTCAAGCTCGGACGGTTGAATTGTTGTTGGGCTCGTGTCGGGGTAGAGGGCGGACCGCCCTGTCCGGAGCGCCCTGGCAATGGCTGATCCCGCGTGGGAGTCACGGGGCAACGAGCGATCACGTTTCCGCGCCAGCGCTCCCTCGAGACGCGCCTGGTCTCGGTGGGCGATGGCCACACGGCTCATGGTCTCGTCCGCTTCAAGGATGTCAACGGTACACCAATCCGCGTACAGCGGGACCGCCAGACGCGCTACGCTCTGGAGCGTTGTTTCGTAGTCGAGGGAACTGGAGAGCACCGCACTTGCTCCGGCGAGAAATCGCAGTGCATCTTCTGCCCGTTTGCGCTCTGTGATGTCATCAAATGTGGCGACTGCAGCTACCACCTCTCCGTGCTCATCGTGAATTGGTCCGGCACTGATGCTGAGCCAGGTATGTGAGCCATCAGGACGAACAAACTCTACGACCTCGGCCACCGTCGTTTCGCCCAGACGCACGGCCCGCGCAAGTGGCCACTCAGCGACGTCGTAGCGTCGCCCGTCGCCATGGAGTCCGTGCCAGATGCCATATGCCTCAATACCGTCGATGCGACCATCTGATGACTGGAGGATGTGTTCGCTCCGTGCATTGGCGAGCACGACGCGGCCCGAGGGTGCCTCGGCAATGATGACGCCGCCCGGCATCTGCTGCAGCACCGCCTCCAGCCGTTGCTGTGACGACTCGGCGGCGGCTCGCTTCCTGTGCTCCTCTCTCCGTTCGGCGTCGACGCGTTCCGCTTCGAGCCGTGCGGTCACGTCGCGCGAGATGTGCGCAAAGCCCCGCAACTGGCCGTTGTCGTCGTGGATGGCATTGATGACAACATGGGCACAGAAGGTCGAGTCATCTCTCCGTACCCGCAGTTCCTCGTGTTCGAAGCGCCCTTCGAGCGACGCGATTCGGAGCTGCTCCTGGGGGCGGCCGTGTGCGATGTCGTCCGGGGGGTACAATGCGGCGATGTGGTGACCCACAATGTCGTCCGCCCGGTATCCGGTGATGTGTTCAGCGGCGGCATTCCAACTGAGAATTATGCCGTGGACATCGAGCATAATGATGCCGTAGTCCTGTACATGGTCAACGAGTACACGCAACTGTTCTTCGCTCTGGCGAAGTGCCTGTTCCGTCTGCTTCTGGCGCGTTATGTCACGGCTTATTTCGAGGTGCGCCAGAGGGTGGCCATCAGCGTCCCGCTGCAGCACCCAGTAACTGGTGACGATAATCGTGGTTCCTGCACGATGCTTGTGGATGAGTTCGCCTTCCCAGTTCCCGGCGTCGAGGAGCTGCCATTCGATCTGGTCCAGTGGTTGCGGGAAGACCGTACGCAACAAGGCATGGGATGTCTGGCCGATTGCCTCGCTGGCCGACCACCCATAGAGCTCTTCCGCACCCCTGTTCCAGTAGACAATTGTACTGCCATCCAGTGTTCTGACAAAAATCGCATCGTGTGCAATATCTAGCAGCCGATCGATATCAACAGGCGGCTGCGCAAGATTCCCCTGGGGATCAGGTAGGTGGTGACTATGCATGATTCCTGCGTCGTTGCCTGCTCCACGCACTGCTCGGGTGCGGATGCGCATACGGGCATGTATGCCGCAGGTGCAGCAGATAGTGTGCCCGGCGTTGTGCTGTGCTACTCAGGCCATGGGTGCTGGTGGTCCGCATAGCTGTTCTATCAGATAGTGTGCCCGTCGGCATGTAACGCTACCGTGCGAGCGGCATCTCGCGTCCATCGTGCTGGGCAGATCGCAATGCGGCCTCCTGGAATGCGATTGGCTCGATTAACTGCTCCCGTGACAGCGGCATCACGCCCGTGGTGAGCGTGGTGACGATCTGTGCAAGCAACTCCCGATACATATACGTGCCATCGATCGTCCGTGTGCGAACCTCCTTCCCGCAGACAGCCGTGAACGTGAACGCATAGGCGGCCCCGCGGATGCCGCGCACGGTGCCGATCCGTCCATCATCCCAGATGCCGACGGCCAGGTCGGTCTTCTCGTTCGAGATGCAGCGCACACGCTGGCAGCCTGTGCCCATCAACTCATAGAGAACCTCGACAGCATGGACGCCATAATGGAAAAAGCCAGGGTTGCGGGGGTGCAGTGCGGCGGGCCCCGCCGTGTCGCACCCGAAGATGCCCCCCAGCGAATCGATCTGCTGCTTGAGTTGCTGGACATCGGGAGCGTAACGGACGCTTGACGCGGAAAAGAGGGGGACCCCCCGCGCCTCGGCCGCATCAAGTATCCTTCGCGCATCAGTAACGGAACAGACGAATGGCTTGTCAACAAAGGTGGGAATCCCCGCGTTGATAAATGGCATGGCGCGCTCAGCGTGGACGCTGCCGTCTTGCGACTCAATCAGCACGGCATCGATCTGGCCAATCATTTCTTCCGGCGACTGTACGATACGAACGCCAGCGGCAGCCGCGCCGTTCGCAAACGTATCGACGCGTTCCTGTGGGAGAATCCGTGACGTGCCGGGGAACGCCGCCACGACCGTGGCTCCCTGCACCCACTGGTCTTCAGCAATGCCAGCGTGGTTGAACCGTTGCGAAAAGGCAACGGCGTGGCTCGTATCGCAATCGACCATACCTAGACGGATCATGCGGTGTCCTTCCCAACAACAACGTAGCTACATTGGCAGGAGACGGTCGATGACCATCGCGCCGTACAGGAGGGCCAGATAGACCAGCGAGTACCGGAAGACTGGGCGCGCCAGCTTGTGGTTATTCATCAAGCGGTAGGCAAGCACGACGAACCATCCCCCCAACACACTCGACGCAAGGAGATAGATCATCCCCATGGCGTGGGTGAGGTACAGCAACAGCGTACACGCCAGGAGGACACACGTATAGAAGAGGATGGCACGGCAGGTGTGCTCTCTTCCCGCCACGACGGGCAGCATGGGTACGCCCGCCTTCCGATAGTCTTCGCGGCTATACAGTGAGAGTGCCCAGAAGTGTGGCGGCGTCCAGCAAAAGATGATCGCGAAGAGCAGGACGGCGGCCCACGATAGGCCCCCCGTCACGGCCGCCCACCCCACCAGCGGAGGCACCGCGCCGGCGGCCCCGCCGATCACGATGTTCTGAGGCGTGGAGCGTTTGAGCCACTTCGTGTAGATGATGACGTAAAACAGGTTGCCGGAACAGGCCAGGATGGCACTGACCGGATTGACCGCGACCCACAACAGGATGGCGGCGGCGAGGCTCAGGACAAGACCGAATGCAAGGGCATGGCCCGGGGTGATCCGGCCTCCCGGTATGGGACGTTCGCGCGTACGCTGCATGATTTCATCGATGTCGCGATCCATCACCTGGTTTATTGCCCCTGCCCCACCTGATGAGAGCGCGCCACCCACGAGCGTGACAACAATGAGGTACAGCAAGGGTTGCGTGGGCGTTGTCTGGCGTGCCGCAATGAGCATGGCGGCAAGAGTGGGAACCAGCAGAAGGACGATGATGCGAGGCTTCGTCAGGCTTACGTAGTCAAGCGCCGTCGCGCGCCAGGTCAATGGTGCCATGTCAATGTGTTCTTTCTGCCAGGAGGGCACGGACATCATACATGACCTGTGCGGGGAGCATATCCGGCGCGTCGTAGACGGCCCGCACCGTGTGGCGCTGGTCGATCAGCAAGAAGTGGGCGTCATGGACGACGGTTCCCGCGTCCGAGTCGTGCAGCATGCTCAGTTTGAATCCTTCAAACATCAACTGTCGGATGATGTCCGGTTGGCCTGTCAAGAACTTCCATGCTGCCGGGTCGGCGTCGAAATGTGCCGCGAAATCATTGAGTACGGCCGGCGTGTCTCGCTCCGGATCGGCGGTGAAAGAGACCAGGATGACACGTGTGCCGAGGACTTTTTCCTGCCGTGCCAATGCCTGAAGCTGCTGCATCTTCGGTTCCAGGATGGCGGGGCAAATGTCGGGACAGTGTGTGTAGATCAAGTTCGCCACCACTACTTTTCCCGCAATGTCCTGGTCGGTCACGGTTCGGCCCTGTTGGTCTTGCAGGTGAAATGGCGGAACGGTCCAGTACGTCGGAAGTGGCGGCGTTTGCCGTGCGCGTGCAAAGGTGACTCCGGCAAAAAGGACACACACGATGGCAATGATGAGTCTGAATGCGGGGAGCCCGCCCGGTAGTCGCATCGTCCTGATCCTCATCGTGTGCCACGTATATCGTGGACGTGAGGCCGGTCACTTGGGTTCAGGCCCCACCCGTCGCGGTGGCCATCATGAGTCTATCAGATATCGGTGGTTAGAAATATCAAGTTATGTAATGTCTGCGGATGGGAGTGAGAAGCTGAAGGTGCTGCCTCCACCGGGTGTGCTGCTCACCGCCATGGTGCCGCCGTGCATTTCCACGATGGAACGCGTGATGACGAGTCCGAGGCCGGTTCCACCCACTTCATCCGTTGTGCGATTCTTGGCACGAAAGAACTTCGTGAAGAGTTGCTGTTGTTCGTGTGTGGTGAGGCCGATTCCCGTGTCCCGAACGTCGACATGGACCATCGTGCCGTCGGCGCGCATCGTGACGGTGATACTTCCTCCCTTTGGCGTGTATTTGTGGGCGTTGGACAGAAGATTCATGAGCACCTGTGTCACGCGGTCGGCTTCTCCTAGAACGCGCGGGAGTGATGCGGGAAGCCCGAGTGACAATTGCTGCTGCTTTGCCTCCATCTGTGGATGGAGCGTGGCGACCACTGACCGCACGACGCGGTCCAGATGAAGAGGCTCCGGCCGCAGTTCGATTTTGCCAGATTCTATCCGGGAGACGTCCAGAAGATCATTGATCAAACTGACAAGCCTGTCGGCATTGTTCTTCACCACGTGCAAGAATTCCAGTTGTTCATCCTCAAGGGGGCCGACCTCTCCGTCCAGAAGCAGATCGACATAGCCTTTAATGGACGTCAATGGCGTGCGGAGTTCATGGGACACGAGTGCCACGAACTCCGACTTCATCCGATCGACTTCCCGTTCCCGTGTGACGTCACGCAAGACATACAGCCGACCTAGCCCGGGTGCGGGTGTGGAGAATAGTTCGAGCTGGCGCACTTCGGGCCATACCTGGTGCAGATCGATGGTAAACACCTGTTCTTGATCATCCGCCGTGCCCCCGATCCGTGCACGGGCGATGTCTGGATCGGCAAAAATCTGAGTCAGCTCTCGATGCAGTTCCCCAAAGTGACGTCCCACTGTCTCACTCGCCCGGAGTCCCAGCAGTTCCGTAAAACGCCGGTTAATGCCAAGCACGCGTTGATCGGGTGCCATGAGTAACATGGCATCATTGGCGGCGTCGAGGACAGCGCGCGCTTCACGCCGCGCACGATCAACCGCACGGTATTGTGCCTGGACCTCGCGCAGCGCCAATCCAACCTGCTCTTCGGCCCGCTGCCGTTTTCCCATTTGTTCATGGAGCCCGTTAATCGCGGATTGGAGTTGAGTCGTCCGCTCGCCGTCGCGTCGTTCGAGGGCAACATTGAGCGCGCGCACCTCTGTCTCGGCCCGTTCGCGTTCGGCTGTGCGCGTCACCAGGCGATGCCGAAGGTTGTGCAGGACGTTCGTAAGACGCGCAACTTCCGTAATGCGGCTCCGCGGGAGCGTCACGACCGTCTCCTCGTCAGCGAGGTGGTCGGCAGCATCGGCCAGGGCACCGAGGGGTTCGGAGAGCAATCCGGCGGCATACGCTCCCAGAAGTCCGGAAATCAGCATCACCGCGAGGAGTTCCGCAAAGGTCCTGACACGGTCCGCGCGAATGGGTGCGAGGGGATCATTGGCTGACCGCTCAACCACGACGCCCCACAAGAGGCCTGGAACGGGGGCATAGCCCGCCAGACGCTGTCCCTCCCACGTCTGGTACGTCAATGAACCGGAGGCGCTGTTGTGGGCGAGCAGTGCGGACACGGGTGGTGTGCGAGACCGGTCGGCGAAGGACGAGACGAGTGATTCGTCCACGTGTGCCACCACCCGGCCGGTCTCGTTCACGAGGTAGGCCTCTCCACCCGACATGGTGCTTCCACGAACGAGCAGTCCTGCAACGTCTGACGCGTCCACCAGGCCCGCGACACTGCCTGCAAACGTGCCGTTCTCGTCATGGACTGGCTCTCCGAAGGCAAAGACGGTGCGGTGGAGGATAGGGGAGGCAAAGACGACCAGCGAAGCCCGATTGGTCTGCTTCGCAACGTCGAAGTACGGCGTGCCGCGAGCGACGGTTGGCGGCAATGCATCACTTCGAGCGATCTCTATGCCGTCCGCATCGGTCGTCGCGACGTACGTGAAGTCAGGGTATGCTCTCGCGATGCCGTGCAATAATTCTTGCTGGGCACGGGGCGATAGATCCGGTAACCGTGGCTGTGACGCAATCATCGAGATCGCTGCCCGAAGGAGGCGCACGTAGTCGGCCACGTTCTGCGCCAGCGCACCAGCAAGGTTCTGTTCAGAAGCGAGAACCTGCACCGTTGCCAGGCGTTCTCCCCGCTCAGCATCCGGCGCGACCGCGATCACAAGCGGCAGCGCCGTTGCCGTCGCCAGAGCAAGCGCCACCCGCGTTCGCAGGGACGCTGGATCGACGAGGTGGAGCGATGGACCTAGCCACGGCAACAGCAGCAGCACCATGCCTGCACCGCCATACAAGGCGACGCCGGTCCAGTTGCCGTTCGGAAGTGAGACGTTGAACAGGAGGGTGAAGAAAGACAACGCGCCAAGGGTCTGAGCAATCCAGTTCCCGCGTCGTGAGAGACCAGGGAGCAACTGGGTTACCACCATGGCTACACCGATGATGAAGAACGCGACCCCGTACCAGGGGAGTGAAAAACGGATGGTATGGTACATCGCCGAGCTGAACTGCTCGGGTACCGTCACCATAAGGAGGCCGCTGCCCAGTGCGCACAGCCCGAGAAGAATGACAAAGAAGTCAGCTGTGACGACTGAACTACCGGTGGTGCGCCGCGCTGCTACGGCAGGTGCGGCGATGGTTCCAACACCAACGACAACATAGATGACCGTTTCCGTGAGGGCGCCTGCCTCAACGAAGCCCGGAATCACCATGAGGAGCACCGCGCCGACCAACACATGCGCAAGGATAATGAGCCGACTGCGGGGGGCCAGTACCGACGTGTAGAGGACGCTAATGCCGGCGGCGAGAAATGCTATGCCCCAGAAGGACAGGGAAGGCTGCAGACTGGTGTAGATAGGAGCGCTGAACTGGTGGGGAGCGACGAGCATCAACGCCCCAATAATGTTGCAGAATGTCCCGATGGCCCATTGCAGTGTCCCGATGGTGAAGGCAGGGATGGACGCCCCTGACCTGAGTATCCACCCATTGTGTGGCGGAATGTTCTCTGCACTCTCCCGGGGGCTGGATGGTGCCGCACCCTCAGCGGCTGGCGACAGAGCCACTCGTGCTTCTGTAGTCGATAGTGGCGCAACGGTCCGCACGCGGATCCATCCCTTTCAACCGATGACGCCCTGCGTGGTACTGATGGGGGGGGAAATATGTGCATATCATACCTGATTGCAAGGTCCACGGGACACAACCGCTGTTCAGTGGTTCGCGGCAGTACTGAGGTGCTATGATCTCAAGGCTCACGGCGCATTCGCACGTTGCGTCGCAAGCGAGCGCATGAAAAAACAATCGCTGCTAAGGAGCGCCTCAATGGGGAACGGTCGCTTGAAAAACTCCGTAGGGATCTGGGCTTTCGGTTCGAACGCGACGCGCTTCGTGCCTGGCGGCTACCATGTCGCTGAAGCGGCTGAGTCTATGGAACAACGCACCGAGCGTGCGGTGTCCGGTCTGCACGACCTGGTAGACAGTTTCGAGTACCACTATCCAGACGAGATCAACGAAACCAACCTGCCGCGCATCCAACGCATCCTTGGTGACAAGGAGATCTATTGCGTTGCCCTTGGCCTCTTTTCCAACCCCACCTACGCACTTGGCTCATTTATTAATCCGGATCGTCAGTTGCGGCAGCGCGCCATCGACGTCACGAAGGCTGCGATTGACCTTGCGGCAGGCATTCATGCGCATTTCATCATCTGGCCAGGGGCCGAAGGGTACAACTATCCTTTCCAGGCTGACTACCGGCAGATGTGGCGTGACTTTATCGATGGGATGGGTCAGGCCGTCGATCACGCACAGAGCAAAGGCGTGACGATTTTCCTGGAACACAAGAATAGTGAACCTGCCATGAAAATACTGATGCGTGACATGGGGATGACCATGTTCGTCGTCAACAAACTGAAGTCACTCGGCCACGATGTGTCACGTCTCAAGCTCAATATGGACTGGCAACATCTCATTATGAACGGTGAAAATCTACCTGAGTACGCCGCGCTCCTCGCTGATGAAGGCCTTCTGGGACATCAGCATGCGAACAGCGGTTGGGGCCAGTTCGACGACGATAACATGGTTGGCGCCTCGTTCTTTATGCAGACCCTGGGCCTCGCGAAGGTGCTGCACGAGGTGGGGTATGGCGATAACGGGGAGCGCATGGGTTACGACCTCTTCCCCTATACGGAAGACCAGGTGGCGGCCGTTCGCCAGAGCATCATCCAGTGGGAGTTCATCGATAGCCTTGCTCGCAAGCTCGATAGCACGGCACTCGCCGAGGCACAGAGCAAGCGTGATGCCGTTGGCGCGTATCGTGTGGTGTACGAAGCGCTGGGGCTGAACGAGGAGTTCATCCGTTCTCTCAAGCAGCAGCGCAGCCAGGAACGCGTTCAACCCGTGCTGGCACAGTAGACGGCACGGCGAGACGACGGGTTTGTACCGGTGACGCACGTCGCTGTCTCTGTTCTGAATGCTGACCTCACGGAGCTTGGCCGCATCTGCCGTGAGGTGGAAGCCGCCGGTGCCAGCTCCATCCAGGTTGATGTTATGGATGGCCACTTCGTTCCCGAACTAGCATTTGGACCTCAGGTCGCATCGGCCGTTGCCAGGAATACGGCGCTTCCGGTGGAAGCCCACCTTATGGTGGAGCGACCACGTGGTTTTGTTGGGGCCTTTGCCGAGGCTGGCGTGCGCGACTTCATCTTCCACGTCGAAGCGACCGATGACCTCACTGGCCTGTGCTCACTGATTCGCACCGCCGGGATGCGTCCGGGTGTCGCCATCAAAGCGTCAACTCCGGTCAGTATGCTCGTTCCGCACCTCCATATGCTGCATATGGTGATTGTGATGGGGGTGGAACCGGGGCGTGGTGGTCAACAATTCAACGCGACGTGCCTCGACACCGTGCGTGTCCTTCGACACGAGGTGACCGCCCGTGGCATTGAGACGCAGTTGCAGGTTGACGGCGGTATGAATGACGCAACCGCGCCGCTGGCCGTGGCAGCTGGCGCCGATGCTCTGATTGCGGGTTCCTACCTCTTCCGCCACCCAGGCGGCTACCGGGCAGCCGTACAGTCCCTGGCGATGGCGGGACAGCGCCAGCGACCCTGAGGCGCATCGCCGCATGAGCCAGCCACCGTACGACGGAGTACATGCGCATCGTGTAGACATCGGGCTCGGCGATGCTCTCCAGCGACTGTACGAAGCACTGCGGGTCTGTGGAACAGATGCCCCCCTCTCCGGCGAGTTGGTGGAGCTGGCGCTGTGCCGCGGACGCGTCACCGCCGATGCCGTGTATGCTCGTGTGAGTTCTCCGCACTACGAAGCCGCGGCCATGGATGGATTCGCCGTACGCTCGGGCGATACCGTCACAGCGACGGTTGAGGCTCCCGTCACGTTGTCCATAGGCCTCCAGTGCGGTCGTGTTGACACTGGCGACCCGATTCTTCCCATGTTCGACGCCGTCGTCATGATCGAATCCGTGGGGCAACCCGAACCAAACTCAATTCAGCTACGCGCTCCGGCGACACACCGGCAGCACATCCGGCCCATCGGTGAAGACATCGTTGCGTCGGACATGGTGTTTCCCGTCAATCACCGGTTGCGGTCCGTCGACCTCGGTGCGGTCGCCGCGGCGGGACATCACGCTCTGCTTGTCAGGCGTCGACCGCGCGTGGCGATCATCCCCACCGGCTCAGAACTGGTGGCGCCGGGAGCGCCCCTCAACCCGGGCGCTATCGTGGAGTACAACTCGATCGTCCTTGCGGCGATGGCCGACGAGTGGGGAGCAGAGACCCGGCGACTTCCTATCTTGGAAGATGACCTCACGAAGATTTGCCGTGCCTTGCAGGACACGCTCCCGTGGGCCGACATTGTGGTGCTCAACGCCGGTTCTTCGGCCGGATCAGAAGATTTCACCGCAGCGGCAATTAGCCGGCTTGGCCACGTTCTGGTCCATGGGCTGGCCATCAAGCCAGGACACCCGGCGATCATCGGGATAGTCAACGGTACGCCAGTCCTCGGCATTCCAGGGTATCCCGTGTCAGCCGTGGTCGCATACGAGTTGCTCGCCGGTCCCTTGATTCACAGACTCCAGGGACTGCCACCGCCCGAACAGGACACGCTCGATGCCGTTGTTGTGCGAGGTATGACGTCGAGCCCTGACCTCGATGACTTTGTCCGTGTCCACATGGGTCTGGTGGATGGCCGAACCGTGGCGCACCCCATGTCGCGCGGATCGGGCGTCGTCACGTCGCTTGTGGAAGCCGACGGCATTCTCCATGTCCCACAGTTGTCCGTGGGATACGTGGCGGGTGACATAGCACGGGTGCGCCTGCTTCGTCCACGTGCCGCCATCGAACAGACGATCCTCCTCGCTGGCAGCCACGACCCGTCACTGAAATTCATGGCGAACTGGCTCAGCGCGCATCAGGCACCCCCAATGGTATCGGTATCCGGGTTCGCGAGCCTGGGTGGTCTGCTGGCACTCGGGCGTGGCGATGTGCACCTGGCTGGTTGCTGCATCCTGGATGAAGAAACAGGGGACTACAACGTACCGTTCATCCGCCGGTTGTTGACAGGCGTGCCCATCGTGGTCGTCACCCTCGTGCATCGCATGCGCGGTCTTCTGGTGAGGCGGGGCGACTCGCTCGCCATTCGCGACATAGCAGATGTGGCGCGGCACGATGCGCGGTGGACGGGTACGTCCCACGCTGCGAACACGACACATCGATATGTTGAAGGCCTGCGCGCGGCTGACGTCGATCCAGCGCATGTGGGGGAATACGACAGAGACGAACTGGTGCATCTTGGAGTGGCTGCCGCGGTGGTGAGCGGGTCGGCGGACGTCGGAATCGGAACGCTGGCCGTGGCGAACGCATTCGACCTGGACTTCGTGCCACTGCGAGAGGAACGGTACGATCTTGTCATGACGCGTGACACCTATGCATCACCGATCCTCCAGGACGTGCTGCGCGGGCTGACGTCACCTGACTTCCAGGCCGCTGTCGTTCGACTGGGTGGCTACCGCGTGGATTCCATGGGCGCCGTAGTGGATGTGACGTGATAGAGTGCACACGCCGGGACCAGCGATAAAAGAGGTCGTTCTGTTGATGCCAACCGCCGCTACTCTGGATTTAGGACATGCGCCAACGGGGGTTACATCCATCGAAGCCGTGATAGCGCTCCCGAAACGCCGCGTTTTCAGGTGAGTCGCTGATTTCCCGCAGTACCGACACCGCCTGATCGTAGCCGCGCGTCTGGTGGCTCGCGAGTACGTTCCAGAGCATCATGCTCATATCCCCGCTCCGGTACGCTTCGAGACCGCGCTCCATCTCAAGCCAGAAGGGAAGCACCTGCTCCAACATGATCTTGCGGGGTAGGGCCGCGGGCTTGAGTTGATGGATGCCTGACGCGTTGATAACTGCCTGTCCCTCGACCACCACGTCGTCTGGAATGCCGTCGAGCATGCCGCGATTCGGGACGTTCACCTGAAACGTACCCTCTGCGTTGTTGTGCAGTGCATCGATGATGGGCACTTGCTGCTCACGCGTCCTTTCGGTGCCAAAGATATCGGTGACACGCTTACCAGGATCCCGTGCGGCTTCAGCCATCTGCTGGAGACGCTTCTCCAGGTTGGCAACATAGAAGGGGCGCGCAATCTCCGTATCGGGACCTCCGAACGGCTCGCCGAACCAGTGTTTTTTGGTCGCCAGGTTGGTATGGTACCACCAGTTGCTGGTGTTCGTGGACGTGCGTGGTGTGTCGCCGATGGGCATGAGACCGTACATGTGATACTGATGGATGGTACCGCGGGACATTTGGATGTCGTGGGTACGGGTCGCACGGTGGCTCTGCCAGTATGTCTCCCCCTGTGACGCGATCCACTCATTGAGGAGCGGGTAGGCATCGTTGCCGTCGTACTGGAAACGGGTCAGCCAGATGCAGTGATTCAGGCCGGGTGCTTCCCAGGACACGCGCACCGGGTCGAGGCCGAGTGTCGCGGCGATCTCGTAGACGCCGTAGTGGCCGTGGCAAAGTCCACATATCTTGAGGGACGTTTCACGGGTCATAAGTGTACAGCCGTCGAAGACGGGGTTGCCCGACTGAATGAGCCATGCGTCGGGACAGATCCGCTCCATGTCCCGTGCCACGGACATCATCAGGTCAAAGTTTGCCGCGTCTCCAAGGTCGACGCCGCCGTAGTAGTAGCCGTGCCGCGCCGTTGTCTCACGGGTGCGTAACGCCTGCTGATGGCTCGACGCCGCGGCCGTGTTGATCACGAAATCGGCGTCACGTAGAGACGAGGCACGATCGGTCGTCTGCTCGAAACGTACGTCGGCCCCAAGTTCGTCCACATAGCGGCGAGCCAGCGTCGTGACCGCGTCGAGACGGTCGGGATTGATATCCATAAAGGAAATTTCGCTGCCCCTCAGATTCGGCGTCAGACAGATGTCCTTCACGAGGCCAAGGGAGAAGACTCCACTTCCCGCGCCAATGACGCTGAGTTTGACTGGTGATGGCATGCGCTGCTCCTCCATGCGTACGACACGCGCCTATCGTTCGGGCTTGTACAGGGGCTACGGCGGTGGTAACGGGTCAGTCGTGAGAAGTGCACGGAGACGTGAGAGCTCGCGTTCAGCGGCTTCCGCCCGTGCCGCCTCCTGCCGGGCTCGGGCCGCTTCTAGCTCGGCTCGGGTTGCTTCACGGTGGGCACGAGCCGCCTCTTGATCTGCTCGGGCTTCCTCCCCGTCGGCCCGCTGCCGCTGGCGCTCACCTTCCTCCGCCTCGGTGGGAAGAACGTGGCCTTCACGGTCTTTCAGGCGAAGACGGGCGCCACCGTGGATGTACAGGCGCAGTCCTCCCAGTGCCTGGCTCACAAACTCTCCCACAGCCCCCGCATCCCAACGCACGAACTGCCCCTCGGCATCGCGCTGGTAGCCCTGCAAGCGTGGTCCTCCCTTCGCGCCACGTGGCGTGAAGATCACATACTCCCGCACCCCCATCTGATCGTAGATCACGGCTTTGTCTCGTTCATCCCGGTCACGACTGGCAGGCGTCACCACTTCAAGTACGAACGGTGGCGTCTTGCCCTCCCGCGATATCTGCCACGACTCCCGCTCCTCACGATCGGCTTCGACCACGAACAGGTCCGGCGCAGCGCGGAGGGAGCCACGGTCATTGGGCCAGGGGGCGATGATCCACAACTCGCTGAAGACGTGCCAGGGCAGGTCCTGCTGGCGAATGTGCTGCTCCAGGATGGACAGCAGCATCCGGATGATCTGAAACTGGAACTCGGGGGTGACCATCCAGGGAGCATCCTCCGTGTCGTCGGGCAGGCTCGCCAGGAGCGCCTGACCATAGCGCAGGCGGGGAAGTGTTTCCATCGGAAGGGCCTCCCTTCTGGTGTTCAACCGGTTGCGGCATGTGGGGTGGGTACCGTCGGGTCTATGCCGCTTCCTGTACGGTACCACGAAATCGCTTCACTGACGCCGCACCTACCTGTGCGAAGCTGGACGCGTCAATCGCTTCCTTCCGCTGCCTGTTTCCAATACCGGTAGGTGGTGCTTCCGATCACGTCCTTTGACTCGGTGTGATAGACGTCATTGAGTACGGCAAAGAGTGCTGACGCATGGTCGTCCATGCCAAAGAGACGCAACGTTGTCAAAATCCGTGTAAGCCGCAGGAAATTGTGATTGCCACGCGTGACCCAGTGTGGTTTGCGTGCCTTCCAGGTTTCCGCTCTGCTGATGGTGATCGACCCCGCGGTACTGTCAATTCGAAAGCCGTAGAATCCGAGCATGACGTGAAGGGAGCGCAGCACGGCTTTTTGGAGGCGCTCATCAGATCGAAATACCCGCATGTCGGCCTGGCTTACCAGTGGCGCCGTGGGATCAACGCCACGTCTCGTCGTAGGAAACAGCCACTGAATGTAGTTGTGGACCGCTTCTAGTCGGTCATGGGACCAGCCCTGAATCTCATGGATGTACCGTCCGTGTGCATCCTGTGCTTCACCCAGATAAAACGTCACAAGGTAGCTGGCTCGCGTGTCATCAGGCGTGTCTGACTGGTGTTCCATCCTTCATGTCTCCAATGCTAAGCTTCGAAATGACCCCGATCGATTGTGCTGGAGCCAGCACATGATTAGATCGTTAATTTATCAGGCGCTATAGTCCTCTTCTTGCTCGAGCCTACTGCCCTAACTCCAAATGAAAGGTGATCGATGGGTTGTGCAAGAAATCCCCTATAATTCTCCCGGTTAAAATGTCTAGCTGGCTCCTAATACCCTTACATGTTACGATTTATGGGGTGATCCACTGCGAGACGCATAACGAAGCGTACACGTAGGGTAGTGGCAGCCTTCCTGGCTCACACCTCCGCTGTCGTGTTGCAGACAATGGATCGTTGGCGTTGGAAGGCTGTCTACCAGATCCACGGCTCTCGAACTGTGGCATCCGTGCGTGCCCAATCACGGCCCCGTCTTAGGCAGTTTACTCGGTAACCATTTATCCCAGACAGTTGATCCTGGGTCGGTGATAGCCACGAAGAAACACCAAAGAAAGGATGGCATGCATACCAAGCAAACAGAAACCGTGGACATCCACGCACTTATGCAGCAACTCGCTGTGGAGCGCCCGATTTTTCATTCGGAGGCCGATTTCCAACATGCCCTCGCCTGGAAAATCCACGAGTTGCATCCGGAAGCCGGAGTACGACTCGAGTACCCGCAGTTGGCAGGAATGATAGCAGAGGCCTACTTCTGGTTGCATCCGGAAGCCGGAGTACGACTCGAGTACCCGCTTCCCCCCGCAGTCGGCCAACACCTCGATATCGCAGTATTTATGAGCAGTCAGACGATCTTCATCGAACTGAAGTACCCGTCTTACGTGGTTAAGGCAGCGGTAGGGGAGGAACTATTCAGCCTCAAATATCACTCGGCACAAGATCTTGGACGGAAAGGCTTTTGCATCGACATCCATCGACTTGAGACGCTTGTAGACGCAGTTCCAGGGATCACAGGCTATGCCGTGTTTCTGACAAATGACCCCGCTTATTGGGTACTACCTGGCACCGCCGCTAAGGGGACGAATGACAGACAGTTCCGCATTCACGACGGACGCGAGTTACGGGGCCCATTGACGTGGGGTCCTTTTGCTAATGATATGGCCTCGGATGTGAATGCACGTGTTGTGCCTCTTAAAGGTAGATACACGCTCAAGTGGCATGACTACTCCAAGTTGTCATCGAGTGAGGGTCTCGGGACGTTCAAATATGTGTGCGTGGATGTAACGCCATTTAGCAACCTACAGCCTACATAGATTGAGCAGATGTTACGGCCTATTGGTGCTGTTCACATAGCTGGACGACACGGCCGCAGGCTGCGCCGGTATCCACGCCGGTAACTCGGTCCCGTGCTCGGAGAGATGCGCGGCGTAGAGAAAACGATAGACGTCGCTGACGTAGAGGCGTGCTGCAGCCATCATCTCAGCGTTAGTCGTCTGAGGCGCTGGGGAGGCCTGGCTCCAGGGTGAGGTGGCTCGCGCGCTGCCTGACCACGGCACGGGCGGCAAGCGCCATCGGGTGGTAGCCGTGCCGCATCCAGGGAGCGATCTGATCGGCGTAGTGGCGGGAAGCAATCTGAGCGGACTGGCCTAGCGACATGATGGACAGCGATGACTCCATGTCACCTAGATCCACCAGGAGACGGTACGACGAGCCAGCAATCGTGTCGAAGGACTGCTCTGGCTCATAGACGGCTGCTGAAATGGTGACACTGTCACCGTGCATGGGGTACGGGCCACGGTTGAACAATGGCCGAAACACCGCAACCTCCCCCAGTGGGTGCTTGAATGTCAGGGTATGCAATCTTCCCCACGTCCAGTGGCCGCGGTTGCGTCCCATATGTTTCTCGAGCCACCGCACCGTCCCGAGCATCGTGTCACGGAGCACCGCGTCAGGATCGTCATGGAACCAGCCCGACGTATCTCCACGAAGTATCTGGTCTTCGGTCCACAGCCAGAGCTCTTCACCCCACGCCATATGGAGCAGACGACGAGTCACGTCCACCTGCTGGTGTGTCAGTCGCTGTGCCAGAATTGTCTCGACACACCGCAGGTGCCACACGTTGAAGAGCGTAGCTGCCACGCTGTCCGATGCGACGTCACCCGACCACTCCCGAAGTTCGTCGGACGCCCAGCGCAGGTCGGTGTCTTCGCTGCCCGCCAGTACCTCCAGCAGACGCGGGAGCAGGACATCAGCCCGGCCGGAGTGGACGTCCGCCTGGAAAACACGCATGTCGTCAATGGTCAGGTCATGCCGATCCTTGAGGAGCGCCAGGATACGTTCCAGGCGGTGATGGGGCTCCCAGACGCCGGTAAGTTCAAACGGGAATGCGGCGCCTACCATGCGTGTGTTGGCTGAAGCGATGATGCCCGACGGCGGATTTTGCGTCGCTGGCAGTGCGTCAAAAGGAATCCAGCCCCGCCACTCGTGATCTGTCTCATCACCAGGTGAACGGTGGCCCGGCACGGGCGCCAATCCACCGCCCTGCCGGATCGGGTGGCGTCCCGCGAGTTGATAGCCAATGCTGCCGGATGTGTCGGCGTAGACAATGTTGAGCGCGGGCACCACGAGCGTCCGCAGCGCTTCCCGGGCCTCGTCCCACGACCGCGCCCGTGCCATGCCGAGAAGCACGGCCAGTTCGTCGCCCGGCTCCGCTCCGGCCCAGCGCAGTGCCAGGACCTCGCGCTGTGCCGCCATGACCGGAGAGACGACCGGCCCGTGACGGGTCGAGCGAACAATGAGCCGCTCGTCAGGGAGACCTTTGACGTGGATCGTCTCGACGTGCTCATCGAAGTCACGCCAGCCGTCTTCCACGCGATACTGGTGGGGATTTTCTGGATGAACCTCTTCGACATACAGGTCGCTCGTGATGAGCATACTCGCGGTAATCGACCACGCTGTTTCAGGGGTTCGTCCGATGATCACGCCCGGCAGACCAGGAAGCGACGCACCAGTGACGTGATACGACGGACTATCGAGACCCACTTCGTACCAGATCGCGGGTGCGGCCAGGCGCAAATGCGGGTCGCCAGCGAGTAGTGGTTTTCCAGAGCGCGTGCGACTCCCCGCTACGGCCCACGCATTGCTGCCTGATTCGTACGTGGGAGCCCCCGCGATCTCGGCCATAGACTTCTGGGCCCGACGTGCCTGCTCGATGACCGCCTCTTCCACTTCAGGATCGAGCACGGGGGGGGCACCCATGTGACCTGTGAGCCGGATGCCGAAGATCGCCTCAAACACATCCAGTGGGAGGATGTCGCGGCAGCGTCCCACGGCTGCGATCCGTTCTATATGGACGCTCAACTGCCAATCCATGTAGCGAAAGAAGGCGATGCTGGCCGCGGCGTCCCACTCCGCCGGTGCGTAGCGCATCAGCCGGAACTCGATGGGCAGGGCCCGGGGATGCAAGCGTGTGTAGGCGTTGACGCCTCGTGCGTATGCTTCCAGGGCCATGCGTGATTCGTCACTCAATGTCACGACTTGTGCTTCAGCAATGCGACGCAGGCCCACAGTGCGCATCAGACGGTCGCTGTCGAGCGCGGTAGGGCCAGCGATTTCCGATAACGTGCCCGCACAGAGCCGGTGAAAGGTATCAAGTTGCCAGCGACGGTCCTGCGCCAGGCACCATCCCTGTGCGAAAAAAAGATCACGGTCCGAGGTGGCCCGAATATGGGGGATGCCAGCACGGTCCCGGTCGATAGAGATCGGACCGTCGAGCCCGACAACGGGGACTGTGCCATGCACCTTTGGCAAACTTCCGCGGACGAATGCCAAACTTCCCGCCAGGGCAGCAGCCAGAGTTGCGGTGCCGACCAGCTGCCATTTCATGCCTTTGATCCCGCGATCTCAGCCATACGAACGTGTGCGGTACAGCAGTGCGGTGACCCGGAAGCGAGCATGCCCGCCCCGACGATATGAGCTGTGACGTCGTCATCGGGGCATGGCAAGGGCTCCTTCTCGTCCGGCTTCACTGAGCACCTCAGATGAACTGCTGGCATCGGAACTCGTCGATGCATCATCCACCGCCGTCGTTACCCCGATGCTCCGCGACGTATTTCCCAGTATCTATATGCCAAGACCACCGACAATGGGAGAGGAAGGAGGTGCTCCTGGCCTCTCCTTCCCCCACAATCAGGCACTGATGGCTACTTTGTGCCGCCTCTAGCACTCTCTACCAGGCGTTCAGCCACCCCCAGAAAGTCACCAATGGCTTTGAAGATTTTCTCCTGCTCCTCCTTCTTCGGTTCCCAGACAAAGAGCAAGATGGTGGCCACAATGATCAGCCAGAAGAGGGAGCTTGCTGTCCGACCAGTGAAGCGGCCCGCTTCCACCACGGCCGTACCCGCGGCGTCAGCCGCTGCCGATGCAGTCCCGACGATCGCCTGACTACTTTCCGATGCCTTAGTGGCGACGGTTGATGTTACATCGCTGACGGTACCGACCGCCTGCGCGCCGATCTTCGATGCCTGATCGGCAAGAGGAGCCAGCCGTTCCGCAGCCTGCGATGCGTAATCCGTCGCGGTGGATTTCGCGACGGCGGCAGCACCGGTCACCGCTTCGCGTGCCTGGCTTGCATAGTCTCCCGCTTTGCTGGCATGGTACCGTGCCGTGTCGGCGGCATTACTGGCCAGGTCCGCGGCTTGCGGCCCATAGGTGCGGGCCACGTCGCTGGCAACTGCCACCGCTTTGCCGGTGAGATCAGTCACCGAGCTAGCTGTCTGGGTCGCGTAATCACTGGCACGATCTGCGACGACGGAACCAACAGCACTGGCCTTTCGTGCGTACTGCTGCGCGGTACTATCAGCGGCTTTCTTTGGGGCCCATCCCAACCACTTCCCAATGCCTGATGCCTGATCCTTTGTGTCAGTGGCCAGGGCGGCTGCCAGCGCAGCGGCCAAACCGAGCTGTTTGCCCGTGGCCTTTCCGGATTTGGCGGCGGCTTTGCTTGCGTTGGACTGTTGCGCGCCCCACCAGGTTCGCGCGTTGTTGCTGGCATGGGAGGCATGATGCGACGCACGCCAGAAACCGCCGATGGCCCGCTCTTTCGCGACTGCTGTTGCATTCCCGGACTGTTGAGCGCGCTTCGCGAGTTCTTTTGCTGTGGGAGCGATGGTGTCGGTTGCCCGTGACACGGCATCTTTCCCCGCCGATACACCCTGCTCGGCCAGGGTCGCCATTGCGTCAAGCGCTTCCAACACTTTCGTCGAGGCATCTTCGAGGTATGGCTGGGTGCTATCGACGGTTGCTTCAACGCCCCGCCTGAGATGCGTGGCCGCTTTGCGGAATTCTTTACTTGCTTTCATGCTGTGTGTACCCTCTCCTGGGGGCTAAAGCCGAACTGTGGCCTCAGCGCTGTGGTTACAGCAAGCCGCACAAGATATGCCAGGGTGCCCGGTCACATCTGGTCATCCTGCGTCCTCCTGCTCATCGCCGCACGCCGCGACGCCGGTGAGGAGCATACGCGACACGGCAGGCAACTGCTCCCATCTTCGGCCAAGCCAGCTCACGCCGCTCAGGAATGCCTGAGCGCGATCAGTCGCTGGATAGACCCGCCTGGTCAGTGCCCAGAACGCGGGGGAGTGGTCGGGGTGAATGGCGTGGGCAAGTTCGTGCGCCATCACCGCTTCCAGCACCCACCGCGGCATGTCGCGCAGTGCGGCATGCAGGCGGATGGTGCGTGTGGCTGTGCTGTAGCTCCCCCATCGCGCCTGCTGCGTGGTGACGAAGGTGACATCACCTACGGCGGGAGGAACAGGGAACCGCCGTGCCACCTGCTGTGCCAGTGCCAGCGCGTCCTCTTCACGATTTACCTGTTGCGCGTGTGCCCGCCGGATGAGCTTCCGTGCAAGTTCGCTAATAATTGGGTCCAGGGTCGCGGCTGGCATGCGCAAGGGAGCGCTAATCGCCAGGCGCCCATCTTTCAAACGGGCGTTGACATTCTTGACCTGCTTTCGCTCCACCGTCACGGTCAGCGTCATGCCGTCAATGGTGATCGCGGATGGGAGGGAGGTTGGCATGCCCTTAGTGTACGGCGTGCTGACTCGCGATTCCAGCGGCGACGTCCAACAAAGCTGCCGGATGGAGTGCTAGATGGCATATATTCTGTTAACGTGATGAGCGCCACGCGCACCTCTGTGGGTGGATTTCCGGACGGAGTCGCTACGCCAGTTGCTGCCGGTGGCCGTTCGGCGCGGAGCGAGAGAACGAAGGGGAAGCACGATGCGTGTGTTACGGGTGGGACTGGCGCAGATCAATCCCACGGTAGGGGATATTGATGCGAACAGTCAGCGCATTCTCAAAGCGGTGGACACGGCCCGCACCCGGGAGGTCGATCTCCTTGTCCTGCCCGAACTGGTTCTGAATGGCTACCCGCCCGAAGACCTCCTGTTGAAACCCAGCTTTGCCCAGGCCAGTGAACGCGCCCTTCACGCCCTCGCGCCGAAGATTAAAGGCCTCTGGGCAGCGGTTGGCTTTGTTCATCTGGATGGCGACCTGTATAACGCCGCCGCTTTTATTGGGGACGGCAAGATTCAATCGATCTACCACAAACGGTATCTGCCAAACTATGGGGTCTTTGACGAAGACCGCTACTTTCGACCGGGCAATGACTGTCCCCTGTACGTCTTCAACGATGTCAGGGTGGGCATCACGGTGTGCGAGGACATCTGGTACGCCACCGGACCCGCAGCATGGCAGGCGGCGGCGGGGGCGGAAGTGCTGATCAACCTGTCGGCATCTCCGTACCACGCACGGAAGGGCATCGTCCGGGAGCGCATGCTTGCGATTCGTGCCGCGGACGCGGGCGCTTACCTCTGCTATGCGAACCTTGTGGGCGGCCAGGATGAACTCGTCTTCGACGGGCAGAGTCTGGCCGTGGACCCGACGGGCCAGATTATCGCACGGGGTCGCCCATTCGCCGAAGATCTCCTGGTGGTCGACCTCGACCTTGACGCGGTGTTGCGAACACGGCTCCACGATCCGCGTCCGCGCAAGCTCGAAGTGGACACCTACGAGTCACCCACGGCCCGCCACCAGTCCGACGGAACCGTCACCAATGCTGTCCATCAGGTTCGGTTCCATGTGGACCTACTCAATGAGGCCGAACGGGGGAGACTTGAGACCGAATCGACCAGTATCAGCACCGATCGTCTGATGAAGGGGGGAACGGTGCAAGAGGAAATGGTGGATCAGGCAGCAAAGGCACGCGCGCTTTCTCCCCAGTCCGATGAAGAGCGGGAACTCGTCGAGGAGGTGTATGCGGCGCTGGTGCTCGGCACCAAGGACTACACGGACAAGAATGGCTTTAAAGAGGTCGTCATTGGCCTATCGGGTGGTATTGACTCAAGTCTGGTGGCAGCCATCGCCGTCGATGCACTGGGGAAGGATCGGGTTCACGGTATTGCTATGCCAAGCCGGTATAACTCCAGTGCGAGTGAAGAGGATGCCACACAACTGTCCAGGGCGCTGGGGATTGAGTTTCGGGTCATTCCCGTCCAGGCGATCTTTGAATCGTTTCTCACCGCACTGGAACCGAGTTTTCGCAATACCGATGAAAATGTGGCCGAGGAGAACCTGCAGGCGCGGGTGCGCGGTTCGCTCTGGATGGCCATCTCCAACAAGTTCAACTGGCTGGTGCTCACGGCGGGAAATAAGAGCGAGATGGCGACGGGATATGCGACGTTGTATGGCGACATGGCCGGTGGGTTCGCCGTCCTGAAAGACGTTCCGAAGTCGCTGGTGTACAAGCTCGCGCGGTACCGCAATACCCTCGGTGACCAGCCGGTGATCCCGGAACGTGTGATCACCAAGGCGCCGTCTGCCGAACTCAAGGAGGGTCAGAAGGATTCCGACAGCCTCCCCGATTACCCGGTGCTCGATGCCATTCTCGAAGCGTATGTCGAGGAAGATTGGGACTTCCCGCATCTCGTCGCGGCCGGAAACGACCCCGATACGGTTCGTCGTGTTATCCAGCTGGTGGATCGAAGCGAATACAAGCGGCGCCAGGCGCCTCCAGGCATCAAAATCACCCCGCGCGCCTTTGGACGGGACCGTCGCCTGCCCATTACGAATCGGTTCAAGGAATACGGGACGACAGCGGTGCCAGCACAACCGCAGTTTGATGAAAAGCCAGCGGCGAAGACCGCCCTGTAGTCGCGTGGTGGCATGAGAAACGCCGGGAGCTTCGTCGCGCGGAGTGCCGCGTGGTACGATGTCGCCACGGTCGGACATTGCTGGAACCGCACGGGGGAGGTGGCAGGATGGACACGGCCCCTTTGCCGTACACGGGTGTTGATTTCTACGGTCTGGACGACCTGCTGACTGATCAAGAAAAAGAGGTGCGGCAGCGCGTCTGGGCGGTGCTGCGCGAGCGCGTTGTGCCCGTCATCAACGACTACTGGGAGCGCGCAGCCTTCCCATTTGACCTGATCCCCGTCCTGGCCGATCTGCGGGTGGCCGGTGGCAGCATCCAGGGGTATGGTTGCCCGGGTCTTTCGAGCGTTGGTGCGGGCCTCGTGGGACAGGAGATGGCACGCGCTGACGGGAGTATCAGCACCTTCTTCGGAGTGCAAAGTGGACTGGTCATCCCGTCGATCTACTATTGCGGGTCTGAGGAACAACGGCAGCGGTGGATTCCTCCTCTCGCATCGCTCGAATCCATCGGTGCATTCGCACTCACGGAGCCAGAGGTCGGTTCCGACGCCAGTCATCTCCAGACCCGTGCATCCCGCCAGGGCGACGCCTGGGTACTCAACGGCTCGAAGCGCTGGATCGGCAATGCCTCCGTCGCCGACCTCACCGTCGTCTGGGCACGCGACGACGACGGCCATGTGGGGGGCTTTGTCGTAGAACGAGGGACTCCCGGCTTTGTGGCGACCCGGATCGAGGGCAAGGCATCAAAGCGAGCCGTGTGGCAGGCGGATGTCACACTCACCGACTGCGCCATTCCCGCGGACCACCGGCTAGCGAATGCGAGGACCTTCCGTGACACGGCGACGGTGCTCATGCACGCCCGGAGTGGAGTGGCATGGGGGGCGCTGGGCCATGCGATGGCGTGCTACGACGCCGCGCTGGTCTACGCACGGAATCGGCGGCAGTTCGGAAAACCAATCGGTGGGTATCAACTGGTGCAGGAGAAGCTGGTCCGGATGCTGGCGGAGATAACGGCAAGCCAGCTGCTCTGCTGGAGACTCGGTCATCTGCGCGACGCGGGCAAGCTGACGCACGCGATCGCATCCCTTGCAAAACTGAATAACGCGGCGAAGGCACGGGAGATTGCCGCGATGGCACGCGACATCCTCGGTGGCAATGGCATCCTGCTGGATCACCACGTCATCCGCCACCTGCTCGATATTGAATCGGTCTACACGTATGAAGGCACCGATAGCATGAATCTTCTGCTCGTTGGCCGGGAAATTACGGGGCTGAACGCGTTCCTGTAGCCGTGAAGCTCACCCGACATTGCGCAATCCACGGTCTTTGAGGAACCGTTCCAGATGCTCAAGCTCATGTTCGAGCGCGGGCCCACGGTATTCCAGTGTGATCATGTCTGGCCGTGCCCGATCAAGCACCCACGCCAGGACACGGTAGTCCTCGTCGGTGGCGGGGGCGTGTGCATCGTACAGGTGAGCGCCGACGACACGAGGGCCGTTGAAATGGATTTCCCGCATACGCGCGAGCGGGAGGGCGGAGAGATAGTGCTCGATGGGCACATCGAGCCAGTCCGCGGCGATTCGTGCGTGCGCTGTGTCCAGCAAGAGACCACAGGCGCTGGCCTCCACGACCTCCGTGATAAACACGGGCTCGCTGATGTAGCGGTAAGCCGGGATGTCGACGTAATCCAGATTCTCCCCCAGGAAGGGCAACGCCGAGTGCTGCCGCACGGCCGTGATACCAGCCACAATGAGGCGAATCGCTTCGGCGCGGGACAGCTCGTCACGGCCCGTCACTCGCACCTGGCCATCCACAAATTCCACGCGAGCGTCGCCACATGCAAACGCAATGTGGTCTGACAACCACGGCGTGCCCGTGACATCGACCAGAAGCTTCACACGCTCCCATACATCGTCGCTTGCCCGTTCTCGCGTACTCAGCACGAAGCCGTCGTCGATGCCGTGGAGGATGCACCGCGCTCGGTAGCGATGGAGAACGGCAGGTGGCGTCCATGGGCCGACTTTCACCCGGTCGATTCGGTGGTCCCATCGCACCCTGTTGGTATCGAGGTCAGGAGAATAGTGAACGGCGAGTTCCATGCCGTGGCTCCCTACGTCGGGGACTGCGGAGTCGCGGGCAAAAGTTGTCGCGTCAATTCCACCTGGCCCACGTGCTCTGCCGTGTGCTCGACGGAGTGGAGGATGCACCACAGCGCGGTTTCCACGCGGCCGTCCCGTTCACGTTGCCGTCTGGTGGCCAGATCTTCTTCGTATGCCGTCTTCAATAGATCAGGAATCGCTGCCATGACCTCATCAATTCGCTGGTGGAGAGCAAGAGGATGTGCGGCGCGGGCACGGAATTCGGATTCACGGTCGCGAGGAAACGGTCGACCGGCGGCGATGTGCAGCCAGTCCATTTCTGACGCCATCGTGTGGATGACCAGGACCCCGATGGAGTTTGCATCCTTGCATGGCACCCAGTTGAGTGCCCCGGTATCGAGCCCCTCCACGGCTTGATGGAGCCGTTGATGCAGTTCTCGATAGTTGTCGATGACGGTCTCTACGAAATTATCCACTCGGTGCTCCCCCATGCTCAGCGTCGTATGCTGTAGGGTACCGTAGGCTACAGAGATGCGCCACCGTTCTCCAGCAAGGTCGCGTGCTAGCATACTGACACTGGGGCGTTCGACGCTGGCGATAGACATGGCTGACGAGGAGTAGTGTGGGTGGGCGTGCGCCGTGGGTTGCTGATCGCCGCTGCAGTGGCGGCCGTGCTCGGCGTCGTGCTGCTGGCGATGGGGCGTGGCGGTGTCCAGATCGGCGGCTTCTACCTGATGGCACAGGCAGCGGCGTGTGTCCTTGCCGTTCTCTTTGAGCGACGTGGATCGCGATCATCGGCGCCGCTCGTCAGCCGTGGTCGGCGCGCAGGGCCGCGAAGTGCAGGCTTATCCAACCGCCCTCTAACCGGTGAGGATGATGGCGCTAGGGGCGCGTGAGCAGAGACACCTGGATGCGGCGTTGTTGGGATTTGCCCCTGGACCTTCAAGTGAGTGAGTGAGGAGCAGTCAATGGCACAGGCAGTCAAGGTTGGTGTCGTTGGATGTGCGCGCATTCTGCCAGCGCACCTGCGCGGCCTACGCGTGCTCAAGGAGCACGGCTTCGACAACGTGAGGATTACCGCGCTGTGTGCTCGGAAGATCGAAGATGCGCAGATGTTCCGCACACGGGGCGAAGGACCGCCACCGCGTCCGTCGGTCATTACCTATGCCCTGCACGACCCCCTGAACGCTCCCCATATGTACGTCTCGGACCTGCACGACGATTCGGTGCCCGACCTGTACACAGACTGGCGTGAGATGCTTCGTACCGCGGATCTCGATGCCGTGCTGATCCTCGCCACGCTCAGTCTCCATCACGAGATTGCGGTAGAGTGCCTGCGTGCGGGCAAGCACGTCTTCGTGGAAAAGCCCATTGCGATCAGTGTCAAAGCCGGCCAGCGGATGGTCAATGAGGCGCGAGCACGGGGGCTCCAACTGGGTGTGGCCGAAGTGCTTCGCTACTTCGAGAGTGTGCGCATCCTCAAGTGGCTGTTGGAGTCGGGTCAGATTGGCGACATCCAGTTGTGGCTGTCGGGCGGCATCGGAGCGCGTGACTGGTCGCCGGATGTGATCGTGGCGAAGACACCATGGCGACACCGCAAGCTCGAAGGTGGTGGCGGGCCCGCGCTCGATGGAGGTGTCCATCTGTTTGATGAGATTCGGTACCTGTGCGGAGAGATCGATCAGATTACGGCGATGGCCCCACGTTTTGAGCCAATCCGCGTCACCCGTGATGACGCGGGCCGCGTTGTCGAGTCGATGCGCAGTGAGGTCGAGGATGCCTACTTCGCGCATCTGAAGTTCCGTAGTGGCGCCTTCGGAAGTGTCTCGGGTGGCGTTGCGGGGCACGGCGAGCCGACAGGTCTGGAGGGCGGGACGGCGATCTATGGGACAACGGGATGCATCAAAGGAAGCCGTGTCGTGCGCGATGGTGGGGAAACCGTGGACGGTGCGATGCTGTACGCCAGCGGTGTCACTCCCGAGCAAAAAGAGCGCTGGTTTCCTCGCGGCATCACCGATGGGTTTGCTCTTGAATGGCTCGACTTCCTCCGATCCATGGAAACCGGCAACCCCATGGAGACTGATGGCGAGGAGGGAGTTCGCGCCCTCGCTTGTTCATTTGCTGTGCTTGAGTCGGCGACGCTGAATGAACCGATACTGGTTGCCGATGTGTTGAGCAGTCGCATCGATGCCTATCAGCGTGATATCAATGAGCACTTTGGCCTGGTGTGAGCACAGCATCGCCAGCTGACCGACTGATGTTTATCGGTCACCGTGCAGCGGTGTGGGACCAGGTGGTCGGGCCGGATCAGCGGCCTGACCACCCGTCATTTGGCTCACAGTACGCCGCGAGCCTGAGGGCCGTGGCGCATGGAACGACGGCTGGGCATTCCTACTCGGTGGCCTTGCTATCACGCTTCTGCACGATCAGGTCTCGAAGCGCGTCGATCGACATCGATCCCAGGTTCTGGTTCAAACGGCCTCGTACGGAGACTGTTCGCTGTTCCGCTTCCTGATCACCAACCACCAGGGTATACGGCACCTTTTGCGTCTGGGATTCACGAATTTTTGCATTGAGGCGCTCACTGCGCTCATCGACGTGGGCACGCAGATCAGCCGCCGACAGCACGGCCGCGACCTCCTGTGCATACGGAATATGTCGGTCGGCGATTGGCAACACCGCCGCTTGCACCGGCGCCAGCCAGACGGGAAACGCCCCCGCGTAGTGCTCGATCAATACGCCAAAGAATCGCTCCATCGACCCCAGGAGCGCACGATGCACCATGTACGGTCGATGCATCTTCCCATCGGCACCGGCGTACGTAATGTCGAAGCGCTCGGGCAGGTTGAAGTCGAACTGGATTGTGGAGCACTGCCAGGCACGGCCGAGAGCGTCTCGTATCTTCAGGTCGATTTTCGGGCCGTAAAAAGCGCCACCTCCTTCGTCCACGTTGTATGGTAAACCGGCGGTTTCAATCGCGAGCCGCAACGCATCGGTCGCTCGCTCCCAGTCATCTTCGGACCCGACCGATTTGGCGGGCGGACGGGTCGAGAGGTACGTCTCGAACTCTGTGAAGCCGAACCCCGCGAGGAGGTCGAGACAGAACCGCAGCGTCCGCTGTAGTTCGCGTTCCATCTCCTCAGGGATGCAGAAAATGTGTGCGTCATCCTGTGTGAAACCACGGACGCGCAGAAGTCCATGCAGCACCCCGCTGCGCTCGTAGCGGTACACGGTGCCCAGCTCGCCGAGGCGCATGGGGAGGTCGCGGTAACTACGGACACTGTCCTTGAAGATGGCGATGTGGAACGGGCAGTTCATGGGTTTGGCATAGTACGCTTGCCCGTCAATGTCCATCGGCGCATACATGTTCTCGCTGTAGAATTCGAGATGGCCGCTCGTTTCCCACAGCTTGCTTCGCCCGATATGAGGGCTATAGACGGGGAGGTACCCGCCTTTTCGGTGTTGTTCCCACCAGTAGTCTTCGATGAGCCGACGAATGGTGGCGCCTTTTGGATGCCACAACACCAGGCCGGGGCCGACAGTGTCGTCGATGCTGAAGAGGTCGAGTTGCCGACCGATCTTGCGGTGGTCGCGGCGCTCAATCTCCTCGAGGTTCTTAAGATGCGCGTCCAGCTCGTCCTGGGTCCACCATGCGGTGCCATAGATGCGCTGGAGCATGGGACGGTGTTCGTCGCCGCGCCAGTATGCGCCGGCCACCGACAGGAGCTTGAAGACACCAATGTCACCGGCGGCGGGAACGTGCGGACCACGGCAGAGGTCGATGAAGTCGCCTTCGGTGAACGTGCTGATCACGTCATCCGGAGGGAGGTCGCGGATCAGTTCCACCTTGAAGTCTTGATCGAGACGCGAGAACAGCTCGTTTGCTTCCTCACGTGACAGGACGTCGCGCTGGAACGGCTTTCGCTCATTGACGATCTTCTTCATCTCAGATTCGATGCGTTTCAGGTCATCGGGCACCAGGGGACGGGGCAGTTGCATGTCGTAGTAGAAGCCGTCTTCAACAGGGGGGCCGATGCCGAACTTCGCCTCCGGAAAGAGGCGCTGCACAGCGTGGGCCATGACGTGTGCGGTCGAGTGGCGCATCGTTTCAAGGTCGGTCATGGGTTTCGGCGGCATGGCGACGGTGCTCCTTTCGAGCGAACAGCAGAGCGCCGACATCGTCGCAAGGGACGAGGCCGGCGCTCGTGGTTCCACCCGTGGTAGCACCGCTGTCGAACCTCCCTGGTTGCTGGCACGAGGCAGAAGACGCAGTGCGCTCATTGTGGCCGATAACGGGTGCCTCCGTGGCCGCCTACACCGGTCGTTCGTGTCGGCTGGGGGCCAGGCTCGCGGGTGGTGTTCTCATCGTCAGGGCCGGAAGCGGCTCACAGCAACTGCCGCCCTCTCTGGCCGTCCGTCGGATGATACTCGTCCCGGTCGATGCCGTCTTTTCTACTGTTATGGTTGTACCAGATCAAATGCGTCGTGGCAACCATGTTGTGGCACCCGCATCAACTGTCGTGCATACAAAAGGGTCCCTGGCCGGTTGAACCAGCCAGGGACCCTTTGAGGAAGCAGGCGAGCGGGTTAGACCCCCGTCCACTTGTCCTTCTGTAGCGCGTCGTTGACCTTCGTCGTGACGTCCTGAAGGGCCTGTTTCGGAGCCTTCTTCATGTGCCGCATCTGGTCGCCAGCGTCACCCAGTTCGGTCCAGGCAAGCTGGCCCTCGGGGATAACCGGCCTCCACTTGGCGATGGGTAGGAGGTCCATGAAGACCTTCCATTGTGGTCCGAGCGTCTCATAGAAGGGATCCGCAACGGCTTTCTTGGCGGTCGGCATAAAGAACGAGTCACCTGCCTTGGCGTAGGCAACCATATACTCCGCACTGCACTGGGTCTTCACGAAGGTCCATGCATTGTCGACGTTCTTGACACCCTTCGGCACCACGATGCTCCACCCACCGGCCCATGTTGACGTCTTGTCGTTGTCACCGGGGACTGTGGGGATGGTTGCCGCACCAAAGTTGCCGTTGGGGGCATACTTCTGCAAGGTCGGCACGATCCAGTTGCCATTGACCTGCATGCTGACCAGGCCAGCGATGAAAGGATCCTGGGCGTTGGAACCGAAGCCTTGAGAGAAGGAGTCGATCTGCGCGATGTCGTACTTCTTCGCGTAGCTGGTGTACCAGTCGCCCGCATGGATATTGTGCTCGTCGGTCGCGTCGAACTTGCCGGTCTTGTCGTCGTAGAAGTTGCCACCGAACATCCAGCCCCAGCCATAGAAGTGGCTCTGGCCGATGTAGGGGGAGAAGCCCAGACGCGTGAGCTTGTTGCCATCCTTCTTGGTCAGCTTCTCGGCCATGGTGTCGAGTTCCTGAACCGTCTTGGGTGGCTTCTCAGGGTCGAGCCCAACTTCCTTGAAGTGATCTTTGTTCCACCAGAGGCCGCGGGTGTCGGTACCATACGGCAGTGCGTAGAGCTTGCCGCGAAGGCTTGCTTCCTGCCACGCAAAATCGAAGTAGTCGTCGGGCTTGATGCCGTCCTTTTGCGCCTGCGCCGTGATATCCGTCAGGCTACCTTTGTTCGCCCAGGATGCCACGATGAAGCGGTCGAAGTAGGCGGTGTCCGGAGGTGTGCCACCGGCGATCGCCGTCAGCAGTTTTTCGGACATTTGCGTTCCAGCGGTGGTCGGGACGTAGGTCGCCTCAACGCCCAGGCCCGTGTCAGCCGTAAACTTGTCCCAGACCTTCTGGTGCGCATCGAGACCAATACCGGTGTGGTTGTGCCAGTAGCTCACGGTACCCTTGGTACCCTTGCTCTTGTACACCTGCGGTGTGGGCTCGGCGCCTGGCGTCGTTCCGGCTGCTGCTCCCGCCGCCGCTGGCTTTGTTGCCGCAGCTCCGGCCGCGGCGGCTGTCGTCGGCGCTGCAGCCGCTCCCGCTACTGTTGGTGCCGCACCAGCTCCTGCTGCCTTCGTCGGCGCGCCTGCCGGGGCAGCTGCTCCGCCACCACCGCATGCGCTCAGGACGAGACCGATTGTGCCCAGACCAAGAAGGGCGACGGCTTTCCGTCGCGTTACCTTGCCCCGAGCTGAGTCGAATAGATCTGCCACGACCCACTCCTTTGTTCGGATGGCATCATTTGCCACCCATCTGATTTCTTGCCGGACGTCACCGGCCAGGCGCTGTGCGTGTCTCACCCGCTGCTCACCCCACTTCGTGGCCCTCATGAAATCACAGTGAGAGTGAAGGTACCGGGAAACATGCTGTGTTCAGCGTTTATGGTACACCGATGCACGATCCCTGGCGGTGCGGACGAGAAATACGCGTTACTACCTTCATATACATTAATACAGTCGCGGCCCTGTGTCAAACAGTTTGCCGTTCATGTCCGCTTTCTTCAGGCACTCTTTAGGAATGACGCCACGTGTGGAGAATGACCTCCCACGGCACAGCACCGGCGCGGAGCAGTACCGGCTGGTCTCCCCTGACATCGACCACGGTCGAATCCTGCCCCCCAACACGACCCGTGTCAATCAGTGCTGCCACGGCAGGAGCGATTGCTGAAGCCTCATTGGCGGTTCGGGGACTTGGCTTCCCCGACAGGTTCGCGCTTGTCACCGCGAGTACGCCTCCACAGGCGCGTAGGAGAGAGCGCGTCAGGTCGTGGGCGGGTATGCGCAGTCCGATGGACCCGTCTGGAGCCGCTATGCCTGAGGGGAACACCGCCGCTGCCTGAACAACGAGCGTCAGACCGCCAGGCCAGAACCGTTCCCCGAGGCGGCGTGCTTCAGGACGCACCGCCTCTCCAAGCGGCCACGCCAAGCCCACGTCTGCCACGAGCAGTGGAAGCGATTTCATGGGATCACGCCCCTTCGCCGCAAACAGCCGCGCTATGGCGGCATTACTACCGGGTAATGCCGCGACTCCATAGACCGTATCTGTCGGGATGATGACGATCTGCTCGTGCAGCAGGTGCTCCGTCGCGACCCGGAGTGCTCGCTCGCGCTCCTCAGCGCTGCTGGTCGGTAGCCACAGCATCGCTGCTCGGGAGGATACGGCGTTCGATGGCATCTGCGACGCCGTCTTGCGATTGCGGGGGGCAGACGTAATCGGCTGCTGCCTTGACCGCGTCCGCACCGTTGCCCATCGCCACGCCAAAACCGGCGAACTGGATCATGTCCAGGTCATTAAGATTGTCGCCGATGGCGGCAACCTCTGATGGCTGAACACCGAGGCGGTCACAGAGGTAGGCCATCGCGCGCCCTTTGGATGCCTGAGGATGGGTAATCTCGGTAAACAGTGGAAAAGAACGGGTGACGTTCAGGCGCTCGCCAAACGTGTCTCGATAGAAGCTCACGGTGGCGTCCGTTTGCTCTTTCGCCGTAATGACGAGTACTTTCGTCGGTGCTTCGGGCAACCACGACTTGAGGTCGCCAACGGGATGTGGCTCAGAGCCCGAATGCCGATGATAGAAGATTGACTCAGGCGTCACCGTGCTGACGTAGCACTGGTCGTCTACGAACGCGATGACCGTTTTCTGCTGTTCGTCAGCGAAGCCGATAACTTCACGCGCGCGTTCAATCGGTACGGGCTCATGGAACCAGAGTTCGCTTGTCTCTGAGTGGCGGATCATGGCACCCTGGTAACAGATCAGGGGCTGGTGGATGCCCAGTTCCTCGGCAAAGCGACGCGAACCCTGAAACATGCGACCCGTGGCAAGCGTGACGATGATGCCAGCATCAATTGCTCGCGCCACCGCTTCCTTCACGCGTGCTGTAATGATCAGGTCGTTGTTGATGACCGTGCCATCGAGGTCCATCGCCAGCAGGCGGTATTTCACCAGTGCGCTCCCATCCCTGTCGTCATGCAGCCCTCAATTTCCACCGTTGCTCAGTGTACAGCATTGCGGGGCGGCAGGAGCGCCTGTATGGCTCGAGGCATGTGGGCCAGGTCATCGTGGGTCACGATTATGGTGGCAGGCCACCGACGGGTAATCTCTGCGATCAGCCGTGGCGCCTGATCTACGCCGATCTCACAGAGGAGGAGTCGCACCCCTCGCTGGTAGTGCAACACGTTGTCGAACAACCGTCGATAGAGACCAAGGCCATCGTGCCCGCCAACCAGTGCAGCGTGGGGCTCATATGACCGCACCGTGGCCAGCAAGCGCGAAATGTCACCAGTGGGTATATAGGGCAGGTTGGCGACCACCGCGTCCAGACATGGCGCGCATGCCGAGAGCAGATCTGCCTGGACGCCGAAGACGCGATCGTTGACTCCGTGATGACGCGCGTTGGACTGAGCAACGCGGAGGGCGTTGAGCGAGCGATCGGTAGCGACGACGCTGCAGTCAGGACGGTGATGCGCAACGGTTACGGCTATTGCCCCGCTGCCGGTCCCGACGTCGGCCACGAGAGCGCCCTGTGGAAGCGCCTTGATCGCCGCCTGGACCAGCACCTCGGTATCGGGTCGGGGGATCAGGACATGCTGGTCAACGTGAAATGTGAGACCAAAAAACTCTTTGGTTTTTGTGATGTAGGCCACGGGTTCCCCCGCAGCACGGCGACTGATGAACTGGCAGTATGCCGTGAACATATCCTCGTCGAGCACATCTCCGAGGTGGATGAGGAGCTTCTCCCGGCTCATTCCCGTGGCATGGCGCAGCAGGATGTCGGCGTCGAGTTGTGGCGTGTCAACGCCAAGAGCTTCTCTGCCCGACAGCTTGCGGTTACCCAGCATGAGGGCGTCGCGGATGGTCGTCATGCGCGATCTACCAGATGGCACAGCCGTCTCACACGAAGGGTGACGAAAACTTAGCTTGCTCGTTGGAGTCGCTCGGCCTGTTCTTTAAGACTGAGGGCCTCGAGTACGTCATCAATATCGCCATCCAGAATTGCGGGAAGGTTGTGAAAATTCTGACTGATGCGATGGTCGGTCAGCCGGTCCTGCGGGAAGTTGTAGGTGCGGATCTTTTCACTGCGATCTCCGGTA
>JAABUZ0100001225.1_pt1 | contig 50543 bp, 46 predicted proteins | sample 5562091 | NCBI WGS metagenome assembly JAABUZ01 (sample SAMN12813069, study PRJNA571459) | rock metagenome | isolation source: Antarctica rocks | place: Antarctica: Victoria Land, Linnaeus Terrace sud | collected 2015-12-21 | reverse complement strand
AACGAGGCCGCCTACCAGCGCCTGCTCGCCAACGCCCACGCCCGCCACAGCCCCCTGGCCGTCGCCCGCGCCACCCACCGCTACCAGCGCGCCGCCTCCCGCTTCGGCTTTCCCGGACCGCCGGCCCCCTCCTCCCCGAAGGTCCGGGACGCGCCGCCGCGCGGCCGCGGCGAGCCGCTGCTCAGTCCTGGCCCTCCGCAGCCAATCGGTAGCCGACCCCGCGCACCGTATGCAGGTACGTCGGGTGATGCGGGTCGGGCTCGATCTTCTTCCGAATCATGCTGATGTAGACGTCCAGAGCCCGCTCGTCGCCAAAGAAGTCGGCGCCCCAGATCCTGGCGAACAGGTACGGGCGGCGCACGACCCGCCCCGCCGACTCGGCCAGCACCTGAAGGATGTCGAACTCGCGCGCCGACAGAGCGATGGTCTCGCCGTCGCGGCTCACCCGCCGTGCGCCCGCGTCCAGCAGCAGCCCGCCGACAGTGAACGTCCCGTGGAGGCCAGCCTTCTGGCGGCGGTGGCGCACCTGCACCCGTATCCGGGCCAGCAGCTCGCCAGGGCTGAACGGCTTGGTCACGTAGTCGTTGGCGCCCGCGTCCAGCCCGGTGATCTTGTCGCTCTCGTGCCGCAGGGCGGTCACCATGATGATTGGAACATTCGAGCTCGCCCGGAGACGCCGCGTCACTTCGATGCCGTTGAGGTCCGGTAGCGCCACGGCCAGCAGCACGGCCGCCGGTGCCGGCTGGTCGCGCACCACGGCGAGCGCGTCCTGGCCCGTCGATGCGACGTCGACGAGGTAGCCCTCCTGGCGGAGCATGGCCGCCAGCGACTCGGCCTGGACCGGGTCGTCGACGACCACCAGCCGCTCGGAGAGCGGAAGATACGGCTTAGGTTCCTGGGCTAGCGGAGTTGCTGTCTGTACCCACATTGATCAACCCCCGTGTTTCGCGCTCGTGGCGGCCCCGCATGGGCCCGCTCACGGGTGAAGCTCGTCATGAGGCAGCGGAAGACACCCGGGCCTGGGCGACGTCCTCCTCGCCGGCCTCCGCGCGGTCCGTGTCCAGGCTGGCCGGCCAGAACAGCGCCAGCGCCTGGCGCGCGAACTCCTGGACCGTCTCCGCCTGGATCCGTCTCAGCTGCGTGTACTGGCGCGGCGTGCACCCTTGCTCAGCGACCGCGATGACCGGGTCTCCCAGGAGACAATCGGCGTACTCGCGGTCGACGGTGGCGCGGGCGGTGGCCAGGTCGAGTTGTCGACGCAGCTGCCGCTCACTGGCTCCGCGCTGGTATTCGAGTTCGATGAGAGGGAGCACGACTTTCCAACCCCCTTACAGGACGGCTTGGCCAAATTGGCCGGGACGGTGCCGGCTGCGACACCTTGCCGCCTGTCGCCTTCGCACAATCAATTTCGATCAATGACGGGATCAATTGATCGCTGGGCGGCGTGAGACCGGTGGCGCGCCCCGGCCGGAACGCGTACCCTTCGCGCGAGGTGAGGCGGCCCGTGGAACAGATCGAGCTCGCGGTCCCGGCGCTGCGGCAGCGGCCCGGAACGAAGTGGCACAGGTACCCGGACGACGTGCTACCGGCCTGGATCGCGGAGATGGATTTCGCTGTTGCCGAGCCCGTCCAGGCGGCGATCAACCAGGTAGTGCAGCTGGGCGGCTACGGCTACGAGGACCCGGCCACCTACGAGGCGTTGGCCAACGCGTTCGCCGAGCACATGGCGCGGCGTTTTGGCTGGTCGGCCAATCCGGAGTGGGTCGTGCCCGTCGGCGACCTGCTCCAGGCGCTGTACGGGGCGGTGCTTGCCTACAGCGCATCCGGCGAGGGCATCCTGCTCCAGACACCGATCTACCCGCCGTTTCTCGCGGCGGTCACCGAGACGGGCCGCCGCGTCGTCGAAAGTCCGCTCATCGAGGCGGGCGGACGGCTCGCCGTGGACGGCGCGGGCTTACGGCGCGCTGCCGAGGCGGGCGCCCGGGTGCTGCTGTTCTGTAACCCGCACAACCCCACCGGCCGGGTGTTCGAACGGGACGAGCTGTTGGCCGTGAGTCAGGCCGCGGTCGAGTACGACCTCGTGGTGGTCTCCGACGAGATCCACGCCGACCTGGTGTACCCTGGGCGCCACCACATCCCGCTGGCGACGTTGGGCCCGGACATCGCGGCGCGCACGGTGACCATCACGTCGGCGACCAAGGGGTTCAACATACCCGGCTTGCGCTGCGGCGTGATGCACTTCGGCTCAGCCGAGCTGCTGGGTCGCTTGCAGGCGCACTTCCCGCAACGGTTGCTGGGCAAGGGGAACGTCCTCGGCGTCGCCGCCACCGTGGCGGCCTGGCGGGAGGGCGAGCAGTGGCTCGGCGCCGTGATGCGGCGGTTGCTCGACAATCGCGCATACGTTGGCGGCTTCCTGGGCGACCGGCTGCCCGAGATTGGCTACCACCCGCCAGAAGGGACGTACTTCACCTGGCTGGACTGCCGCCCACTGGCGTTGCTGGACGCGCCCGACCAGTTCTTCCTGGACCGCGCCCGGGTAGCCCTGAGCGATGGGCGCGCGTTTGGACCGCCTGGCGACGGCCACGTGCGCCTGAACTTCGCCACGTCGCCGGCGATCCTGGAGGAGATCCTGGAGCGGATGGCGCGCGCCATCCGCGCGACCGCCCCGAGGGCGTAGCCCACGCCGGCCGCAGACATGGCCATGGCTGCCGTGCCCGGCGGAGCTTAGTCCAGCCTGGCGGGCGCGGCCTCGGCTCGCAGCCAGCCGGCCGTGTGTTGGGCCCGTCTCAGGACGACGGTCGCGACCGCCACGCCGACCAGGCAGAGCGCGCCGTTGATCTCCAGCGCGACGCGCACGTCGAACTGGTTCGCCACCAGGCCGGTGAAAGCCCCGCCGAGCGGCGTCGTGCCGATCATCAGGAACATGTAGAAGGACAGCACCCGGCCGCGGAACTCCTCGCGGGTGTTTATCTGAAGCAGCGTGTTGGAGGACGCGTTGAAGGCGATGCTCGCGGCACCGGTCGCCACCAGCAGGACCAGCGCGACCGGCATGGACCCTGCCTGCGCCACGACGAGGATGAGCAGCGAGAATACGGTCGCCGCGCCCAGGACGAGGCGCGGCGAGGGGGCGACGCGGGTGGCCAGCCACAGGGCGCCGAGGGTCGACCCGACCCCCATGGCCATGTTGAGCGCGCCGAAGCCCTCGGCGCCTGCCTGGAGCGCGTACCGAGCGAGCAGCGGCAGGGCCAGCGCCCAGTTGTAGGCGAAGGTCCCGACGAAGGCCGCGAGCACCACGTTGTACGCCAGGAGCGGGCTTGTCACGGCGTACCGCAGCCCGGCGACCAGCTGGCCGACAACTGCCCCGCGCGCCGACCGCCGCCTGGGGTAGAACTGGTCGGGCCGCAACAGGAGCAGGCTGCTGGTTGCGACGGCGAACGCGGCGGCCGTGACGGCGAAGCACGCCCCGCTACCCCACAGAGCGATCATGACGCCGCCGATGCCTGGCCCGACGATGCGGGTGGCGCTGCTCACCGACGAGTACACCGCGACGCCGTTCGCCACCCGGGCTGGGTCCACGAGCTCGCTGATGATGGCGGACCGGGTGGGGAAGTCAACGGCGCTGGCAACGCCCATGAGCGACGCCAGAACCAGCACGTGCCAGAACTGGATCGTGTGGGACAGCACCAGGATGGCCGTGATCGCCGCCTGGGCAACGAAGATGACCTGCGCGGAGATCATCAGCCGCCGCATGGGCATGCGGTCGATCACCACGCCCGCGAACAGCGTCAGCAGGGTTACCGGCAGCGCCTGAGCCACTGTCACCGCCCCGAGCGCCGCTGGCGAGCTGGTCAGGTCCAGCACCAGCCAGGACTGCGCCGTTCGCAGCAGCCAGCCGGCAGACAGCGCCACGGTGGAGCCGGCCATGAATGTGCGGTAGTTGGGGACCGCGAGGGCCCCCTCGCGCAGGGTCACGCCCGAGACACGCGGCCATCCCAACGCGCCCAGCGACGCCCAGGGGGGCGTCCGTTGCTGCTCGCCACCGGCGTCATCTTGCCACACCGGCCCTTGTGCAGCCCCTGGGGCGCCTCTCTCCGCCCGCCCGGCACACGTCGTGCGGCACGCACGGCGGGCGTGCCCGATACTCCCGTAGGCAGGCGCGGGTACCCTTTCGGCGGTAAGGAGCGGAGATGACCCAGGACACACAAGAGCACGCAACGAGCGGCAGCGAGAAGCGGGAATCACGGCAGCTCAGTGGCCACCATCTGCTGTTCAACCTCGGCGAGGAGCGCCGCGGATTGGCCGAGACCCGGCGGCGCGGAACAACCGGGCACCGCACCGCCAAGACGCTGGCCAAAGATGGCGAGCTGCGGGTCACGTTGGTGTCGCTGGTCGCGGGTACCGAGCTCCAGCCGGAAGCGCGGGCCGGCGGCGCCTGCCTGCTCGTCCTTGACGGTCGCGTCCGCCTACGTCTCAATGGACAGGGTGTCGAGGCCGGGAAAGATGATCTGCTGGTCCTCGGCCACAATCTGCGCGACCCCATCCTCGCTGTCGAGGACGCCACCTTTCTCCTGACGGTCGCGTGGCCGGCCGGCGAGGGCGCCTCCGAGCAGGAGAGGCAAACAGGTCACCAGTAACCACAGTGGCGGTGACGCTAGGGGCTCGTGGGCCCGCGGGCGCAACGGCTGGGAACAGGGTAGAGGCTAGAATTGGACCGGTGACCGGGAGAAGCCACCCTGCTCCCGCGGCGTGGGGCGATATCTGGCTCGTCGCGGTCGTAGCGCTTGCGACACGTGTCGCCATCATTCTCCTGGCGCCCTCGGGCCAGACCGGTGACATGGTCGGCTGGGTGGCCACGGCGCAGCGCGTCGCCGCCGACGGCGTACAGGCGGGGTACAACGTCCTCGATCCGGGCAGCCTGTACCCACCGGCGTTCTTCTATCCCCTGTGGCTGACGGGCAAGCTGTACACGCTGTGCTGTTCGCCGACGTTCGCTACCGACACCCACAGCCTCGACGTGCTGATGCGGGTCGGCCCCGTCGTGGCCGATGCGGCGCTGGCCGTTCTTGTGTACTGTCTGGCCCTGGGCTGGTCCGGGCCGTCCCGGGCGCGCTGGGCGGGGCTGCTGTACGCGCTGAACCCCGCCGTTCTGGCCACGGTGGCCTGGCAGGGCATGATCGGCGACGCCTACTACGCCAGCCTGCTGGTGCTGGCGCTGTTGTGCGTGCTCAGGGGGCAGGTCGTTCCGTCGGCGGTCTGCCTGACAGTGGCTGTGCTGGTCAAGCCGCAGGCCCTCGCCTTCGTTCCGCTCCTCGGCCTTCTCGTCCTGACGCGCGCCGACGCGCGCCAGCTGCTGGTCGCGCTGGTCGCGAGCGCCCTCGCCGTGCTGCTCGTCATGCTGCCGTTCGTCGCGCACGGAGCGCTGGGCGACGTAGCAGCGGCGCTGCCGGCGATGGGCGCGCTGCACGCGAACACGCAGAACCATGCCGACAACCTGTGGCTGCTGCTGCCCGTGTGGCGCGGCGCCGTGGCCGCGGACCCTAACGGAGCGGTGCCGGACAACACGGTGCTCGTCGCGGGACTGACCTACCTGGCCGTGGGGCTGCTGGCGTTCGCGGCGCTCTACGCCGGAGTGCTGGTGCGACTCGTGCGCGGTGGAACGGCGCGAGACGTCGCCTTCGCCGCGGCCATCATCGGGCTGGGCTTCTTCTTCCTCAGCACCCGCATGCATGTGAACTACGTGTTCCTGGCATTTCCCTTCTTGTGCGCGCTGGCCCCGTCCGGTGGTAGTCGCGTCCGGCTCGCGCTAGGCGCGGTCACGCTGGCCTGCCTCGTTGGCTGGGACGTCCCGAGCCATCTGCCGTGGCTGGTGCACCGGGCCAATGCCGTCCTGTACGGGGGGAGTCTTGCGCTGCTGTGCGCGCTGGCATTCCGGGCGCCAGAGCGCCGCGCGCGCCCTGGCCGCGGCGCGCCCTGGCAGGGAGCCGCCGCCAGCGCGGCGCGCTGGACGCGTTCAGCAGGCGAGCTGCACCACCCCGAGCTGAGCCAGTCGGCGGCACAAGGGGACACGTCCGCCTAGCGGCTGCTGGTGTTCGGCGACCCATGCCTGCGCCGCGGCCACTCCATAGACCGCTTCGAAGGTCCAGCGGACCGCGTCCGGTTGGTCGACGAACGCCTGGCAATCGCTGGCAACCGCGAGCTCTCCTGGCGCCCCCCAGCGCGGCACGATCGGCTGACGTCGCTGAAGGACCGCCACCCCGTCCCCCGCGTACGCGACTGTGTAGTTCGGCGACGCCTCCGCCGATGCGACCAGGACCCCCCAGTTCACCGGGCCTGGCACGGGCTGGGAAACGAAGACGGCGCTGAAATCGACGCCGCGGTCGCTGGCCCACGCGTCGAGCTCGTCCACGCCGAGCCCCGCTGACCCCAGGGACCGCACGTCGAGCCAGGCACAGACGGCTCGCGCGTGGGCGCTCGCCGGCAGCCATTCGGCCCCCTGCGGGGTGACAATGCTCCGGCGCTCGGCCAGAACCGGGAACCATTCGCCGACGCGGTCCTCCTCCCATGACCACGTCGGCGTCAGCACGAGGAACTTGTCGGCTCCGCCAGTACGCTCCGCGACCCAGCGCATCGCCTGGCGGTCGGCCGCCGATACGGCCCCGAGCGTCTGCGGGTTCACCTGCATCCGAGGCCAGTACACGAAGACGGCGCTGAGCACAGACACCACGGCGAGTGGACCCACGACGAGAGCTGCCCGCGAGCGCCACGCCGCGCGTACCCGGTGCCAGGTGGCGGCGGCCAGGCGTGACCGGCGGCCGGGACCGAGGGCGCTGGCGACGCCCGGCGCCACGACGTCGGCGAGCCCAACGCTCGCGAGAAGCGCCAGGGGAACCGTTGCCTCGGAAGGTGCGCTGCGGGGCAGCAGGAAGAAGATGGCCGGCAGCCAGACCGTCACGAACAGCTGTCCGCGGAGCAGGCACACGAGCGCTCCGACCACAGCCAGCGCGCTCGGCAGGGCCAGAACGAGCCTGGGCGGTGTGGTGAAGTCCTGGAGCGCCGCCAGCTCCTCCTTGATGGACGACCAGCCGCCGGTCGCGCTGGCGGCAGCGAACGGGGACAGGCCGTGGCGGGCGACGACGGTGGCCCACCAGGGGCCGGTCAGAACGCCGACCGCGGCCCCGACGACGGCGGTCGCCAGGACGGCGCGCAGGCTGCGCCCCTCGAGCAGCGCCATCAGCGCGATGCTGTCGAGCGCGAACAGGCCCATCTCCAGGTGTGTCGCCAGAGCGAGCGCGGCCAGCGCCGCGCACAACGCAGCCCCTCTCAGGCTCGGGGTCGCGAACAGCCGGTGAGCCTGATGAAGGCTGGCGATGGCGAAGAGCAAGCCGAACGACCGTGTCAGGCCGCCACCCATGATCAGCCACTCGTAGCTCCGGGGAATGAGGGCGAAGACGGCTGGCGCCAGGAACGCTGCCCACCCTGTGCCGAGCAGTGAACGGGCCAGAACGGCGACGGCGGCCACAGTGGCCAGGTTGGCTGCCAGAGGCAGGATGCGCGCCAGCACAACCGCGTCGACACCCGTTGCCCCGGACAGTAGCGCAACCAGGTAGAAGGCCACGGGCGGGTAAGCGAAAGGGATGCCCGCGACGTTGTAGGAGGTAAACGCGGGCAGGGCGAAGTGCGCGTCCAGGAGATCCCGGGACATCGCCACGAACATCCCGCCGTCGTTGAGTGGGAAGTCCGAGCGGGTAAAGTACGGGAGCCGGGCCGCCAGCGCGACCAGCACGGCCATCGCGCTGCTGAGGCTGGCGGCGCGCAGGGACGCGGCGTGCCGAGCCGCCGCGCGGGCGCGGCAGACGAGCCCTGTTCGCGCGGCGCCCGAGCCCGACGGTTGGGCGCGGGTCGCCGCGCGCTCAGCCTGCACGTGCACCGCTACCCGCGGGCATGCTCCTCCCCGCGACGATCACGGCGGCCCCGGGACATCGGGTCGGCGCAGCAGGTACAGCGGCACAGGGTGCCCATGCAGCCAGGACGGGTAGCTCCGCTCTTGCACGATAGCGTAATCCGCAAGCGGGGCGCCGGCGACGACGTAGCTCGAGTCCGTGGCTGGCGCGAACAGGTCTATCCACCAGGGAGGATTGGGCGTCCGCGACGGTCGCTCAGGGCTCGGCGGCCGTTCGTACAGGAAGAACCCGTCCCACCCGGCGCCGGCGTCCAGGCGGGTGTTGGGTACGCCCAGGGCATTCGCCTCCCGCGCCAACGACCAGACGCCGTCCAGGAATGCCAGATGGTCGTGCGTCCCGGCCACAGCGAAGGCGCCCACGACGGCGACGGCCCCCCAGGCGAGGGGCTCGGTTAGCCGTACGCCGCGCACGGCCCACAGCAGCAGCGCGATGCTCACCGGCAGCAGCGGCAGCAGGTACCTGTCGAGCGTGCCTCCCCAGTTGATGAAGTGGACGGACGCCGGAAACGTCCCCAGGATCTGGCCGACCGCGACACCGCCAACGATTCCGGCTCCGGCGGATGTGTCTCTGGGTGGCGTCCCGAGGCGGCGCGCCAGAGCCACGCCGATGGTCGCGGCCGCGAGCGCGCACGCGACAGTGAGAGCGGCTTGGGCGGCGGCGTCGAGGAGTACGGGCCTGGCGGCGATCAGGTCTTCCGGGCCGAAACCGGTGCTGGTGACGAACTGTCCGACGTACGGCATCAGCGCGCCGCGCTGCCAGAACGTCGCGCTGCCGCCGACGACAAGTATGAGCCACGCGCCGAGCGCCCACCAGGCAGCTGGCCGAAGACTGGCGCGGGTGAGCAGCAGGGCCGGCAGGACGGCCACGGCCAGCGCGAGGACGAAGAAGCCGGCGTACAGAGCCTCGGTGACAGCCAAGCGGGGGACCAGCTGGACGACCGGCATCAATCCGGGCTGCACGAGGTCGTCGCGGAACAGGGTGAGCGCCCACGGCACCCCGTTGGCATAGCGCAGCCAGCCCGCGAACGCCACGGTCACCGCTGCCGGAATGGCGCTGGTCTGCAGGAGCACGACGATTCCCTGGCGAGACCGGGTCAGGCGACCGCCGATGACAAGCGCGCCGACCACCGCGGCGGGCAGCAGCACACCCTGCTGGCGCACCAGGATGGCGCCGGCCGCGGCTAGCGAGCCCAGTAGCACGTAGCCGGACCGCGGGCACCCCGGCCTGAGCCCCAGCACGTAGAGACACAGGGACACGACGAGCAGGCTGGTGAAGTAGGAGTCCGTCATGAAGGTGTACGCCAGGGACAGCGCCAGGGGGTGGAACAGGTACGCGGCAGTGCCCAAGGCGCTCCTCCCGTGTGACACGTCCAGGGCACGGCACAGGCTGTAGAAGGCGATCCCGCTGAGCCCGACCATGACCACTGTGGAGACGCGCAACACGCCGAAGCTCAAGCCGAGCAGCGCGGCGAAGCCGGCGCCCCAGACCGTCTGAAACACCAGCGCCGCGGACGCCATCTCATGGACGCGCAGCACGTGGTCGGCCAGCAGCTGTTCGACAGTGCGGTAGTAGACCCAGTCGTCTGTGACGGCCACGTTGGCCAGCGTGGGAATGACCCACGCCGACACGACATAACAGGCGAGCACGAGGCCCACCGGCCAGTGGGCGGCCAGCCGGCCCTGTCCGACGGCCACTGCTCGACGCTGGCTTGCTGCCGCGACAGGCGCGCCGGTAGCGGTGTCTAGCTGCCCCATGACCAACGCAGGCTAGCGCACGCGGTCGTCCAGGCTGGCGCGCGGGCGCCCTCCCGCCGACCGCCGCCGGTGTGGAGGAGGGCGCCTGCGGCGCGAATACTGGGGCGGGTCGTCAGCGATTGCGGCCGCGGTCGCCCCGCGACAGGGGGATGGGCACGCCTTGGGTGAAGATGTCCTGGTCGTTCGCGCGTGGGGCGTTGGCGGCGGAGCCGTTGCAGACGGCCGGCGGGCTGCCCGGCACACCCGTGCCAGGGCAGAGGAACAGCTCGGGATTGCGGGTGTCGCTCCAGCTGGGGTAGGCGTTGTCGGGGGCGGTGAGCCCGCTGTAGTCGCCCCAGAAGAGGCCGGAGAACTCGGTGGGCGGCGGCATTGACCCCGAGGTCACGCGCTGCACACCGAAGTCCGTGAGGTTTCTGGACCCCGAGATGGTGACGTCCGAGTAACCGGTTGTCTCGTCGTCGCCGTACTGGCGGTCGTAGTAGGAGACGGCCAGCCGACCGTCCGGCGTGAACGCGGCCCACTGCCACCACTGGTCCGTCCCAACCTGGCGGGGCGCCTGGTTCACGGTGGGCAGCAGGCGCGGGTCAACGGTGGTGCCGGTGAACGTGACGCCGCTGTCGTTGGACACGCTGACCAGGATCTTGTTGTTGCAGGCGTCGGGCGTCTTGACGCCGTAGAACCGGTTGTTGCCGGTGGTCGGGTTGAAGCCGGTGGGGACGCACGGGTTCGGGCGCGTCTCGTTCGAGAACTTGTTGATGTAGGAGCCGAAGGTGACCACGACCTGGGACGGGTCGGTCGGGTTGACCGCGCCGGACGGGTAGTTCACGGCGCGGAAGAAGGAGTTGGCCGTGGCGCCCTTCTCTGGCACGCAGGCGCGGCCGACGTCCTTGCCCTGCTGATAGGTGGGGCAGTCGGGCAGGTCGTAGAAGTCGGCGACCTTGATGGGGCCTGAGAAGGTGTTGCCGCCGTCGGTCGACCGGGACAGCAGCATCTGGTTCCGGTTCTCGACCGCCGCCGGTGGCGGCCCAGCTGGGTGCGGCGCGCCCGGGCCGAAGGAGCCGGCGGGATCCTCGTCGCCCACGTCGCCGCGCGTCGCCAGTGAGCCGGCGTTGTTGATGTTGGCGTACGCCACGTACAGGGTGCCGTCTGGCCCGGTGAAGGGCTGCGAGAACTGGTTGGCGTCGCAGGCGCCGGCGCCGGGGGCGGGTGCGGGCAGCGGGGTGGGGCAGAGCTGTGCGCTCGGCAGGCTCACCAGCTGGCGGGGGCTGAACGTCTCGCCGTAGTCGTTGGAGTAGGCCAGGTAGATGTACGCGGTCCCGTCCGGGGCGAACTCCGTCCAGGACACGTAGACGCGATCCTGGAACGGGCTGCCCGGGTGGTTGTCGACAGTCAGGTACTGCTTGTCCTCCAGGATGGTGCCGCTGCCGGCCAGGTCGTTCGCCGTGGTGACGTACCGGCCCGGGAAGTTCCACGAGCCCCCATCGTTCCCTGTCGACCGGAACACCAGGAAGGCGCTCGACCGGTCCTGGTTGGCGCTCGTCGGCGCGCCGCGGTTGAACACCTGGCACGAGAAGTAGGCGTTGCCCTTCGTGTCCCAGGCGACCGACGTGTCGCCGCCGGCCTGCCAGTACTGGCGGGCCGCGGCCTGGCCGAACTCCGGCTGCGCCCGGGTGAACGACATCGGGACCACGATGTTCGCCCAGCTTTGGCCGCCGTCCTGGCTGAACGAGCCACCACAGTTGCCATCGCCCCGCCGGTAGTCGTTGAAAGTCGCCACCAGGTGCCGAGGCTTGGTCGGGTCGTAGCTGATGGCGGGCTCGTTCTGCGCCTCGCCCCGCCCTTGCAGGTCCGCGTCGCTGAGGTTCTGGCAATCCGCGTTCACCTTGATGTTGTCGCCGCGCTGCTGCGGGCACAGGTCGTCCTCGCTGGGAAAGTAGAACGGTCGCTCGTTGTCCGCGCGCGCCGCCCCGCCGTCTGCGCCGCGCGCCGGCCGCCCGAGACGAGCCTCCTGGCCTCCATTCAGCATGAGGTCCGCCTGCCCAGACAGCAGATGCCGCTGAGCTCTCGTCAGTCGCGACTGGCCGCTGCCATCGTCGGCGTGCGCGGGTGCTGTCGCCAGGCCGGCTACCAGTGCGAACGCGCACGCCGCGCGCCAACTCACCATCTTCATGCGTGAAGCCCTCCCATCAGAGCGCATCCAGGGCTGCCTATGGTATGCCCCGCTTGGTCGGGTTGTCACCTGTCCGCTTATACTTTCGACGAGCGATGGCGGCGCAGGACGGGCCCGGACGCCGTGGGCGGTGGCGGACAGCGCACTGGACGGGGGCGCTGCTGGCCGCGCTGCTCGTCTTCGGCTCAGCCTCTGGCGGCGCCGCGGCCGAGACTGACAGGGACCCTGCCGGCGGGACAGACCCCGGCGGCCAGGCAACCGCGGCGGCCCCCGGCCCGGTGGAGTCGACCTGGCAGACGTACCACAGCGCGGCCGGCGGGTACACGATCGCCGTGCCGGGGGATTGGCTGGTTCAGGAGACCGCCGACGCCGCCGGCGCCAGCGTGACCACGCTCGCCAGCGATACCCAGGGTATCGTGGTCCGTGCCGGCGCCGGCGGCGAGGCGGGGGACCTGCCCAACACCCTGTGCCGTTCGGTGACGGTCGGCGGGCTCCTCGGCAGCCAGTGTACCGACACGCTGTCCCGCGGCGTGGCCATCACTCTCGATGGCCCAACCGGGCGCTTCCGCCTGGCAGCAGCGCGCACGCTCGACCCGGCGCTGCTGGCACAGATCCTGGCGACCTTTCAGGCGGACGGTGCCACCGATGGTGGCCTGCTACCCGGGAAGCAGACTGTTGCTGCCAGCTTGGGCGACCGCTGCGGGCTGCGCGTCGGTCTGGCCAGGGTCCGCGCTCTGTGCCCAAGTCCGTAGCGCGCGTGGTGCGGTCCTAAGATTCTTCCTGGACCACCAGGATGTCGGCGCCAGAGGGGGTGGCGCTTTGCGTCGCCTCGGCGGCAGCAGCGGAGGGCGGGGCAGTGGGCGCCTTCGCCACCAGTAGGGTGAAGGCGAACATGCTGCCTTGCTGCGCCCCCGCTGACTCCGCCCGCATCTGTCCGCCGTGCGCCTCGACAGTGCTCCGTACCACTGCCAATCCGAGGCCCGCCCCCATGGTGGTCCGCCCGTCGGAGTTGTCGACGCGGTAGAACTTCTCGAACAGCCGCGGCAGGGCGTCCGCCGGGATGCCCTGGCCGTGGTCCGACACGGCCACCTGCAGGTGGCCGTCCTCGCGATGCAGCGCCACCCGGATGTCGCCACCCGTCGGCGAGTACTTGCGCGCGTTGGACAGCAGGTTGACCAGGACGTCTTCGATGCGGGGGGCGTCGGCCAGCACCAGCGGCAAGTCGTCGGGAAGGTCGACGATGATCGGGCTGGCGGCGTCAGCGCCCACCGCCCTGACGGCACGTGCCGCCAACGGCGTTGGCGTGAGCATCATCCGATCGGCGCCGTTCTCGAGCCCCTGCAAGTCGAGGAAGTTGTTGATCAGCCGTGTGAGCCGCCACCCTTCGCGCAGCATGGTGGTCAAGAACTCGCGCCGCTCCTCGGGTCGGCCAGGAGGGGCCTGATGCGGCGCAGCAGGGTCGCCTCGGTCATGCCGAGGAGGAGGGCCAGGTCGACGCCAAACAGCTGGCCGGCGCGCGCGTTGGCGTACTGCGGGCGGCGCCGAGCGTCCAGGATGAGGAGCCCGTCGCTCATGCCCTCCATGACCGCCAGGAGAGTCGCGCGCTCGGGGCTGGCGGACTGCCCCGGCGCCTGGAGAGCGGGACGCCCGGCGGCTGTCATGGGTGGGCCGAGGCCTGGCTCGGCGGGGCGTCCATCGCCTGCTCCACCACCGTGAGGAGATCGAGTGGCGAGAAGGGCTTGGTGAGGTACATGTCGGCACCGGCCAGCAGGCCCGCCTGGATGTCGGCCGCCTGCCTCTTGGCGGTCAGGAGGATGACGGTGGTAGCGGCCAGAGCCGGGGTGCTCCTGATGGCCCGGGTGAGCTCGAGGCCCGTGCGTCCTGGCATCTGGACGTCGAGCAGGGCCACAGCCGGGTGGTGCTCGACCAACAGCCGCCACGCTTCGTCGCCGTCCGCCGCTTCGAGCATGTCGCATTCGAACGCGGCGAACGTGGCGCTGACCATCATCCGCATACTCGGCTCGTCGTCGGCAATGAGCACCGTCTTCATCGGGCGTACGTCCTCTTGACCGTTGACCGTTGAGCGTGAGACTGCCCAGGGACGCACCGGGTGCCGCGCGCACGGGCTGTGCGGAGAGCAGCGCCTCAGTACGGCCAGTGTGGCAGTCGGCACGTGGCCCGTCATGAAGAAAGTTCATGCGGCGGACACCGGGCGTCGTACCGGCCCCGCGCCCCTCATCAGGGCGGTAGCCGGAGCGCTACCCGCGGGCCGGTGAGGCCACCAGCGGCATGGCGTCGTCCAGGCTCTGCCCGCGCGTTTCGGGGCCGGCCGCCAGCACGACCAGTCCGCCGGCCACCATCACCAGCGTGAACACCAGGAACACGAGCTCGTCGCGGCCCAGGGCACCTACCAGGAACGCCACCGAGAGCGGCGCGATGAACGCGAAGATGCGACCAAAAGCGGCCGCCCAACCGGAGCCAGTGCCCCGCAAGGCCGTCGGGTACATCTCCGGGGTGTAGGTGTACACGACGCCCCAGGCGCCCAGGTTGAAGAACGACACGACGCTTCCCCAGACCAGAATCGCGGCGACGTCCTTCGCGACGAGCGCCTCCTGGCCGAAGAAGTACGCGCCGATGGCAGCGCCGAACAGGTACAGGACGAGCGTCCCCTTGCGGCCGAGGCGCTCCACCAGGTACGCCGCGCTGAAGTACCCCGGTATCTGGGCGACGGCGATGATCAGGTTGAACAGCAGAGCGTCCTGCAGAGAGAACCCCTTGCGCACGAACTGCGTTGGCAGCCACAGGAAAATGCCGTAGTAGCTGAAGTTCATCGTCGCCCACATGACCCACAGCACCAGCGTGCGGCTGCGGACTCCGGGCGCGAACAGCTCGCCCGCGCCCGTCGCTCGCGGCGCGCCATCGGCGGCGCCCGGGGCGCGCGCGCTGCCGGCGGCCGGGACGCCCCCCGCCGAGGCCGCGCTCAGGCTCCGCACGACCACATCCGCCTCCTGGTAGCGCCCCTGGCTGACCAGGAAGCGCGGGGACTCAGGGAGGGTGCGCCGAATAACGAACGCGTAGAACGCCGGGATCGCGCCGATGATGAACGCCGCCCGCCAGCCCCACGTCGGGATCACCAGGAACCCGATCAGCGCGGCGAGGACGCTCCCGTAGGCCCAGAAGCTCTCGAGCAGCACGACCATGGAGCCGCGCCGGGCCGCCGGCATGAACTCCGCTATCAGCGTGGCGGCCACGGGCAACTCGCCACCCAGCCCCAGCCCGGCGATGAAGCGCAGCGCGATCAGCATGCCCACGCCAGTCGCGGCCGCCGACAGGCCGTTGAAGATGCTGTACACCAGCAGCGTCAGCGTGAAGACGACCTTGCGGCCAAGGCGGTCGGACAGCAGGCCCGAAGCCAGCGCACCGAGAAAGAGCCCCGCGAGGTTGGCCGTGTTCACCCACTGGCTAGTGGTCGCATCCAGCCCCCACTCGCGGGCGACGGCGGCGACCACTGACCCGACGATGAGAACGTCCATCGCGTCGAACATCCAGCCCAGACCGCCCACGAACAGGAGCTTCCAATGGAAGCGCGACAGCGGCAGCTGGTCGAGCTGGCGGAGCGCTGACAGGCTGGCCGCGGGTACAGTCACTGCGTGCGCCATCATAGCGCCCACGGTGGCGAACCGGGGCGGCGCTCTTGGCGCGCCGACCGCGGCCCGCGGCGGTCGGCTACCGGCTAAGTTCGCCGCGCTTTCGGCCGCCGGAGCAGCCGCCACGCGTCCGCCCTCAGCCGGTCCCTCACCCGGCCTTCGGACGGCCTCTCCCACGGGGAGAGGCGGAATGGGCCGGCCTCTACTGGGTTCAGCGCTCCAGGAATGGGCGGCCTAACGCTCAGGGAGCGACCAGGGTGGCTGCTCCGCGGCTCACGGCGATGTCGACCACCAGGTACTTGCCCTCGACCGAGACCGGGTAGCTCTCGGCCATGTACGGGCCCCGGACCATGCCCGGGGCCGGCGCGCCGGCTTCCTCCGTCAGCGTCCGGCCGTCCTCGACGCGCACGTCGAAGCGGCGGACACGCAGCCGCTTCGGGTCACACCACGATTGGCCCGTCCGCACGTTGAACTCCCAGCCGTGCCACGGACAGGTCAGAATCTCCCGGCTCGACTCGTACTCGAAAGCGCCCGGCGCATTGGCCTTGAGAACGCCCCACAGCTTCCCCTCGCACAGCGCCCCGCCCTGGTGGGGGCAGCGGTTGCGCAGGGCGAAGAACTCGCCGCCAACGTTGAAGATGCCCACGGACCGCCCGGCCACCGACACGATCTTGCGGCCGCCGGGTGGAATCTCGTCGGCCGCGGCGACCACGTACTTCACGGCAGGCCGAACAGTCTCTGGGCGTTCTCGTAGTAGATGCCGCGCTTGACGTCCTCGGACAGCGTGTTGGGCAGGGCCATGTCCGGGTTGTCAGCGTCCCAGTGCGGGTAGTCGCTGGCGAACAGGATGTGGTCCACCATGTCGCCGTACTGCTCGAGCATCTGGCTGAAGTACTCCGGCTTGTGCGGCTCCTCCACCGGCTGCGTGGTCAGGTACAGGTGCTCGCGGATGTACTCGGACGGCGGGCGCTTCAGGTGCGGCACCTCGCTGCGCAGCAGCTGCCAGGCCCCGTCGAGCCGCCACATCAGCGAAGGAACCCAGCCAAAGCCGTTCTCGACCGACACCACCTTCAGCGCGGGGAAGCGCTCGAAGACGCCCTCGGCCACCAGGCTGATGACGTTCGCCTGCATCGCCTGGGCCGGGCCGACGTGCTCCTCGAGGTAGAACGATGGCCAGCCCGTTCCGGTAATCGGGTTGCCGTACGAGCCAAACGCGTGCGACATCACGTGGAGACCGTTCTCGACGCACGCCTCGTAGATGGGCCAGTACTTGCGGCGGCCCATCGGCTCCTGTGGCCGCCCGCTGAACTGGACCTGCACGAACCGCTTGTCCTGGGCGCGCCGCCTGATCTCGGCGACCGCCGCCGGCGGGTTCTCGAACGAGATCGCCATGGAGGCGCGCAGCCGCGGCTCGGGATCGAGCCATTCCGCGACCTGCCAATCGTTGACGGCGGTCGCCAGCGCCGCGTCAAGGTCGAAGTTGAGCTGCCGCCCAGCCGCCGTGAGCGGGATCGTCGTGGCGTGGGCAACGTTGTACGGGTCGAGGTAATCCTGCCGCGAGAAGGCTACCTCCGAGCCGCTGCGGCGCCCGGACGGCGGCCGCGCGTCCTCGCGGTGGTCCATGAAGCGCGGGTAGTAGCCACCCGCGGCGCCGCGGACGCCGTACGTGTCGATGTGGTCGCGCCACCGCTGCGACAGGTACGGGTACAGGTCCTTGATCGAGTCGATCTCGTTGTGGAAATCGCAGTCGATCAGCGCGCGTCGCGTACGCGTCCGCGTCTCCGGCCGAGGCATCGTCACAACCATGGCTAGGCTCCTCCCTGTCCAGTCTCCAGGCGCGGTCGGCTCACAGCTTGTACAGAGCCCGCGCGTTGTCTCGTCTGGTCGAACACGCCCTCGGCCACCATGCTGGTGATCTGGCTGGCGAAGACCTGCGCCATCCCCGCGTACTCCTCGAAGTAGTAGGACGGCCATCCCGAGGGCGTCGGCGGGTTCCCCGGCGAGCCCCCGAAGTGGATGCCCGCGACCAGGTCGTGCCGCGTTATCGCCTCCCACAGGGGGTGGTAGAGCCGGTTGCCGTACGGGTGCGGCGAGCGCGCCGGCAGCAGCACCTGGACAAAGCCCTTGTGTCCGCCCAACCTGTCGATCTCGCGCGCCGCTAGAACGGGGAGCTGACTCGGGACGACGATCGAGGCGCGCAGTCTCGGGTCGCGGTCGAGCCACTCGGCGATCTGCCAGTCGTTGACGGCGCTCGCCAGGGCGACGGCCGCGTCGGGATTGTGCAGGCTGTCGATCGCGTACAGCGGGTTCAGGATGCCAAACTCGACGGCCAGCGGATCGAGCGCCTGCTCCTGGACCAGCGCCAGACCCGATCCGGCCGGAGCGCCGTCGGCAGGCCGGCTGCCAGCGCGGGCGGCGACGGGCGAGCCGGCTGGGTACGGGCCCTCCGTGGGACCCTTGAACAGGGTGTTGGTGATGTGCTCGACCCAGTACTCCGGCAGGTAGGGAAAGAGCGCGTCCACCCGCGGGATGTCGTTGTGGATGTCGCAGTCGATGACGGACTGCGCCTCACCCGCTGACCCGCGCCCTACAGGCCGTGCTTCGGTCATGGTTCCCCCTACTGGAATAGAGACAGTGTAGAAACTATACGCGGCCGGGGTGAGCGAGCGTACGGTTGGTCGCCCGATTACGGCGGCTGGGGCTGGCTGTCGGCCCAGGCCTGGGCAACCTGGCGCTCGAGCGCGGCGAGGTCGCCGTCGTTGTGCAGAACGGCCGTCGCCCGCTGGACCTTCTCCTGCTGCGAGCCCTGGGCGCCGATCCGCAGCCGCGCTTGCGCCACGGTCAAGCCGCGCGTTGCCACCAGGCGGCGCTCCTGCTCGGCGCTGTCGCACACCACCACCCACACCGCCTGGCAGCGGTCGGCGAGCCCGGACTCGATCAGTCGGATGGCGTCGAGCACGACGACGGCCGCGGCGCTCGCGTCCAGCCGCTCGGTCAGCGCGCGCCCGATGGCGGGTGCCAGCAGTTTCTCGAGGCGCTGGCGCGCGTTCGGGTCAGCCAGCACCCGGTCGCCGAGCAGCCGGCGGTCGACCGTCCCGTCCGGCCGCAGCAGATCCGAGCCAAAGGTGGCGGCGATGGCGGCCGTCTCCGGTGCGCCAGCGGCGTAGAGCGTGTGGACGACGGCATCCGCGTCCACGTAATCGGCGCCGTACCGCTCGGCGAGGAGCCGCCCAACTGTGCTCTTGCCGCACGCGATGTTGCCCGTGAGCCCAAGCAGGTACGGCAAGACGACTCTGTTATAAAGGGTTATAGAGGACGCGATGCCACCGTCGAGCGCCACGCCGCCCGCGCGGTCAGGAGAGACCAGCCAGCCATGCACCTGAAGCCGACGGCCGACAACACGATCATTCTCAAGTCCGCCCGCGAGATCGCCATGATGCGACAGGCTGGCAAGGTCGTGGCGGACGTGGTGCGCGCTCTGGAGCAGCAGGTGCAGCCGGGCATGACCACGCAGGACCTTGACGACATAGCGGCCCGCATGTTCGCCGCGGTCGGGGCCGAGTCGACGGCGCTGGGCTACTTCGGCTACCCCGGCAACATCTGCGTGTCGGTGAACGACGAGGTCGTCCACGGCATCCCGGGAAAGCGGAAGCTGAAGCGCGGTGACCTGGTCAAGTGCGACGTCGCGGCTCGGTACCGCGGCTACGTGGGCGACCGCACCGGCTGCTTCGGGGTGGGCGGGCCTGAAGCGCTGCCGGCGGCGACTCGGCAGCTCGTCCGCGTCACCGAGGAGGCGCTGTTCCGGGGCATCAGCCGCGCCCGACCGGGCCAGCGCCTGAGCGACATCGGCGCTGCCATCGAGGACTACGTCAGTCTCCACGGCATGTCGGTGGTGCGCGACTTCGTCGGCCACGGCGTCGGCCGCAACATGCACGAGGCGCCCCAGGTGCAGCACCACGGCCCGGCCGGCCGCGGCCCCGTCCTGCGCGAAGGCATGTGCCTGGCGATCGAGCCGCAGGTGAACCTCGGCTCCGCGGCGGTCCGCATGCTAGACGACGGCTGGACCGCGGTGACAGTCGACGGCAGCCTCAGCGCCCACTTCGAGCACACGGTAGCGGTGACGCGCGACGGCCCCGAGATACTGACACTGGCCGACAATGAGCCACACGCACGCGAGCTGCTCCAGCTCGTCAGCCCCCAGGGGGAGAAAGAGCGCACCGTATGACCGTCCCAGCCCAGCGCCTGAAGGTGGACGACGCCTTTCGGCAGAAGTTCCCCCGCTCGGCCGCGCTGTACGAGCGCTCGCGGCAAGCGATAGCGGGCGGCATCACCCACGACAGCCGCAACTTTGCCCCGTTCCCGATCTACGTGGAGCGGGCGCAAGGCGCGCGCAAGTGGGACGTGGACGGCAACGAGCTGCTGGACCACTGGATGGGCCACGGCTCGCTCCTTCTCGGCCACAACGACGGCCGGGTCAAGGACGCGGTGGCCGAGCAGCTCGCCAGGGGTACCCACTACGGCGCCTGCCACGAGCTGGAGGTGGAGTGGGCGGAGCAGATCGTGGCCATGATCCCGAGCGCGGAGTGGGTGCGCTTCACGATGAGCGGCACCGAGGCCACCATGCTGGCCATCCGCGACGCCCGAGCGTTCACCGGGCGCGAGCTGGTGATTCGCTTCGCCGGCCACTTCCACGGCTGGCACGACTACGCCATGGCCGGCTACCAGCCGCCCTTCGATACGCCAACGTCCACGGGCATCCCGAGCGCCGTGGCGGCCTCCATGCTGGTGGCGTACCCGAACAGCATCGACTCGGTGCAGCAGCAGCTCGACGCCCACGCCGACCAGGTCGCCGCTGTGATCGTCGAGCCGGCCGGCGGGTCCAACAGCATCATCCCGACGGACGTCCAGTTCCTACAAGAGCTGCGCACTCTCACCCGGCAGCGTGGGGTGGTGCTGATCTTCGACGAGGTGATCAGCGGCTTCCGCTACTCTACCGGCGGCGCCCAGAAGCGCTACGACGTGACGCCGGACGTGACCACGCTGGCCAAGATCGTGGCCGGTGGCCTGCCGGGCGGGGCCGTCGTCGGCCGGCGCGCCATCCTGGACGTGCAGACCTTCAAGGGTGAGCTCCACAAGGACCGGTTCGAGCGGGTGCTCCAGCAGGGCACGTTCAACGCTAACCCGCTGTCGGCGGCCGCTGGGTTGACGTGCCTGCGGATCGTGGACGAGGGATGGGCCACCGAGCACGCCGACCGCACGGGCGAGCAGCTGCGTGCCGGTCTGCGGGATGCGCTGGAGCGCCGCGGCGTGGCTGGCGCTATCCTGGGCGAGAGCTCGGTGTTCCAGATTCTCCTGGGCGAGGGGATGGAGGAGGCGGTACGGACGACCGACGTGCAGCGGCTGATGGCGGGCCGCGGGGCGGTCAACACGCTGCGGAAGGCCATGCTGCTGGGTGGCGTCGACCTGATGCGGTCGGGCGGGTTCACGTCAGTGGCCCACGGCGACAGCGAGATCGAGCACACCGTTGGCGCCTTCGGCGACGCGCTCGAGATGCTCCAGCGAGAAGGCTTGGCGTAGCGACCCATCGCTGAGCCTTATTGGTCGATGACGGAGCCGTCGCGGTGGAGGCGGGTCGGCAGCAGGCGGATCGCGTAGGGGTGGCGCTGGGCAGCGTCGGCGGCCAGCTCCACGGCGATGCCAGGGGCGTCCGGAATGACCAGGAAGCCCTCGCCGTCGTACTCCAGCGGCTTGGTCACGATCTCGCTCTTCGGCGGCTGGTCCTCCCCAATCGGGTACTCCTGGATGGTGAAGTTCGGAATGCACGCCGCGAGCTGGATGCACGCCGCGGTGCTGACCGGGCCAAGCGGGTTGTGGGGCACGACACCCACGTGGTGCGCCTCCGCCAGCGCCGCGATCTTCTTGGCGCCCGTGATCCCGCCGCACATGCACACGTCCGGACGGACGTACTGGACGGCGCCGCGCCGGAGCAGCATCTCGAACTCGAAGATCGTGTGGAGGCGTTCACCGGTGGCGATCGGGATCTGGATGTTCTCAGCCACTAGCGCCATGGCGTCGAAGTTGTCAGGCAGGATGGGGTCCTCGTAGAACAGCGGGTGGTAGGGCTCGATGCCGCGCGCCAGCACGATCGCCTCGGCGGGGCTCAGCCGGCGGTGGATCTCGATGCACAGGTCGACCTCGTCGCCGACCGCGGCCCGGAACTGGCGCACCGCGTCGATGGCCTCGGCCATCTTCGCGGCGTGGGTCTTGAAGTACGGGCGCTCGCGCGGCTCGTCGCCGAACGGCGAGAGGTGGCCGACGGCGGTGAAGCCGCGGGCCTTAGCGGCGACGCAGCCGCGGACGAGCTCCTCGGTCGTCTCGCCGAAGACGTGGTAGTAGACGCGGGCGCGGTCCCGGGTCCGGCCGCCCAGCAGCTGGTAGACCGGCACGCCGAAGTGCTTGCCGGCGATGTCCCACAAGGCGATGTCGATGGCGCTCAGGGCGCCCATGATGGCGGCGCCGCGGAAGTGCGTGGACCGGTACAGCGACTGCCAGTGGTGCTCGATGCGCAGCGGGTCCTGCCCCACCAGCGACAGGGCGAACTTGCGGACGACGCTCTCCGCGGCCTCGAGGAAGCCCCAGGTCCCGGCCTCGCCCAGGCCAACGAGCCCGGCGTCGGTGTGGACCTGCACGAACAGGAAGCGGTCGACCAGGATGGGCTCGACCTGGGTGATCTTCACGGGCGCTCCTCTATCGGTTATCGGTTATCGGTTGTCGGTTTTCAGTTGCCGGCCGGCTCGGCCGCCGCGCCGGTGGGGTCGGCGGCGCGCGCCTCCAGCTGGTGGCCACCGGCGTCCTGGTAGAGGACCGTGGCCGGCCGGCCGGCCGGCCACGGGCGCTGCGGCGCGTAGGCCTCCCACCCGGCGGCCCTGGCGGTGTCACCCCTGTCTCCCACTCTGATGGACTGAGCAGAGCCGAATACGCCGTCGGCGTGGTCGCACGTCTCATCCGGAATCGACAGGACGCCGTCGAGGAGCACGGGCGGCAGCACGTTGGGCCGGCAGCCGAAGAGCGCCACCCAGAAGCGGCCGTAGGGACCGCCCGCGACGTAGGCGATGCCCAGCTCGCGCCAGGTGGCGCGCAGGACGACGCGCCGGTGGATGCCGTCGCCCAGCCACCAGCCGAGGGCTCCTTCGGGCGCATCCGAGATGGCGGAGATGGTCTCGATGGCCATCCAGCCGGACCCGGGCGGCGCGTTGTAGCCCTCACGGCGCGCCCGCGACCCTGGCGTGGAGCCATCTGGCGCCTCATGTTCCATGTACCCCTGAGCCGCCATATCCTGAGCGTGCTCGAGCGCGGCGCGGTCCAGCTCCGGGCTGCGGGCCAGCGGCAGCAGTCCGTTGGCCGCGCGGGCGCGGTCGACGAGCACCGCCATGCGGTCTTCGCGGTCGCGGAAAGGGTCGGTCGGGGTGGCGGTCGCCGTGGCTGTTGACGTTGGCGTGGCCGACTGCGCCGCGGCCGGCGTGGCAAGCGTCGCGCTGGCAAGGAGCAGCGCCAGCGGGAGGACCCGGGCCGCCCTCAGCCCCACGCTTAGTAGAGGCAGCGGTACGCCTCAGCGGTCCTGACGTCGCTGTCGGCGATCGCTCGCTCGTGTCCAGCGGCGTCCCGGTCCAGCGGGCGCGTCTGGTCCTCGATCATCCGCGATAACGTCGGCATCTCGGAGCGCGGCATGTGGCAGGACGGGTCCCACAGCTTGGCGCGCAGGAACGAGCGCGCACAATGCAGGTAGCACTCCTCCACGTGGACCAGGATCCCCAGCTGCGGACAGCGGTCGCCCACGGCCATCTGGCTCAGGAGGTCCTCGTCCTGGATGATCTGGGCTGTGCCGTTGACCCTCAGCGTCTCGTCCATGCCCGGGATGACGAACAGCAGACCCACGTGGGGGTTCGCCAGGATGTTGTCGAGGGAATCCAGGCGGCGGTTTCCGGGCCGGTCCGGAATCACCAGCGTCGCATCGTCCAGCACCAGCACGAAGCCCGGGCCGTCCCCCTTGGGCGAGACGTCACACCGGCCATCAGCCCCCGACGTTCCCAGGAACAGCATCGGCGAGCGCGCCAGAAACGCGCGGCAGTGGCGATCGAGCGCCGCCAGCTGCTTTCGAACAGAGCGCTCGTGCGGCGGCCCCATGAGCTGGCGCAGCTCCGCCGCGGAGGCGATCGGACGTCGCGCCCGAGTCCGTACTTCTGGTGACGGTGCAGCGATGGCCATGCGTCGTCTGCCTTTCCCACGTCGGCAACCGGTGCTCAGCCAGCCGGCACGACGTGTTGTTCACCCAGGGTACCCGAGCGCGACAGCCCAGCGCACCGCCCGCGCCCAGCTTCACTGGCGGGACAGTACCGGCCTATCCTTGCCGTGACAGCGGGCGGCCGCGTCCCACCACCGCCGGCCGCGCGGACGAGAGCGGAGAGCGGAAGTGTGGAGAGTGGACAGTGGACAGTGGACAGTCAGAAGCCGGAAGCCGAGAGAGGAGGGCAGTCGCATGGCGCGTGTGGCTTTCATGATGGAGCTGAAGCCGGGCTGCGAAGCCGTCTACCAGCAGAAGCACGACGAGATCTGGCCGGAGATGCTGGCGACGCTGCGGGAGTACGGCATCCGCGACTACAGCATCTTTCGCCACAAGCTGACGCTGTTCGCCAGCCTCGAGTGCGACGACCCAGGCCGACTGGCGCTCCAGAGGGACAATCCTGTCGTGCAGCGGTGGTGGCGCATGATGGAGCCCTACATGGTCTACAACGACGACCACACACCCAGGACAGTCCCTCTGGAAGAGGTGTTCCGCTTCGACTGAGGCCGCCAGAACGTTTGTTCTGCCTGGCATCTATCTTGCATCATGCTGGGCATGGCTCGCAAAGACACCAGCGCCAAGACGCGCAACAAGTCGACTGAGGGAGAGGACGCGCTGCGGCAGAGCGGCATGATGGCGCACCTGCTCGACGCGCTGAACGCCGGGGAGGACATCGGCCACTACGGCCAGCTCGTGTTCGCCATGGTGGCTCGCCACTTCATGGACGAGGAGGAGGTCGTCGCCTGGCTCCAGAAGAGCTCGGGCTTCAGCGAGGCGCAGGCGCGCGGCCTGTACGAGCAGGTCCAGGGTCGCGACTACAACCCGCCACGCCGGGAGCGCATCCTGGAGTGGCAGAAGCAGCAGGACTTCCCCATCTGCCCGACGCCGGACGACCCGGACACCTGTAACCTCTACCGGGAGCTCCGCTTCCCGGACGACGTCTACCAGGACATCTCGGAGTACCACGAGCAGAAGGCCGACTGACCTCCCGGAGAGCGACGAGCCGCCGAACAGGGCGGGGTGGGCCGCCGGTGTGTTATACACTCGGGAGCACTTACGGATCGGCGACCCCGCCTTGGCGGACGGGTTTTGGCCCCGGCCGCGTCTCGCGGCTGTGACGGTTTTCTCTCCAGCGCTCCTCGTTGAGCGCCACGCTGACGTACTCGTGCCACCTTTTTCTGGCCAAGGAGTCAGCGCGGTTATGCCCGTGAATCAATCAGTCTCGGCGACTGTCACGTTTGCCGATCTTCCTTTGCAGCCTGCCTTGCAGGCCGCCATTCAGGCGATGGGCTTCACCCAGCCCACGCCCATCCAAGCCCAGGCCATCCCGGCGCTCCTCGCCGGGCGCGACCTCATGGGACAAGCCCGCACCGGCTCAGGCAAGACTCTGGCCTTCGGACTACCCATCGTTCAGCGGTGCGACCCCAGCCTGCGCGTCGTCCAGGCGCTGGTCCTGGTGCCCACCCGCGAGCTCGCCATCCAGGTGGCCCAGGTGCTCAGTCCGCTGGCGGCGGCCCGTCGTCTGCGCGTCACGCAGCTCTATGGCGGACGGTCGCTGGTGCCCGAGCGCCAGGCGCTGCGGGCCGGCGCCCACATCATCGTCGGCACACCGGGGCGAACCCTCGACCATCTGCGGCAGGAATCCCTGTCGCTGCGGCAGCTGCGGATGTTCGTCCTCGACGAGGGCGACGAGATGCTCGACCGCGGCTTCGCGCCGGACGTCGAGCGCATCTTCGGTCACGCCTCCCGCGAACGCCAGACGGCGCTCTTCTCGGCGACGATGCCCGAGTGGGTGGCCACCACCGCCGCGCGCTACCTGCACGATGCGGTCACCGTCCGGGTTGACGGTCTGGCGGACGCGCCGCCGGCTATCGAGCACGTCGTCTACGACGTCGACCCGAGCGCCAAGCTCGGCGCGCTGCGGACCTTGCTGGATCGCCGCGGTGACGCGCCGGTCCTGGTGTTCGGGCGCACCAAGCACGGCGTCAAGAAGTTGGCCCGCCAGCTGGGCGAGCTGGGATACCCGGCGGCCGCGCTCCAAGGCAACTTGAGCCAGAACGCCCGCGAGCGCGTCATGGCCGACTTCCGCTCCGGCACCATGCCGATCCTGCTGGCGACGAACGTCGCCGCCCGCGGCATCGACGTCAAGGGCATCGAGCAGGTGATCAACTACGAGCTGCCCGAGTCGGCGGAGTGGTTCACCCACCGCGCCGGGCGCACGGGTCGGATGGGGGCGCCTGGCGAAGCCATCACCTTCGTCACCCCGGAGGATGGCGACAAGTGGCGCCAGATCGAGCGCATGCTCGGGCGCAAGCTGCCGCGCGAGCCATGGGGCGGGACGGCTGGGACGCCGCCGGCGTCCCAGCCACGCGCCGAGCGGGCGCCGTCGGCCAACCGCGCCGAGGCGCCGGCCCGCGCGCCGGCGCCAGTCGCCCGCCGCATCCGGCGCCCCGTGTGGCGCGTCCGCCGCCCCGCCCGGCGGCCAGCCACGACCCGCGCTTAGTCCAGTCCTACCAGGCGAGCGATCGGCCGGTGTGCTTGCGGCCGATCTCGGCCGCCCCCCGCGCCCCGAGGCCGGCGCCGATCTTGACGCCTTCGGCCAGGCGCTCCACGACGTCTGACGGCGACACCTGGTTCAGAAACGCGATGTTCGCCGCCTGGCAGGCGGCCAGCACGCGGGCGCGCGCCGCCAACATGTCTTCCGGGTACGGCTCGTCGTGCCGGTCCGGGTAGCCCATCGACATGCCCATGTCGCCGGGACCCCACTCGGCAAAGGCGATTCCCGGCACCGCGGTGGACGCCTCCACGTTGGCCAGCGCGCGGACGTTCTCGATCTTCAACCCCAGCAGCAGCTCGCCCAGTGGGTTGAGCGGCCACGGGTCGGCCCGCTGCAGGTACTCCCCGACGTCCAGACCCCACACGGCGGCCGCCTGCTTCTGCCCGCCGCTGCCGCGTCGGCCAACGTCCAGGCCCTCGCCGACACCCGCTGTGGCGAACGGGTAGCGAGTCGCCTCAACGAACACCCTGACCGCTGCCGGCGACTCGGCGTGGCACAGCAGGATGCCGTGGACGCCGGCCGCGAGCACCTGCTTGATCATCCACGAGTTGGCGCGCATGGTTGCCTCGTCTGTGCCCTCGGCCGGGAGGGTCACGATCACGGCCGGTGTGCGGTGGCCGCTGCGCGTCGGGCCGCCATCCACCAACCCGCGCATGAACGCGTGCAGGCCGGCCACGTCGAACGCCCCGTGCTCCATCTCGCAAGTGACATAATCGGCCCACGTTCCGGCGGCGGCCCGGCCGGCCTCGTAGCTCCGCTCCTCGACCGTCTCGTAGTAGATCGGCTGGCCTGCCTCGAGGAGCTCGATGGCCCTGTTGACGCGCTGCGGCATATCTGTCCCTGTCCCTGTCCCTTCCCTACCCCTGGCTCAGCCAGGCGTCGATACCTTTCAGGCTCGTCCTCTTCAACGAGGCCGGTGCGCCGCTGCCCTCGATACACGCGCGGGCGATGCCGGCCAACACCTCGTCCGAGAGGCCGAACGCCGTGCGGCACAGCTCGTATTCGGCGACCAGCCCCGCGCCGAAGAATAGCGGGTCGTCGCTGTTCAGGCTCACCCGCACCCCGGCGGCGAGGAAGCTCGGCAGCGGGTGCTCTGCCAGGCTCGGCACGACCGACAGCAGCACGTTGCTCGTCGGGCACATGTCAAGGGTGACGCCCCGCTCGCTCATCTCGCGCACCAGCGCCGGGTCCTCCGCGGCGCGCACGCCGTGCTGGATCCGCTGGGCGCCGAGCGCGGCCAACGCGCCGCGTACGCTCGCTGGCCCGGCTAGCTCGCCAGCGTGCGGGGCGCTGATGAGCCCCGCCGCGCGGGCGATGGCGAACGCCGGCGCGAACGGCTCCGGTGGGAAGCGCGCCTCGTCGTTCGCCAGACCGAACGCCACCACCCCCCGGCCGACGTAGCCGGCCGCGATGTGCGCCTGGCGGACGGCGTCGTCCGGCGACACCGTCCGGTCGGCCGTCACCATGATGCCGACGCCAACACCCGTCTCGGCAGCCGCCCGCTCGGCCGCTGCCGAGACGATCTCGAGCACCGCCTCTTCTGGCCCTAGCCGGGCCCGGTGCCGCGGCAGGTACAGCGCCACCTCGATCCACGTCGCCCCCGCCGCCTGGCCGTCCTCGGCCACCTCGCGCACCAGTCGGCCAAGATCCTCGGGGCGGCGCAGCACCTCACATGCCGCCAGGTACATGCCGGCAAAGGCGGCGAAGCTGCCGTAGCCGCGGACCCTCGGGACCTCGACGTGGTGCGTCTCGGCCAATTCCTGGAGCGTCTCGGGCCGCATCGCCCCCTCGAGGTGGAGGTGCAGGTGCGCCTTCGGCAGGGTGCGCAGGTCACGCTGGGGCATGGTCGTCATACTATGGGAGACGCATGAAGCTCTGTTACGCCCTGCGTCGCGGCGTCTTCTACCCCAGCCAGCGCGACGCCTTCGGTGAGATACCGTTTCGCGAGCATCGGGGTCGGTACCTGGCACTTGTCAGGAAGCTCGGCTTCGAGGGCCTGGAAGTGCCGGCCGCCGGGCCAGAGATCAGCGACGATGGCAGCGCCCGCGAGCTCGCCAGAGAGGTGGCAGGGGCGGGTCTTCCCATCGTCTGCGTCCGCGGTGGCGGCCCTATCGCCCACCCCACGGCCGGGCCGGCCGCCCGCGACAAGCTCGACAAGGCGATTCGCTTCGCCGCCCTGGTAGGGGCCAGCGTCGTCAACACCGCCATGGTGTCCCCAGCGACTCACCCCGGCGGCCCCGGCGACGGGCGGCAGGGCGAGACCGTGTCCCAGGGCGCCAGCCGCGCCGCATCTGAAGCCGATTTCGAGGCGACGGCGGCGCGTCTGCGCCAGGCTGGCCAGCTTGCCGCCGACCTCGGCCTCGACATCTCCATCGAAGTCCACCAGGGGTCCATCGCCGACAACTCAGCCGCCACCCTGCACCTGCTCGATCTCGTCGGGCTGGCGAACGTGGGCGCCAACCCCGACCTCGGCAACGTCTTCTGGCAGTACGAGTTTCCGGAGGAGACCCCGGAAGCGGCCATCGTCGCCCTGGCGCCGCGCGCCAAGTACTGGCACTGCAAGAATCTGCGCCGCTTCCACATCCCCGAGCTCCACCGAGCGTTCTTTTCGCGAGTGCCGTTGGCCGAGGGCGAGATCGACTACCGGTTCGCCATCGCGGCCATGCTCGACGCGGGCTACAGCGGCTACCTGGCGGTGGAGGGCATGCGCGAGGGCGACCAGCTCACCGGAGATGGCCGCAGCGCCGCCTACGTGCGTTCGGTCCTCGACGATCTCGCCTAACGCAGCTTTCCCCGCCCGAGAATTGGCCACACCGTCTCCACCCGCCCGTCGCGCACGCCGAACATCTCGTCGTGCAGCATGGTGGTCGTGTCCGTGTAACCGACGACGAACTCGATCTTGTCCCCCACGCGCAGCGCGCTCGGCTCCGCCACGTCGATCCGCGCGTGCTCGGCGGAGAACGACAGCGCCTGCACTGTCCCGTCGATGAGCGGCTTGGGCGCGGCGGCGTCGGTGCTCATCGTCTTCTTCCCGGTGTCGCAGATGATCCGCGTCGGCGTTGGACGGCTGGTGACTGTGGCCAGGACGGTCGACGCGTACTCGTGGTCGACGTGCATATGCTCGCGGTAGTGGACGTCGCAGAAGATGCCGCCCCCGGCCTGGACCTCCGTCACGCCCGGTATCCCCGAGGCCATGGCGTAGTCGCCCGTCCCGCCGCACGAGACGATGGCGACCGGCAGGCCCGCGTCGCGGCAGCGCTCGGCGCTGTCGACGAGCTGGCCGACCGCCCGCTGGACGATAGCCCGCTTCTCGGCGGCGTTGCCCACGGTGACCGAGTGGCCCTCCCAGCCCATGACGCCGACGAAGCGGAGGTGCTCGCAGGCGTCGACGCAGCGGGCCAGCGCCACGGTGGCCTGGCCAGGCTCGACGCCGGCGCGGTTCATGCCCGTATTCACCTCGACGACGATGCGCGGCCGTACCCCTTTGTCCGCCGCCGCTCGCTCCAGCTCGCGCACGTTGCTCTCGTCGTCCACGGCCACGATGACGTCAGCCCAGGGGATGAGGTTGACCAGGCGGGCAATCTTCGGCCCGCCGACGACCTGGTTGGCGATCAGGATGTCGCCGACGCCGGCCGCGGCCATGACTTCGGCTTCGCCCAGCTTGGCGCAGGTGATGCCGAAGGCGCCGGCCCGCAGCAGCTTGTGCGCCAGCGCGGGCACCTTGATCCCCTTGGTGTGCGGCCGCCAACCCACGCCTGCCTGCTTGAAAGTCGTCGCCATGCGCGCCACGTTGCGGTCGAGGACGTCCAGGTCCACCATCAGCGACGGCGTGTCGAGGTCCCATTTTGAGCGCCCCATGGTCCAGGGTTGGTCGGTCATGCGTTTCCTCCGCCGCGTGCGCGGCTCGGCGTGTCCTGCGGTCTAAGGGTAAGGCTACTCCCGACGGCCAGCGCCGAGCATCGAAGCGACAGGGGGGGTGGCCCGCGGCTTGGGGCGATTCGCCGTGAGCGGATACCCCTGGGCTACACTGCCGCGACGTGCGCCGTCCCCCACACCCGTCCACCAGCGTGCTCTTCTGCCTCATCCTCGTTGCCACCACGTTTGCTCCGGCGCTCGCCCGCCCGCTGCCGGCGCCGCCTCCCGGGCTGGACCAAGCCTCCGCTGCCCTCGCGCCCGCTCCGGCGGCCGACCCGCCAAAGGAGCCGTTCTTCGGCGCCGTGCAGGCCCTCTATAGGCCGGACCTGGCTGCCCGGGCCGGCGTCCAGTGGGAGCGCCTGGTCTTCCCCTGGTCGCTCATCCAGAAGGATGGCCCGAACAGCTGGGCCACCGCGTACTTCACCGACGACCAGGTGAACGCCGAGGTGGCCCGCGGCATGGACGTCGTCGGCGTGGCCACCTATACGCCCCAATGGGCGACGAGTACGCCGCAAGCCGCCAGGCCGACCAACGTTCCGGCCAACCTCTACCTGGCGTTCGACGACCCGCACAACTACTGGGGCCAGTTCATGTACAAGCTGGCCCTGCGCTACCGCGACAAGATCGACGCCTGGGTCGTGTGGAACGAGCCTGACCTGTACTCGGCCACGCTCCGCTACACCTGGGACGGTGGCGTGGAGGACTACTACCAGCTGCTCAAGGTGGCGTACCTGGCGGTGAAGAAGGCGAACCCGCACGCGCGGGTGGCGCTCGGCGGGCTGACGTACTGGTTCGACCACATGGACAACCGTGCTCCTTACCTCGAGCGCCTGCTGGCTCTGGCGCGTCAGGACCCCACGGCCGCGGCCCACAACGACTACTTCGACGTCGTCACCGTTCACCAGTACTCCAATCCGCTCAACGTGTACGCCGCGATCCTCACCTACCGGGACATTTTGTCCTCGCACGGGCTCCGCCGGCCCGTCTGGGTTGGCGAGTCGAACGTGGTGCCCTACGACGATCCGCTCACCAAAGGCAAGATCGACAAGACGCTCCACGCCACGTTGGACGAGCAGGCGGCCTACGTGATCCAGGCGTTCGCGCTGGCGCGGGCTGCCCATGCCGACCGGATGAGCGTGTACAAGATGGTGGACGAGGCGCCAGAGGGGCCGGGCGAGCTGTACGGCCTGGTCCGCAACGACGGCTCCACGCGCCCCGCCTACGCCGCGTACGCGGTGGCGGCGCGCTACTTCAGCTCGCCGACGACGGCCGTCTACGCGTGGGAGGGCGCGGCCGAGCCGCCGACCGACGGCCAGGTAGAGGCGCTGCTGCGGAACAACGCCGGGCGAACGCAGTGGAGCTGGCCGGCAGCGGTGAACCGGGTCACGCTGGAGCGCGGCGACGAGCGGGTCAGCGTCGTGTGGAACGGCACCGGAAAGACGGCCACCGCCCACGTACCGGCGGCGGCGCGGAGCGCCGCGGTGGTGGACAAAGTGGGCGCCATGGTGGGCGAGCTCGTCGCCCAGAAAGGCCAGTACACAGTCGAGCTGCGACCCTCGGACAACAACTCGGACCCGAGAGACCCGTCGGCGTACCTCGTGGGCGGCGACCCGATCCTGATCGTCGAGCACGTCGCGCCGGCGCCGACGGCGGTGGACGCCCCCATCCAGGTGGTGTGGCCCAAGGATGGCGCCCCCATCGCGAGCGCGGGCACCGCCAACGTCAGCGCGGTCCTGCTGCTGCCGGACACGCGCCAGACGGTGCCGTGCCGCTGGACGCCCACGGTCACGCTGCTGGCCGCTGTTGACGGCGGCGTTCCGACCCCGATCCGGACGGCCGCCCGCCGCCTCGTTGTGGACAACGGGATCACGTACCCGGTCTGGGATTTCGAGAACGTCGACGTGGCCCGGGCGAAGGCGGGCGGCCACATCGAGTTCTGGGTGGACGTGGACGGCGTCCGCACCCGGGCAGGCTCGTGGGTCTACGGTGCCACCATCCCGCAAACCACCACCTGGACGCGGCGACCAACCAGCAGCTGTACCTAGCGCGCCGCGCCGCGAGTAGACTCGTCCGGAGCCAGAGGAAGTACGCCGCCGTGGATCCGAACCCCCATGGGCCTGACAGTCCCACGCCCGCGGCGCCCGCGACAGGTCCCCGAGCTCTTCTCAACACGGACACGGTCGTCCGACTCGCCATCGAGGTGGCCGATCGCGAGGGCCTGGCCGCCGTCTCCTTTCGGCGGCTCGCCGCCGACCTCCACGTCACGCCCATGTCCCTGTACCGCCACGTCCGGGACAAGGACGATCTCCTGGACCGGATGACTGACGCCATCATGGCCGAGTTGGCGCTGTCCGTGGACCCTGCCGCCGACTGGACCGATCAGCTGCGCCAGGTCCTGCACGCCGTCCACCGCGTGGCGCTAGCCCATCCCGTCTGTCAGCAGCTGGTAGCCGGTCGCCCCTTCCTCTCGCAGCAGGCTGATCGCGCCACCGAGGCCCTTCTCACCATCCTCGAACGGGCCGGCTTCGGGATGGAGCTATCGGCCGACATCACGCAGCAGCTGATGCTGCTGTCCCTGGGACCGGCCCTGCTGCCATCCATCTGGGCGCCGCAATCGGACCCGGACGCGGCGCGCCGGATTCGCGTCCACCTTGCCGAGCTGCCGCCAGGCGAGTTCCCGCGGGTGCTGAAAGCAGGCGGCGCCATGCTGAGCCGGGTGGATCCGGAGCGGACCCGGAAGCTGGGCATCGACCTGCTGATCGCGGGTGTGGAGTCCCTCGTGGAAACACGGAAGCCGCACAAGAAGCGCAAGAAGAAGTAGCGCGACGCGGGGGCGGCTGCGGCCCGTCGTCCTGGCCGGCCACGGGGTGCATACCGTGGCCAGGCCCTACTCGGCTGGCGGGTCGTCCTCGCGGCAGTCGCGACAGACACCGACTATCGCCGCGTGTCCCAGCGCGGCCTGGAAGCCGTAGCGCCGACGCAGCTCGTCGGCCAGCGGCTCCAGGAGCGCCATGTCCAGCTGTGTCTCGGACCGGCAGCGCACGCACAGCATGTGCTGGTGGGCCGGCTCGCTGGCCAGGTGGTAGTAGGCGACGCCGTCGTCGAAGTGCGTGTGGGTCACGAGCCCGAGGTCGTCGAGGGTGTCGAGCGTCCGGTACACAGTGGTGATGTTCACGTCCGGGAATTGCCGGACGACCAGTTGGTGCACGCGGTCGGCGGTGATGTGGCCTGCCATCGACGCGACGGCCTCCAGGATAAGCTGGCGCTGCGGCGTCATGCGCAGGCCCCGAGCCCGAAGTGTTGCCTTGAGATCTTCGGGGGTGACCATGTGCGCTAAGCGCGTAGCGCGAACAAAGCCAGTCCTAAGCAGGTGGAGCTCAGATGATCAGAATGGAGCAAGACTTATGACCTCCTGCTTAGGACGGTAGCACAGGCAGCAAGGGCTGGCCTGCTATGGAAACTGCCGTTCGGTCCACTGGACGGGGTCGACGTCCGCCCCACCGACCCACAGCTCCCAGTGGAGATGTGGGCCCGTGGACAGCCCGGTGCTTCCCACGCGGGCAATGATGTCACCCGTCTTGACCGACTGGCCCGGCTCGACCTCGAACCTCTGGAGATGGGCGTAGGTGGTGAACACGCCGCCGCCGTGGTCCAGGATGAGCGTGTTGCCATGGAGCTGCGTCTCGCCTTCGAAGGTGACGACCCCGGGCGCCGGCGCCGCGACTGGCGCGCCGCTGGCGGCGGCGAAGTCGGTGCCCGGGTGGTATTCGTAGGAGCGGTGCGTCCCGAACTCGGTGGTGATGTCCCCGCTGACCGGCAGCCGGAAACGGCCGCTCCAGCGGGGCGGCCCTCCGTCCGCCGCGTAGACCGGACGGAAGCGCGCACTCTCGGCATCGAGCGTGCGCGGGGTCAGAAGCGCCGCCATCCCCGGGTCCAGCTCTAGGTTGTCCTCGGCGAAGTCGGTGTGGGCCACGGCCAGCTCCCGCTCGAGCGTGCTGCTGTTGCCCAGGCGGTCGTCTGCCTGAATCGCCAGGGCGAGCCTGCTGGAGGGCGGGTCGGGTGGCACGCCGACGAGCGCCCAGAACGACCCGTCGTCGCTCGCTTGCACGCGCAGCGGCTGATCGCCGAGCGTCGCGGTAAGTGACGCCGCGGGCTTGCTCGGCACGATCCGCAGCACGGCGGTGCGCCCCTCTTGTGGCCCGTTGGGCGGGTCCGTGCGGACGTCCAGCCGCGGCCCGGTGTTCTCGGACGCGAACGTCCACGTCGCCTGTGCCTGGTTCTCGCGTCGCGACGTATCGCGGACCGTGACCAGCACCTGGTGGGTCCCGTCGGGCAGCCCGGCCGAGTCGACCGCGACGTGGGAGCCGCGCGCCACGGCGGGTGCTCCGTCCACCACGGCCGAGACGATGCGGCTGCGATCGGCGGGATTCAGCGTGACGACCCCGTCGGCCGTGCCGCGGAGCGGACCAGCCGGCCCCTCGATCGTTACCCGCGGCGGCTGATCGTTGGTCAGCCACCAGAGGGGATCCTCGATCGGCGCCTCGGTGGTGTAAAGGAAGATCGCGACGGCCACGGCCAACAGGGTGGCAAGCAAAGCGTGGCGGGCCATGCGTGGGCGCCCAGCAGTGTAGCGCAGGAGGGCACGCCGGCGGCCTGGGGAAGGGCAGACGGACGCCTGAGCGCGTAGCGCGAACAAAGTCAAGGGCCTAACCAGTGGAGCTCAGATGGTCAGAATGGAGCAAGTCTCACGACCACCTGCTTAGGACCGAGTACGATCTCTGGGAGGTGGCATGAGGGTGGAGCGAGGCAGGGGGGAGGCGCTGTTGGTGCCGGGTCGCCGCGCCGTGCCGCCACCAACTGTCCCCGCGCCCGGGCTGCCACGTGCGCCGCGCCCATTCCGCCCGCACGTCGGCACGCTGGCCATGCGGCGGCTCCACCGCCTGCTGGAGCCGCGCCGACTGTGGTACCTCTTCGCCGCCTGGTTGGAGCGCACCCCGCGTGCGTACCGGCTCTTCACCCGGGTGGAGGAGGTGACCAAGGCTCGTCTGTTCGGCTGCCGCATGTGCGCCCAGTGCGCGCTGCCCAGCACGGCGTACGCCTGCCCGATGACCTGCCCGAAGCAGCTGCGCAACGGCCCGTGCGGCGGCGCATCGCCCACCGGCGGCTGCGAGGTGTACCCGGACCTCCAGTGCGTCTGGGTCGCCGCCTACGAGCGCGCCGAGCGTGACGGACACGTGGCCGATCTCCGGCGGTTGCAGCGCCCGGTCGACCACCGCAAGTGGGGCCAGAGCTCATGGGTGAACTACTGGCTCGGTCGGGACGAGGACCTCTGGACCGAGGATGACGGGCTCGGCCCTGCCCCACGGCTGATCGTGTGACCACCACGCTCAGCCGCCTGCACGGCGTGGTGCAGCGCGGCGATTTCGCGGTCACCGCGGAGATCGGGCCGCCGCGCAGCGCAACGCTCGACTCGATCCGGCGCAAGGCGGCGCTGCTACGCGACTGGGTCGACGCGGCCAACGTGACTGATTGCCAGAGCGCCGTCGTGCGGCTGGCCAGCTGGGCCGGCTGTCTCGCTGTCCTGCAGGAGGGGCTCGAGCCCGTCCTGCAGATGCAGTGCCGAGACAGGAACCGCATCGCCTTGCAGTCGGACCTGCTCGGTGCGGCGGCGCTCGGCATCCCCAACGTCCTGTGCCTGACGGGCGACCACCAGCGCTTTGGCGACCATCCCGACGCCAGGGGAGTTTTCGACCTCGATTCGGTCCAGCTTGTCTGGACGGCGCGGACGTTGCGCGACCAGCACCAGCTTCTGTCGCGGCGCGAGCTGCGAACGCCGCCGAGCTACTTCATCGGCGCGGTCGAGAACCCTTTCGCCGCGCCCCTCGCCTACCGCGCCGAACGCCTGGGCAAGAAGATCGCGGCCGGCGCGCAGTTCGTCCAGACCCAGTTCGTTTTCGACGTGCCGCTCTTTGCCAGCTGGATGGAGCGGGTGCGCGCGCTTGGGCTGGACAGGCGGTGCGCCATCATGGCCGGCGTGGGGCCGGTCAAGTCGTTGCGGGCGCTGGAGCACATGCGCCGCGAGGTGCCCGGAATGTACATTCCAGACGCCGTCGTGGCCCGCTTACGCGGCGTGCCGGAGGAGCGCGTCGCGGCGGAGGGAGTAGCCCTGTGTGCCGAGATCGTCGAGCAGGTGCGCGCCATCCCCGGGGTCGCTGGCGTGCACGTCATGTCGTTCAACTGGGAGGAGGCCATCCCGGAAATCCTGCGGCGCGCTGGGCTAGGACCGCGGCGCGCGCTGGACGGGTCGCACGATGGACGGCTGCCGGCGGCGGACACCTCTGACGATGCTGATCGACTTACGCGCACCTGACCGACTGCGGGGCCCGAAAGCCCTCGATCTCGGGCCACTCCTGACAGCTGTTCTCGAAGCGACCCGGGCAGGCTGCGTCGATCCGGCCCGCCTTCGCGTTGTGTGCGATTGGGTCCAGTACAAGGACAGCTTCCGCGAGCCCGTCGTGCTCCGCCAGATTGCGCCGTCCGCCCTGGAGACAGCGGCCGCGCACCGGGACCGCACCCGTGAGGGCGAGCCGGAGCGGTACGAGATAGCCATCGACGTCCGGCGCCGCGATCTGGCCACGCTGAGCACGGACCTCCAGCGCGTCCTGGACGAAGCGGCACACGCCGACGACGCCGGCAGGCTCTACCTCGAGGAGTGGGGTGCCGGCTCCGGCAGCTGCGTTTGGGCCTTCAACACCCTCTATTGGCGGGCGCTCTCGCTCTGGGAACAGGCGACCGGTCGTGGATACGAGCAGGCGCTGCCTGGCGGCGAGAGCGACGCCACGAACCTGGCCGCCGCTCGCGAGCTGATCTTGCAGCTGTTCGCCCTCTGGGACGACCTGGCCGCTCGGCGGGCACTGCCGGACGAGCTGCACATCCTCGAGCTGGGGGTTGGCAACGGGAACCAGGCCCGCGTCTGGCTGGACGAGTTCCAGCGCCTGGACCGTGAGCTCGGCAAGAACTACTACCAACGGCTCCAGTACCTGATGGGCGACTACTCGCCGCACGTGCTGGACAGAGCGCGCGCCACGGTCCGCCACCATGCCGACCGGCTGTCATCCCTCGTGCTGGACGCCATGCGCCCGACCGATACCCTCGGCTTCCTTCGCTACAAGGCGTTCCTGGTGTACATCTCGAACGTGTACGACAACCTTCCCACCGACGAGGTGGTCCGACTGGGCGGCCACCTGTTCCTGGTGCAGGTGCGGGCGTTTCTGGCGGCGGAGGCCGGGGAGCGTCTCGCCCAGGCGCTGGGGGTCGCGGCGACCGCGCTCCCGGAGCTGGTGTCGCGTCTGCTGCGCCTGGGACCGGAGCTGTTGGCGGAGGCAGCGCCGGCGACGTTCCCCACCCCATTGACGGCGGTGCGCTTCTGGCGGGACGTGTGGCACGAGCTCCGGCTGGCCGAGCGGTACGTGCCCCTGGAGGAGCTCGACGCGTACCGGGTTGCCCCGGACATCACCGGGGAGACGCTGCGCCCGATCGCCGAGTCCAATGGCGACCTGCGTTTGCACGTCAGCAACGGCGCGGTCGCCAGTTTCGCCGACACGCTCACCCTTCTGCACCCCCTGGGCGAGCTGCGCTGTACCGACCTGTTCGTGCGCGATCTCGACCAATACACCACCGGGTTTCGCGGCCCGGGCAAGTACGACGGGTCAGTGGTGAACTGGGTGAACGGCCCACTCCTGGTGGCAGTGGGCCACCGCCACGGGTACGAGGTCACCTTCGAGCCGTTCGCCCACCGGGCGGGCTCGAACGTCCAGACGATGATCGCTCGGGTGCGCGAGTGACCGCGACGGACGCGCCGTCCCTCGAGCAGCGCCCGGTCGCCCGTCTGTTCGGCACGTCGGTCGTGGGCTCCTTTTCGGTACCGGAGTGGCTCGAGCGACTGAAGACGGACTACTACCAGCGACGGATCAGCGGCGCGTACCTCCAGGAGATCCACGAGGTCGCCATCAAGGCGGCGCTCAAGGACCAGGAGCGGGCCGGCGTGGAGGTCGTCTCCGATGGCGAGCTGCGGCGCGACAACGACGTCGACTACTTCCTGGCGCGCATGCCAGGCGTCGAGATCCCGCACTTCGCCAAGGCCTTCTACTACGACTACTACGACGCGTTCGTGCGCCACCCGATCCCCGAGGTGACGGACGGCCCGGCCCTGAACCTGGTCGAAGACCTGCGCTTCACCCGGGCTTACACCGACCGGCCCGTCAAGTTCTCGCTGACCGGACCATTTTCCCTCGCCAAGCGGGTGCACAACGAGGCCTACGCCGACGAAGCGGACCTCGTCCTCGCGATGGCCCGCGTCCTGAACCGCGAGGCGCGCGCCCTGGCCGCCGCCGGCGCATCCTTGATCCAGATCGACGAGCCGTACCTGGCCGGCTACCCCCACCAGGTCGAGCTGGCGATCCGGGCGGTCAACACAGTCGTCGACGAGGTGGCGACGCGCTGCGCGCTGCACGTGTGCTACGGCAACCGCTACGCCCGGCCGGCCTGGGAGGGCCAGTACACCTTCCTGTTTCCAGCCGTCCTGGAGGCGCGCGTCGACCAGCTCGTCCTGGAGTTCGCCCGCAAGGGGTACGACGACCTCGAGCTGTTCGGCCGTTACCCGACGACGTTCGAGCTTGGCCTGGGGGTCATCGACGTCAAGAGCCGCGTGGTGGAGACGCCGGACGTCGTGGCGTCGCGGGTGCAGCGCGCCCTGCGGGTCCTGCCCCCAGAGCGGATCAGCATCAATCCGGACTGCGGCCTGCGCCACGTACCGCCGGACGTTGCCCGGGCGAAGCTGGCCGCCATGAGCGAGGGCGCCGCCCTCGCCCGCGCCGCCGTCACGGGCTAAATGGTTCGGGGAAGCGGCCGGTACCCTCAAGCGGCTGCGCTCGCCGGATCAGGGTGCCGCAGGTGGAGCAGCCGATGCTCGGTGTCGCCGCCCGGGTGCTAGGCTGTGTCCATGAGTCAGGGCGGCGAGCCGCGGCACACCAACCGGCTGATCTCCGAGTCCAGTCCGTACCTCCTTCAACACGCCCACAACCCCGTGGATTGGTTCCCCTGGGGCCAGGAGGCGCTCGCCAAAGCGCGGGCCGAGGACAAGGCGATCATGCTGTCCATCGGCTACTCCGCGTGCCACTGGTGCCACGTTATGGAGCGCGAGTCGTTCGAGGATGAGCGCATCGCCGAGCTCATGAACCGCCTGTTCGTCAACGTCAAGGTCGACCGCGAGGAGCGTCCCGACCTGGACGCGATCTACATGGAGGCGGTCCAGACGATGACCGGCCGCGGTGGCTGGCCGATGACCGTGTTCCTGACCCCGGACGGAGCCCCTTTTTGGGGTGGCACCTACTTCCCGCCCGACGACCGCCACGGTATGCCGGGGTTCCCGCGGGTGCTCGAGGCGCTGGCAGACGCCTGGCAGAACCGGCGCGCCGAGGTTCTGGGAAACGGGCAACGGCTGCGCCAGCAGCTCGGACAGACGGCGCGCGGGCTGGGGGCCGAACCGCTGGACGTCGAGCTTCTCGCCACCGCGACACGCGCCGTCCTGAGCGGCGTCGACTGGCAGAAGGGCGGCTTCGGGGGCGCGCCCAAGTTTCCCCAACCGATGGCCATCGAGTTTCTCCTGCGCCAGTGGCGACGCGCCGGGGACTCCCAGGCCCGGGCGGCGGCGGAGCTGACCTTGCTCAGGATGGCGAACGGCGGCATGTACGACCAGCTGGGCGGCGGCTTTCACCGCTACAGCGTCGACGACCAGTGGCTGGTACCGCACTTCGAGAAGATGCTGTACGACAACGCCCAGCTCGTCCGCGCGTACCTCATGGGCTACCAGGCGACCGGGTCCGCCTTCTTCCGACAGATTGCCGAGCAGACACTGGAGTACGTCGTGCGCGACATGACCGACCCCTCGGGCGGCTTCTACTCCACCGAGGACGCCGACTCGGAGGGCCAGGAAGGCACTTTCTACGTCTGGACACCCGCGGAGCTGGTATCGCTGCTCGGCGAGGACGACGCGCGCCTGTTCGCTGGCTACTACGACGTCACCACCAACGGCAACTTCGAACACGGCAAGAGCATCTTGCACGTCACCGCGACGGTGGCCGAGGTGGCAAGTCGTCTTGGCGTGGACGAAAAGCGGCTGGCCGCCGCGCTGGACAGGGGCCGCGCCACGCTGTTTCGGGCGCGCGGCCAGCGGGTTCGGCCGCACCGTGACGAGAAGATCGTGACCGCCTGGAACGGTTTGATGCTGCGGGCAGTGGCCGAGGCGGCGCGCATCCTGGATCGCGCCGACCTGCTGGCCGTGGCTACGCGCAACGCCGACTTTCTCCTGGGCACCATGCGGACGGGCTACGGCAGACTGCTGAGGACGTGGAAGCCCGGGCACAAGGCGAAGCTCAACGGCTATCTCGAAGATTACGCGAACGTGGCCGACGGCCTGGTGGCGGTCTACGAAGCGACGTTTCAGCGGCGCTGGCTCGACCGGGCCACCGAGATCGCCGACACCATGATCGCCCTTTTCGCGGACGAAGCCGGCGGCTTTTACGACACGTCGGCGGACCACGAGGCGCTCATCTCCCGGCCCAAGGACGTCTTCGACAACGCCACTCCCTCCGGCAACGCGGTGGCCGCGGACGTTCTGCTCCGCCTGGCGATCCTGGTGGACCGGCCCGACTTCCGCCGCCAGGCGGAGGCGGCCGTGGCGCCCCTGGCCGGCGCTATGGCCCGCTACCCGCTTGGCTTTGCCCGGGCGCTCTCGGTGGTCGACTTCCTGCTTGGCGAGCCAGCCGAGATCGCGATCATCGGCGACCCGGCGGCCGCGGACACGGGGGCGATGGTCAGGACGGTGTTCGCGCCGTTCGTGCCGAACAAGGTGGTTGCCGGTGCCGCTCCCGGCGACTCCCGAGGGGTGGCCGGACTCCCGCTGCTGGAGGAGCGCCCGGCGCGCGACGGCCGGGCAACCGCCTACGTCTGTCGTGGCTACACGTGTCAGGCGCCCGCCACGACGCCCGAGGAGCTGCTAGCTCAGCTGGCCTGACACCGCCTGGGCTGCCTCCGCCCAACGCTGGGTGAGCTCGGCGAGTGCCACGCTCAGGCGGGCGTGCTCCTCGGACAGTGAGCGGATCTCGGACGGCTCGTAGGCCGCGGCGTCGCTGAGGCGCGCCTCCACCCCTCCCAGGCGCGCCTCCGCCTCGGCCACCTGGCGCTCGAGGTCGCGCAGGCTGGCGGTGAGCCGGCGCTGCTCGCGCGGGTCCCGGCCAATGCGCTCTTCCGGCGTGCCGCGGGCCGCCACCACAGCAGGCGCAGGCGCCGCCACCGCTACCTGCGCCATTTGGGCTGCCTTGGCCCGACGGTAGGCAGTGTAGTTGCCCTCGTACACGCCGGCGTGGGTGTCGCTCACCTCGACCACCCGGGTCGCCAGTCGATCCACCAGGAAGCGGTCGTGCGTCGCGAAGACGAGCGTGCCAGGGTAGTCTGCCAGAGTTTCCTCCAGGCGCTCCCTGGTCGCGACGTCCAGGTGGTTCGTCGGCTCGTCCAGCAACAGGAGGTTGCTCGGGCGCAGAAGCAGGGTCGCCAACGCTACGCGGCTGCGCTCGCCACCGGACAGGCCCGCTATCGGGGCGAACTGCGTCTCCCCCGAGAACAGGAAGCGACCGAGCAGGTCGCGCACCGACTGGGTGTCCCAGCTGGCTGGCGCGGCGTCGAACACCTCCTCGAAGACTGTGTTGGCGGCGTTGAGGTGCGCGGACTGGTCCTGGGCAAAGTAGGCGAGCCGGACGCCCACCCCCTGTGTTGCCGTGCCGCGGGTCGGCCGCTCCCGAGCGGCGACCAGCCGCAGCAGCGTGGATTTGCCCGCGCCATTGGGCCCGATGAGCGCCACCCGGTCGCCGCGCTCGATGGTCAGCGTCACGGCGCGCAGCACCTCGCGTTCGCCATACGACTTCCACAGGTGGCTCAGCAGCACGACCTCCCGGCCGCTCGGCGGGCACGGGGGGAACGCGAAGCGCACGGATCGCTGTCGCCGTGGCGCGTCGATCCGTTCTGCCTCGAGCCGCGCCAGCATTTTCTCGCGGCTCTTGGCCATCGTCGCCCGGTTCCCCTCCTTGTAGCGCCGGATGTAGGCTTCGATCCGCTCGATCTCCGCCTGCTGCCGTTCGGCGGTCTCCTGGAGCGCCTCGTCGCGCCGAGCCCGCTCGACCCGGTACACGGAGTAGTTGCCGCTGAAGCTCTCGATGCGGCCGGCGCGCAGCTCGAGCACCCGCTGCACCACAGCGTCAAGGAAGTAGCGATCGTGGCTGACGACCAGCATGGTGGTCCGATTGGACTTGACGTACCCCTCGAGCCACTCCGTCGCCGCCACGTCCAGGTGATTGGTCGGCTCGTCCATCAACAGCACGTCGGGGCGCGCCAACAGCAGCCGCGCCAGGGCGATGCGCATCTGCCAGCCGCCGGAGAACTCCCCTGTCGGGCGACAGCGGTCCTCCTCGGCGAACCCCAGTCCGGCCAGCACGCGGCCGACCTCGGCCTCGATCGCGTAGCCGCCGCGCCGCTCGAACTGCTCCTGTAGCTCGGCGTGGCGGTGCACCAGCGTTTCCAGCTCCGCCTCGGTGACGTCCGGTTGATCGATGCGCGCTTCGACAGCCCGCATGTCCCGCTCGACAGCCAGCAGGTCGGCGACGGCGCTCAGCACCTCGTCGTACACCGTGCGCCCGGGCTGCACCGAGGCATCCTGGGGCAGGTACGCCACGACGGCGCTCCGCGGTGCCAGGACGCGTCCCGCGTCCGCGTCCTCGGCTCCCGCCAGGATCTTGAGCAGGGTTGACTTCCCCGTACCGTTGGCGCCGACCAGCGCGACCCGCTCTCCCGACCGCAGCATGAGGCTCGCACCGTCCAGGACGCGGCGGCCGGCGAAGTCCTTGATGATCCCTTCCGCGCGCACCTCGGTCATGGCCGGGCAGAATAGTACGGCTGCGCCATGGCGGGCTGTGGCCATCGACACCTGACGCGTCTCGGAGCGGTCTGGACGTTGCCGAACACGGCCCTGGGCCTGGGCTTCGCCGTGCTGTCGGGTGCCTGGCCCCGGCGGCGCGCCGGGCTGCTGATCGCAGAGTCGGATCGCGGGTTGGCCCACACGTTCCTGAGTCGCCGCGGCTTCGGCGCCATAACGCTCGGCCGCGTCGTGGTCAGCGCCGCGCCCTTGACGCCACGCGTCCTGCGCCACGAGAGCCACCACGCACGACAGTACGAGGTGCTCGGGCCGTACTTCTTGCCCTTCTACCTATGGCAGCACGCCCGGCGGGGCTACTGGCGCAACCCGCTGGAGCTGGAAGCCGAACGGTGCGCCGAGACGGGGTGAATGGCGATGGTGTCCCCCAGGCGAGTCGACAGGCGGACGCCGCGCACCTTGGCGGACATGTCGCCGGTGCCTTTCCACTCGAGCTTGAACCACACGGGCCACACGGACTCGCCGTCCAGGCGCACGTCCACGGGCTCGCTACCGTCGAGGTACACCTCCAGGCGGTGGGGCTCGGCGCCGGCGACCGCTGCGAACGTCTCAGCGGAGCGCCTGCCGGCCTCGGGCCAGTCCATACCGGAAGTGTACGTGAGCCTGGCACGGCGTCCCTGGCAAAACGCCACAATGGAGGGGCCATGGCAGCTCCCATCCTGCTGACCGCCGAACACGGGGAGCGCCGTCCCGCGATCCCGCGCCTGGTCCGACGGAATACGGTCCTGCTCGCCGCGACACAGGCCTTCGTCGGCATGGGGTCGCAGATGGTGCCCACGCTCGGCGGGCTGATGATCGAAAGCCTGCTCGGCTCAGTGGCGCTGGCCGGCATCGCGACGAGCATGATCTACGTGGCTCGCGTCCTGGTCGCCTACCCGGTCGGTTGGGTCATGGACACATACGGCCGCAAGGCGGGTCTCATGCTCGGCCTCGTCCTCAGCCTGTTCGGCGCGGTCGCGGTCGGCCTATCCATGGTCTGGACGTCGTTCCCGCTGTTTCTGGCGGGTCTGCTCGTCTTCGGGCTCGGCGTGGGCGCCGGCCAGCAGCTGCGCACCGCCGCCGCCGACATGTACCTGCCCGACCGCCGCGCCGAGGGCCTCGGCTACGTGCTGACCGGCTCGTTGGTCGGGGCCCTGGGCGGCCCGGCGCTGATCCAGCTCGCGCAAGGCGGGGCCCCCCTCGTGCACCTGGATGCCAGCGCCCTCGCCTGGCTGCTGGTGCCGGCCGTGCTCATCCCGAGCATGGGGCTGGTCTTCCTCATTCGACCCGACCCGAAGGAGATCGCCGCGAACCTGGCGCGCTTCTACCCGGGTTACGTGCCGGCCGCCGCGGCGGCGGGGGCGGACGCCCGGCTGGCGGACGGCGCCAGTCTGCGCACCTGGCTGGCCCACTACCCCCTCATGGTGGGCTTCCTGGCCACGTTCGTCGTCCACGGCATCATGGCCATGATGATGGCGCTGACGCCGCTGGTCATGGCCCACCACAACGCCGGCTTGGCCGCCATCTCGCTGGCGGTGTCGATGCACGTCGTGGGCATGTACGGCCTGTCCTTGCCGCTCGGACGGCTCACCGACCGGATCGGTCGGCGCATGGTGATCGTGGCGGGCCTGATCGTCTCGGCCGTAGGCTCCCTGCTGGTGCCGATCACACCCGAGTACGCGGTGAGCGCGGCGGGCCTCATTCTCGTCGGCGTCGGCTGGTCGTGCGTCAACGTCGCGGTCACCGCTCTGGTAGCGGACACCGTGCCGGCCGCCGAGCGCGGCCGCGCCGTCGGGATCGTGGACAGCTTCGGCGGCGTCGCGTCCATCGTCCTGCCGCTGGCCGGTGGCCTGCTCGCCGAGGCCGTCGGCTTCCCAGCGCTGGCGCTGGTGGCCACGGCGCTCGTGCTGCCGGCCCTGGCCCTGGCGCTGCGCCTTGCCGAGCCGCACCCAGGCCGCTACGCGCGGGCGCTGCCGGTGTGACGCACCACCCTTAGGATGGAGGTATGGCAATCTCGCCCCACTTGACGCGACGCCGGTTCACGGTTGACGAATACCGCCGTATGGGCGAGGTCGGCGTGCTCGCGGCGGAGGAACGGGTCGAGCTGCTGAACGGGGAGATCGTCACGATGAGTCCCAGCGGGGCCCCGCACCACGGCACCGTCCTTCGCATCAGCACGCTCCTGTTCCAGCGGTTCGCGGATATGGCACTCGTCTCCGTGCAAGGCCCCGCCGCGATCGACCAGTACAGCGAGTCTCAGCCCGATCTGATGCTGCTGCGCCAGCGCGCCGACTACTACACGTCCGGCCATCCCGGCCCCCAGGACATTCTGCTCCTCCTGGAGGTCGCGGACAGCTCGCTAGCGACGGACCGCCGGGTGAAAATGCCCCTCTACGCCCGGAACGGCGTCATCGAGGCCTGGATCGTGGACCTGGCGCACCACCGCCTGCTCGTGTACCGCGACCCCGAGCCCGGCGGGTACAAGGTGTGCTGGACACTGTCTCGCGGCCACGACGTCAGCCCATTAGCCTTTCCTGACCGACCCATCGAGGTCGCGGACGTGCTGGGCTGATACTGGTACAGTGGGCCGAGAGCCGATGTCCCGACGGGTCGACGCGTAAGCATGCCGCCGCGGCAGCGCGAGCACCTGCGCCGGTTGGCGCCGTACGAGTGGGAAACGTCGGCCAGCGACCTCGCTGCCGCCCTCGGCATCCCCGAGTCGGCGGTCATCCGCTTCGACACCAATACCACGCCCTGGCCGCCGGTCGCCTGGGAGCAGACGGTGCTGGACCTCGCTCGCCTGCCGGCCAACGAGTACCCGCACCCCTCGAACGAGCCACTGCGCTCGGCTCTGGCCCAGCGCGAAGGCCTGGAGCCGCAGAGAGTCATCGTCACGTCGGGGGCAGACGAGGCGCTCAATCTCGTGGCGACCGTCTACCTGGGGCCGGAGCGGCGCGCCGTCGTCGCCGACCCCAGCTTCTCTATGTTCCGCGTGTCAACCGAGACCGTCGGCGGCACCATACTGCCAGTGGCGGTCGACGAGCGCTGGGACCTGCCCACTGCAGCGCTGCTCCAGGCGGTGCGGCAGCCGGGTGTGACAGTTGCCTGGCTGTGCAGCCCGAACAACCCCACGGGCCGCGAGCTGGACCCAGCCGTGGTGGAGCAGGTCGCCTGCGAGGCTCCCGACGTGCTGGTCGTGCTGGACGAAGCGTATTACGAGGTCGGCGGCACGACGCAGGCGCACCTGTTGGCGCGCTGTCCCAACCTGCTGATCATCCGCACGTTCTCCAAAGGGTACGGCCTCGCCGGTGCCCGCGTCGGCTACGCCATGGGCGCAGCGCCCATGGTCCGCGCGCTGGAGGCCGTGCGGCCGCCACAGAACATGACGACCTTCGGGATCAGCGCCGCGTGCCGCGCTCTGGCGGACCAGGTGGGACTGGCGCAGCGGGTGGCAGCTATCCGCGGCGAGCGCGACCGGCTCGGGGACGCCCTTCAGGCGCGGGGCTGGGAGATCGTCCCTTCGGTGGCCAACTTCCTGCTGGCTCGCCCTCCCGTCAGCGCGCCAATCCTGGCGGCGTGGCTGCAAGCTGCCGGCCTGGTCGTTCGCTCGTACCCCAGCCACCCCCGCCTGAAGGACTGGCTGCGCATAACTGTCCGCGCGCCCGAGGAGGATGCGGGGCTGTTGGAGCGCTGCGACGCCTACCGCGCCGACCCGCTCCCTGGGTTAGTGTTAGAGGACTGACCGGTCGACGCCCGAGTACGCCGCCGCGGCGATGGCGATGGCCGGCTGCTCCCGCCGCGGCGCTGGCTTGATGCCGGTCACTGAGCGGATCTCGCTCCCGTCAAGCGTCTCGTGCTTCAGCAGCGCGTCGGCCAGCGCGTCCAGAGCGCCGCGGTGCTCGCGCAGCAGGCGTAGGGCCGCCTCGTAGCACTCCTGGAGGATGCGCTCCACCTCCGTGTCGACCAGCTCAGCCGTCGCTTCGCTGTACGGCTTGCCACCGCCGAAGGTCGGGCTGGCGCCTGTCAGGTAAGGGCTGTCGCGGGGCGCAAGAGTCACCGGGCCGAGCCGTTCGCTCATGCCCCAACGGGTCACCATCTGCCGCGCCAGGTCCGTGGCCTGCTGCATGTCGTTCTCGGCGCCGGTGGTACGGCCCCCGTAGACGACCTCCTCGGCCGCCCGGCCGCCCATGGCCCCGGTGATGCGCGAACGCAGGTACTCCTCGCTGTAGTTGTGCCGGTCGTCCTCCGGGCGCTGGTAGGTCACGCCGAGCGCCTGGCCGCGCGGCATGATGGTCACGCGGTTCACCGGGTCGGCGTCTGGCAAGACGAGGCCGGCAATGGTGTGCCCGCCCTCGTGGTAGGCGACGCGCTCGCGCTCGGCGTGGCTCATGACCAGCGTCCGGGCCGGGCCAAGCACCAGCTTCTCGAGAGCATCCATGAAGTCCTTGTTGTTGACCTGGTCCTGGTTGTTGCGCGCCGCGAGCAGGGCAGCCTCGTTGACGAGGTTGCGCAGGTCGGCGCCAACCAGGCCCGGGGTTGTCGCGGCAACCTCCTTGAGGTCGACGTCGCTCGCCAGCGGCACGCCTCGCGTGTGGACCTTGAGGATAGCTTCGCGGCCCACCTTGTCCGGCGGCTGGACCGTCACGCGGCGATCAAACCGGCCAGGGCGCAGCAGCGCCGGGTCCAGCACGTCGGGTCTGTTGGTCGCCGCCAGGACGATCACGCCCTCGCGCGAGCTGAAGCCGTCCATCTCGGTCAGAATCTGATTCAGCGTCTGCTCCTGCTCGCTATTGCTGCCGCCCATGATGGCCGACCCGCGCGCCCGCCCGATCGCGTCCATCTCGTCGATGAACACGATGGCCGGGGCGGACTCGCGAGCCTGCTTGAACAGGTCGCGCACGCGGCTGGCGCCAACGCCCACGATCATCTCGACGAACTCGGAGGCGCCCATGCTGAAGAACGGGACGCCTGCCTCGCCGGCGACGGCTCGCGCCAGCAGCGTCTTGCCTGTGCCCGGTGCGCCAATCAGCAGAACCCCCTTTGGGGCTGCCCCGCCCAGGCGCGTGTACTTGGCCGGCTCCTTCAGGAAGTCGACGATCTCCTCGAGCTCCGCTTTGGCTTCGTCGATCCCGGCGACGTCGGCGAACGTGATCCTCATGGCGCCGGCGTCGGTCACGTCGTAGCGCTTCGCCCCGCTCTTGCCCAGGCCGAACGCGCCACCGCCGAGCTGGCGGCTGGCACGCTGGGAGAGCCAAATGAAGCCAGCGATCAGCAGGATGGAGGGCCCGAAGCTGAGCAGGAGCGTCTGCCACCACGGGCGGCTCTCGGCGATCGGGCGCGCGTTGACGATGACGTTGTGCGATTCGAGCAGCGACTCGAGCCCGGGATCCGCGAAGGCGGGGACCACCGTATTGAACTCAGTCCCCGTCTTGGCATTGTTGCCAGCATTAGGTGGGTATGTAACAGCTGTCTTGAAAGTGCCCTGGATCGTGTCGCCGCGGCTGGTAACTTCCGTGACGTTGCCCGCGGCAACCTGCTCGCGGAACACGGAGTACGGCACATCCACCTGCTGCGGCCGGTCTGGCACGAACAGCGAGACCAGCAGGTAGTTCAGGAGGATGATGATGACGAATGTGATCCACCACGGACGTGGCCGCATGCGGCCCATCTTGGCCGCGGGTGGCTCGTTCGGGCCTGGCGGTCGGGGGCGTGTGTCCTTTCCAATCCGCGGTGGGTTGGCCGCGGGTCCCGACCTCGGGGTGGGTCGAGGGCTGAAGCTGCTCATGGCCTGTCCAATTCGCCTCTGCTGCAAACCGGGTGCCGCCTGGGCAGGCACCGTGCCCACATTATGCCATTGGACTCGCTCGCTTCCTGAGTTCGCGCTTTCAAGCTCTTACGCCACGGTGGACGACACGCCCCCATCGTGGCGTACCGTGTTCGTGTGGTCTCCGTCCCGCCGCCCGCGGCCCGCACCCCTGAGCTCTGGGCTGGAGTCGAGGCCGAGCTGTCGCTACGGCGACGCGTCGGCAGTCTCGCGACGCTGTCGCTGGGGCATGCCGTCAACGACTCGTACGCCTACGTGCTGCAGGCGCTCCTGCCGGCGATCATGACCTCGCTCGGGCTGACTCTCGGCATGGCGGGCAGCCTCGTCTCCCTGTACCAGCTCACCTCCTCGCTCATCCAGCCGGCGGTCGGCTACGTCGCGGACCGCAGCGCGCTGCGCTGGCCCGCGTGGGCCGGCGTGGCGCTGTCAGGTATCGGCGCCGGCCTCCTCGGGCTGGCTCCCAGCTACCTGGCGGTGCTGGGGCTGCTGGTCCTGGCGGGGATTGGCACGTCCATCTTCCATCCCGTCTCGGCCGCCATGGCCGGGGCGGCGGCACCGCCGCGGAGCCGCGGGCGCTGGCTGGGCCTGTACGTCACAGCTGGCAACTTTGGCCTGGCGCTCGGGCCGCTGCTGGCCGGCACGCTGCTCGTCCGCTTCGGAGCCGCCGGCACGTGGCCCATCGTCTTCCCCGGGCTGGTGGCCGCGGGTCTCGTCGGCGTGATGGCGCCGGGTCGGGCGAAGCCCATCCGCCGCATGCCCAGCCTGCGCGAGACGGTCCGCCGCCACCGACGCATTCTGCTGTCGCTGATCGTGGTCGTTACCTTGCGAGCCTGGGCCACCGCGGCGATCGTGACGTTCATCCCGCTGCTGGCGCGCGACCGGGGCGCCAGCCTCGGCCAGGGGGCGCAAACGCTGACGCTCTACCTGGTGGCTGGCGCGCTGGGCGGGCTCGCGGGTGGCTTCGCCGCGGACCGCTGGGGCCGCGACCGCGTGATAGTGGTCTCGCTCCTGTCCAGTGTCCCGTTCGGGCTCTACGTCGCCTTCGGGGCCGACGCGGGCCTGTGGTTCACGGCGGCTGCCGCCGCGAGCGGCTTCCTGCTCAACGGCTCGTTCGTCGTACTGACTATCCGCGGGCAAGAGAGCGTCCCGGGCAGCGTGGGCATGGTGACAGGCATCATGCTCGGCTTGTCGGTTGGGCTGGGCGGTCTCGCGGTGACGCCGCTGGCTCTCGTCGCGGAGCGCGCCGGCCTGCCAATCGCGGCCGGGATCGCGGCGTGCCTGAGCGGCGGCGCCGCGCTGGCCATGCGGCTGGTGCCGCGAGCCCCGGCGGTCGACGACGAGCGCCCAACGGAG
>JAABUZ0100001224.1_pt1 | contig 50576 bp, 48 predicted proteins | sample 5562091 | NCBI WGS metagenome assembly JAABUZ01 (sample SAMN12813069, study PRJNA571459) | rock metagenome | isolation source: Antarctica rocks | place: Antarctica: Victoria Land, Linnaeus Terrace sud | collected 2015-12-21 | reverse complement strand
CCCCTCCCCCCTAAATCGATATGAAAAAACTCTTCTCCCCCTCCTCCGGCACCACCATCGACCTTTTCAGAATCTCATCCGCGCAACTAACCCTGATCCTCTCCGGCGTTGCCGGACTCTGCAAACTCAGCACCTCACTAACCCCATACTGCGCCCTCGCCGCCTTCAACGCGTCCCTAATCGCAAAGAAGACACTGCTGCCCATAAACAGCGGCGGCTCGCCCACACCTCTTGATCTCTGAATCGTGCGCAGATTCTCCCACTTGACGTCTTTGAGAAGACTGACGTTGAATTGCTGCGGTATATCCCTAAAGCCAGGGATCTTATACGTCCCCGGTCCCCGCGTGAACAGCTGCCCCGAGGCGCGATGCCAGAGGCTCTCTTCTGTGGTGAACAAGCCCTGGCCCTGCACAAACGCGCCTTCGATCTGGCCGTAGTCGATGGACGGGTTGATGGAGCGGCCGACGTCCATTTTGATATCGGCCCGAAGGCACGTCCAATCGCCCGTTAGCGTGTCGATTTCGACTTCGGCAGCGGTGACGCCCTGTGTGAAGTAGTAGTACATTTGACCTGTGTTGGGGCCCCAGACGTAGCCGATGTCTGGGGTTTTGTAGAAACCATTGGCGGAGAGGTTGACGCGGTCGAAGTAGGCGGCTTCGGCGAGCTGTTTCATGCTTGCGTTGGGGCCAAACTTGGCTCTGTAAGGGGCAAGACGCGAGTTAAGTTGCTCGCAGGCGTTGAAGATGGCGTACCCGTTGAGATCGCTAGAAGCGGAAGCGGCAGTCGAAGAGGAATTGGGCACGGTGTTGGTGGCTGTTTCGGAGATGAAGACGTCGGAGAGGGGGATGTCAAGGGCTTGGGCGGCGATAATCGTCATTTTGGTGTGGAGGCCTTGGCCCATCTCGCAGCCGCCATGAGCGACAAGAACGGAGCCGTCATGGTAGATGTGGACAAGGGCGCCGGCTTGATTGAGGAATATTGCCGTAAAGGAGATGCCGAATTTTGTAGGAATGATGGCGAGTCCGCGTTTGTTCCATTTGTGTTTCGTATTGAAGTCTTCGACAGATTTTCTGCGCTCGGCGTAGTCGGCTTCGGAGAGGACTTGCTGGTACATGAGTGGAACGTGCCAATCTTTCAGCTCTTGGTTGAAATGGGTGGTTTCATGTGGTTTATACATGTTGATCTCACGAAGCTTTTCAACAGGCATCCCCAAATGGTCGGCGACTTCTGACATGTAAGTTTCTGCAATGAACATTCCCTGAGGGCCCCCAAATCCACGGAACGCTGTGTTCGAGACAGTGTTTGTCTTTGCAACTCGGCCGCGAATGTGAATATTTGGGAAGAGATAGCATCCATCAACATGAGACAATGACCTGTCAACGACAGCGCCACTCAAGTCCTGACTCCAACCAGCGTTGCAAAAGAGATCTGCGTCAAGAGCCTGGAGCTTTCCGTCCTTGTTGACAGCCACTTTCCATCTTGCCAAGAATGGATGTCTTTGGCCAGATGTCATGATGTCTTCATCACGATTCAGCATGCAGCGTACGGGTCGCTTGGTCTTCTTTGCAGCAATAGCACATATGGCTGAAAGTTGTATAGACCTAGTCTCTTTCCCTCCAAACCCTCCACCAAGGCGTTTCACTTTCGATACAATTTTGTTAGCTTGGACGCCCGTAACTTTCGCAACATATGACTGCCTGCGTGGAAGATTAGTAGCAGACATGGACGCCTTTGGGGAAACTGAAACCTACGTCTCGGTAGGATTCTGTGTGCTACTCCATATTTCCATTTCTCCATCTTCGGGTTTGGGTATTACAACACATGCGTTTGTTTCAAGATAGAAATGCTCCTGTCCGCCCATGCGGACCACGCCACTAAATACTTGGTCAGCAGTCCGAAACGCACCCTCAGAATCCCCTTTATTAATGTAGCGGTAATGCGGGAAGTAGCTTTCTTGAGCAATTGCTTCTTCGATCGTAAATATAGCTGGCAAATCCTCATATTGCACTTTCACAGCCCTAGCACCTGCTTCGGAATGTTTAGCAGAATCGGCAAGAATCATACCAATTGGCTGTCCATGGCTGAATACTTCATCAATCGCGAAGAAAGTCTCGTCACAGTTGGGAGCACCCCACCAGTTGGCCTCTGGATTTGGCAAATCATGACGATCGACCCAGTTCACGACGCCCGATAGCTCCATTGCTGGGGACACATCAACGTCCAGGATCTTTGCATGAGCCTTGCTTGACAGAACCATAACACCATAAAGCTCGTTTTTTTGTACCGGAATATCGTCTGTATACTGTGCTTCACCGGTACATTGCTTCAATGCTGCAAGATGCGGGTTAGCTTTACCCACAAGACGCTGCTGGTATGCTTCTGTTGCTTCGTGATCTTTCTTTCCTGTAGATATTGCGCGCTCAATCTCTCCTCGAACGTCTTCATCTATTCCCGATTGGTTGACCTTCAGCTCTGAAAGGACCTCATGATAGAACCTGTAAAAGAACCCCAGAGCAAGCGATTTCCGATAGGTAGCCATTCCACCAGGTACACCAAATCGCAGATCGAAATCTTCCCCCAAGGCATTCATGGTACCTTCCAGTGTCGCAGGATCGGTCCACTTTTTGCCATATAGATAGTCCATAGCCTCCTTAGCGGCAACAGTAGTTGGGGCCATGCCGCCATATATCAGATTTACACTCTCAATCTTATGATCCTCATCCAAGGAGACACGCAGTGCCGCATTCACAATGGCTATATCGTCATCTTTTCGCTTAGCTTGCTTATAAGCACGTAGAAACTCTCCTTTCTCGTGAGCGACCGGTATTCGCAAGCTGGCAATAACGGCATCTGGCGGCAACGCAGTCAACCTGTAGCCCTTGAAAAACTCTGTCATCGGTATTTCCGTCTCCTTCTCTAGTGACTTCGCTACAAGTACAGTCTTTGTCGCAACGAACACTGGGTTAAGATCTGATATTGGTGATGCTGTAGCAAGGTTGCCAGCGGGTGTTCCAACATTCCGGATCTGTCGGCCAGCAAAATATCGAATTTGCTTATGGATTGCCTTGAATGGTTGTCCTCGGATAGGACCGTAATGCTCGACGGCTTTCATACAGATGTCTTCGAGGTCGGTTAGCACTACATTGCCACCAATCTCAACATGGTCTGCTTTCAAAGCATATTGGCGCAACTCAGCAATATCACCAACATACACTGACGCAGTATACTGCATCCCTTTGAACTTAATCTCAATTTGCGTCTCGGTACTGCCTCCGATGATCTTTGCCGACGGATGTGCGCTTTTAATCTTGAGTAATTGCTCTAGTGTCACCGGTCTGTACCACTTCTTGCGTTTGTTCCCGAACGCCAAAGGCTTGAACTCGTGCTTTCTTAGCGCAGGAGGGAATATCAGTTGCGTGTCTGGATCATACTCGATGAAGCCAGGCGGAGAGAATCGTTTGATAGGCTGATCTCCGTTCTCTCCATTTGCGCTCTTCATGCAGCATGCACCATTTGTGGTTCCACCGCCATTCTCCATACAACATCCTCCACCTCCATTGGCACTTGACTTACCACAGGCGCTCTTCGCACTGAAAGATTGAGCCGCATCCAAGATCGGACGATAGCCTGTACATCGGCAGAGATTTCCATCGAAGGCTTCCTCGACTTCAGTTTCAGACGGGTTTGTATCATTGCGCAATAACGCATACAGGCTCTGTGATATCCATGAGCTCGATCATTATCCCGAACAACAATCCCATACCATTACTATCCCAGGTGTACAGAACCCGCATTGGCTACCGTTGCCTTTTGCTATACGTTCCTGTGCAGGATGTGGATTCTTAACGTTACCAATACCTTCTACTGTTATGACATGTTTACCATCAACACTGACAAGAGGAGCAAGGCAAGCATTGACAGAGGCATGGTAGATTCTCTTTGTCGTCGGGTTGAGCTGTGATATCACCTGTGTAAAGCTGCATTAGGGCGTCCCTTGCACTATCACCTACCAAATATACTTACGACGGTACAGGCTCCACACCCTCCTTCTGCGCACCCAAGCTTGGTACCAGTCAGACCAATGCCTCTGAGATACTCAAGTAGCGTAATCTCAGGATCAACAGACTCGTCAAGGACAACTTTCGTGCCATTGAGATAGAAGCGTAAGACCGAATCATCAAAAGTCTCGGTGGCAGCTTGTAGCGCAGATACAGAGGATTGAGACACAGCAGGCTCAGGCTCTATGATTCCTGGAGCCATTGCAGGCTATAAGGCGTGGACAGAAATTCAAGATACTGATAGTCACAAGCGATTGGGATCCCTCTATACAACAGACGCCTGATATCAAAGGTACAGGTGCGAGAAGTCGGAATTCTACTATAGAAGTAGAAAGTGGTTGAGAGTAAAACAGTTACAGAATTGAGTTGCTTCTTATCATGGCCTGCTTCGGAGTACTCCGCTCTGAACGCTAGCAAACATATGCCTCCTTCAAAAGATGACGAACAAACTGGAATTAATCTAGCACAGTGAACGGTGTCAATCATGAAGAGATCGTGGATTGTACAGGCTTCGTAGCGCGTCTCAAATGGGAAGACGTTATGTAGGTACAGGAAGAGGCGATAGGTAAGGCTTACTTTTTACATAAGCGGGGGCGCTAAGCGAGCGGAGGTCCTATTGCGCTGTCAATTGAGATCGGATGCCATCGAACTTCAACAAATACAATGCCCCCACGATTACAACTATTTCGTTCAGGTCAAGCCTGCATTTCTCGACCGCTTCTACCTCAAACGAATCGACGTCAGGTTCCGCTATGTCTTCGCCTAGCTCAACAGCGTTCCATCACTGCCGATGAAAAACCTCTCCCCAAAGCCGAACAACAAGAACCTGGGCCAAACCAGGAACAACTGCCACATGTTAGTGAAGAGGCAGCAATGACTGGAAAGATTACAGGCGAAGGTGGGCCAGATATAGAACACGGAACTCCCGTACAGGAGGTATGCAGAACCTGCGAAGCATTAGAAGGAGCATACTGATGTCCTGTACCCAGATCCTAAAACGGGACAAGAAAGCCCAGGAGAAAGCTCCGAAAATCATTCAAGAAGAAGCAAAGCAGTCTTCTCCATCGGGGACTAGATCGTTCTCTACTTCCGCAAGGCGGTCCACAGATGTTATGGCTAGTTCGCAGCAGTTTGGAATGGAGACGCAAGACGATGGTTTTGGGCTGCCAGCGTTGCCTTTACCGAGTACTGCCAACATGAAGTATCGATATGATCCTGTGGTCAAGCAAGTCACAAATCTATTGATGAGAGATGGCAAGCTGAGTGTTGCTCAGAGGGTACGCCCGTCAGTTCCTCGACCCTTCGCTTGTCAATTGATTGCTGCATTTGGCATAGAAACTATTGCTAACGCCCCAAGGATAGAACATGGCAATGATACTCACACATCTCCGAACGGCGTCACCACCTGCTATCAACCCTGCTCGACCTTTAGTTCCCGGCGCTCCTCCTGCATCTCATCTTCCGCTTAATCCTATTCTTTACCTTACACTTGCGATTGATTCAGTAGCACCCCTTCTTCGGATAAGATCACAGAAAGGCGCAGCAGGTGGAGGTATGGCATTACAGATTCCGGTACCAATAGGAATAAGGCAACGACGGCGACAAGCTGTCCAATGGATACTGGACGCGGCTAGCAAGCGAAGAACAAGGGGCAGTGGTAGGGGTCAGTTTGCCCAGAAGGTCGCGGAGGAACTCGTTTCCATCGTTGAGGGCAGGAGTGGCGTATGGGATCGTAGGGGTGGTGTTCATAAGCTTGGTGTCAGCGCTCGTGCTAATCTCTCGTATGGGCAACGGAGACGATGAAATGAGCTGTAAATATCATGAGTTTGCAGGGTATACAAGGTCATCCAATCAGCCTTTGATGATGTCGTGATCCTGGTATTCATGCAGCCCTGGGGACCCTGCCCGAACATATCCCCGACACCACCCATTCGTGTTCTATTTATGTACGTTGTACAAATTATGAGATGCCCTGTACTGATTGAGGTTTGGTGACATTACCTATCTCAGCTTTACTCCGTACAGAACACCGCCTTCCATTCAAGAGTAGCCATGCTTCTAGACGGTTTCATCTTGAGGGTTATCATCGCTATACCTCTCTGACAACAACTTGAGGGGGGTTCCGCGGACGACACCCAAGCCAGGCCAAGTACCATGACTCATTCATAGTCTAATGCATACAAGAAGGTGGCCAGACAGACTCGCCCGCCTGCGCTGACAGGCCTCCGAGTATAGCCGCTGCATCAATCGCTGAAGCGCCTGGCTAGCTTCTTGGTATACAGCATAGTCGCAACCTTCATTTCCGTCGTACGTATTCGAATACTCTACTCCAACCTACCCTACTCGTCAGCGTGTGAAAGGTCTCCCATCCCTTCCATCGCAGGGCACTTCCCTAGCTTTCTACCTAGGCTCGGCCCCGCTGACAGACATCTGGTATGACAACGTCTCCCTAATGCGGCATGTTCTATTTCATCTATTCAACTTTCACTTAGAAACGTGCTGGTCAATTATAATGTCACGAGGGTGCAGCTTTATATAAGGGATCTGGTGGCCTTCCAAAAGCCTTGGCAGGGCCGGAAACACGCATGGTAGAGCAAACAAGAACACTGTCAGATTTCTTGGCCGCCGAAACTTCACAAACCAGCTACGGTAGCCACGGGTCTGGTTTGTGGTTTTCAGTATCAAAGCTGAGGAAAGGGTTATTACTCCATCCGTAAAAGTTCTATCTCCTGTTCAGCAATACAAATACGTTCTTAAGTACGTCAACTTGCAAACGGGAGAAAAGAAATATTGATTCTAGCGTTCCTCAACATGTCTCTCGAGAAAGCCCTAGATGATGAGCGGCGAGACGTGATAGACATCTTGGAAGGGCGATCAAAGCAAAGCCCGGATTCAGCTAGCACACCGACTGGGATCTCGCATCCCCCGGTCAGGAGTATGCTTGATGTTGGCAATACGTCTGCTCTTCATGTGCCTGCTGTTGAGTTACAAGGAAACCGTCCAGAACCGAGCTCAGCAATAGCACCCTCAAATCCAGCAGTAAGAAGTATGTCGAATGCGAGCCCCCCAGCTTCCAGTCACACCATGCGTAAGCAGACCACATCCAAGACTTTCCATATGCCAGGCTTTAGTTCGCCACGGCCCGTTGAGCCTGATCGAGACAAGGGGATTGTAGACTCTAGTACAGACTATGACTCCAATATGGAGCCGAACGTACAGGGCCCGACTTCGCCCGGGCGAATGTTTCAGAACGGAAAGAAACAGCTGAGCATGAGATCTATGGCAGCAATTATGCAAGGACGACAGCTTTCGCAGTTGCCGGGCGGTGGATTTAGAGGTAGGCATAACTCGACCGCTGGGATCATTGGAGGGAAGTCTAAATCACCGTCCTCTCGATTAAGCAATGGACCAGAATCACCTGAAGGGGCCTTCGTGCAGACTGCTGGGAAATCTATGCCAGAAGGTGGTAAGGTTATCGACATGAGAACTGCACGTCGCAGGCTATCTGACGCAACAACTGTCCGCTCTAACGGAGAGCGAGATCGATTGGATGATAACGAAATGCTGTCGTCCGACGGGGAGCTTAGAATGCAGAAAGATAATTATCCAGACGAAGAAACTGGAGAGGCGGTTGAAACCAGCGATGAAGAACGTTACGGTGAAAGCTCCGCCGATGAAGCCCTCGGGTCTAAAAATAACCGCGGAAGGAGACGAGGTAGAAAGGGCTCAGCTGAAGAAGACTTGAATACAGAGGGAAGTGAAGCCGACAACATAGACATAAAGAAAGGACCCTTGGCCTCAAAATACAAAAACAAATCATCATTAGAGCCCACCCTCACAATCACCAGTCCCGGAGGCGAACGCCTATCATACAAAAGGTCAGGAGTACATCCCCACACTAACTACGACCAATCCGCCAGCAGAAATGCCAGCCCCACGACCTCGGACTCAGACGAGCTGAACGACATCAGACGCGCTCAAAGAATGCAGATCCGCTCTTCACCAGTCGATAGCTCCATCCCCCACCGAATGATCCGAACAATCATCCGGGGAGACTTTGCCAAAATGCAGGAAGAGGCCGAAGAAGGCTCGAGACGGTTGAGGACCTATCTCGTAGCTACCGACTTGAGCGGCGAAGCTGCTTACGCCCTCGAATGGACCATTGGCACCGTTCTCCGAGACGGCGACACCCTTCTGGCCGTCTACGCCGTCGACGAAGAAATCGGCACAGGCAAAACAGGAGACCCAGACGGCTTGCCGATTGGTGAGGGTGCAAAAGCAATGCAAGACACGACGGCCCTTGTCGAGAAAATGACGGCCGCCGCTCAAAGCGTTTTCCCCTCGTCTGCCCCATCTCCTCTATCGAACCCAGCACTCCTTCCTGGATCTAGTAAGGGCAGCGGAGCCGGTTCGACAGACTCTAGGTATATGTCCAAAGCGGAGCAAGAGCGTTTGCATGCTATAGAAGGGATATCTCAAACATGCATCAAGTTCCTTCGGAAAACGAAACTGCAGGTGCGTATCGCAGTCGAGGTAATCCACTGCAAGTCGCCCAAGTACATGATTACTGAAGCCGTAAGCCCCCCTTTCCCTTTTCCCTCACCTCCCTTCCCTCTCTCTACTCCCCTCACCTCCCTCCCCAGCCCCTTTAAACCTCAATTAATAACCTCACAGATCGACGGCCTCAACCCCACCCTCGTTATCCTCGGTTCGCGCGGCCGCAGTGCCCTCAAAGGCGTCTTGCTCGGCTCTTTCTCAAACTATCTCGTCACCAAATCCAGCGTGCCGGTTATGGTGGCAAGGAAGAGGCTCAGTGGGCGGAAGACGAAGAAGGGGGTGCCAAATGTGAGGCTGGCGAATAATCTGACGCCAATTCGGTTGAGTGAGGCCAAGATTGATTGAAGTTGGGGGGTGGGAAGTGGTGGCGGGGAGGGATGTGGCGAGTTTTGGTCTGGGTTGCGTGGATAGCATGGAGGCGTTTGGGGCGTTGGACGGTAGATACCAACTCCCAGCAGAATTTATTTCCACAATACCCTTGTAGCCACGAAGGGCCTGCAGCAAGCATTACCTGCCGCCAAAGAACTATCCTCTCAACTAATCACTTTGACTTTTGGAACATTTGCCCTCACTTTGCTATAAGCAGTATATCACCACACCACACCATCCCGCCCAATCCAACCCCAACAAGTTCCTCCTCTCCTCCCATTCCCCCCCCCCCTTCCCACCCATCCTCAAATTTTCCACTCCTGCCACCAACCACCCACCACCCCCACCCCCTACCCCAACGCCCCCCCCACTACCATCGCACCAACAACGACCATCCTACCCGTAACAACCCACGTCCTAAGCTTTGTATGGATTCTGAGGATTGGAGATTGGGGCAGGGGGTTTGGGGCAGGGTGGGATGTGTGGAGGCCGTGTGGGGTGAAGGGTGCACCGGGAAGAGATAGCGAAAAATGTATGGGTTGGGGAAGGGTGTGCCCTTGTAGAGGAAAATACCGGGGGGGGGTTTCCCGTTTCGAGTATAATCGAGGAGAGATTAATGCTGAGATCGTGAGAGGGAAGCTGGATGGGAGTAGGGTACAGTAGGAGACTTTTTCAAAGGAGCTGGGTGGGGGATTCAAGCGCTGCTGTGGAAGTTAGAGGATGGCACGGTGATTTGGAGAAGCAGGGTTAATACGGGCGAATGCAGAATGCGTTTTTGAATCCATGGGTGTGGGTATCTGCGGCAATATCCCAACCCACATGTTCTTGTGATGCCATGCCTTTCCAGCAACAAATGCTACCTTGTGGATATCACGCATTGGAAATGCTCAGAACCCCCTTACGCCCTACGCTTCGCTAAAATCATATCAACTATGCCTCCGAACGAGCAGTGTACAGTTCTTTTCGAGTACCTCAACGCTTCGAGCGCTTCGAGCTTTTGGCTTTGGGTGCTTTCTTCCTTGGAACGACCTCAGGCTCTGAAGTAGCGTCCATGTCTACGTCTTCTTCGGCGATAGGGGCTTTTGGCTTTTTCATGCGCGTGGACGATCTCTTGGTTGGTTCGTTCGCGTTTCCGCCCTTCTTGCCCTTTTTGCTTTCTGGCTTGCTCTTCTTTCCTTTTGTGATAGGCTCGGGCTTAGGCTCATCGACTTCACTATCATCCGCCAAATCCTCCTCAACCTCATCCTCCTCTTCAACCTCTACCTCTGCCTCCACCTCACCAGTTTTCCGTCTCTTCGCTCTCTCAGCGGTTTTCTGAAATGCCTCTTCAGACGGTTCATCATCCCTCGCTCTCTTTTTTCCTTTCTTCCCGTTGGCTGCGCCATCCTTTCCCCCAGTGTATTTAGCCTCTAGGTCATCCAGGAAGTTTGTCGCTTGGCCTTTGTGTCGTTGCTGGATCAGATCCGCGAGCGCGGATTCGCTGCCTTTCTTCCCAGATTTCGTGGATTTACTGTCGCCGTTGCCGAAGATTGACTCGTAGATGCCTGAATCTTTGGCGTGCTCTTCGGCCTCTTTGGCCTCCCTCTCAGCCCGTCGATGTCTCTCGTCTCTCGTCTTCTTGGTCTCTTTGGTATATGCGTCGTATGGCTCCACGCTCTTAGCCTCAATCGCCCGATCAATATAGCCACGGAACCGCTCCTCGTCATCCAAAGGATTACTCAGCATGACTGTCTTGAACAGCGCATTTAGCTTCCCCTTCGAAGCCGTATAAGCCTTCAACACATCCCGCTTTTCCTCCTCTGAATTTTGATAATTAGACTTCAAATCATCCAGTCTGGGCCCCGTCACAGCGTCCACCCATTGCGCTCGAAAGAAATCACTCCAGTTGAAGTCATCGTCGACGAGATCGAGAGATTCTGAGGTGTTGCCCGTGGTGTCATAGCGTTTACGTCTGCGCTCATCGGAGAGGATGGCGTAGGCGAAGGCGATTTCTTGGAATTTGGTGTGGGCGGTGTCTTTGGTAGAGGGAGAGGCCTTGTCTGCGGTTGCGTTAGCTTTGGCGAACTTGTGGTGATTTCAGTAAAGATGATGTGCACCTGGGTGATGTCGGAGGGCTAGTTTCTTGTAGGCCGACTTCACATCGCTGGGACTGGCGGTTGGTTGGATCTCAAGGATTTTGTAGGGGTTGATGTTGGTTGGGGGCTCTTCAGAGAAGTCCTCCATTTCGGGGCTGTAGTAAGGATAAGGATGATCCTTACAGGGAGGAGAGGCAGTGGATTGGCATAAATGAAAGCAGCTATTTCGTAGGGAGCGGAGGTCGAAAGATCAAACCCTAAGTCAGTGATACGATAAGGCTGAGTGACGCGACGCGTTTAGAGGTGAATGTTGTACCGCGCCTACAAAACTGCATCCATATGAAAACGAGAAGCAATGCTTATGTATTATCTAGCTAAATGATTTGCATCGATTGAATGATTACTATTCCAGATGGTTCAGTGGATATCTAGCCTTTTCAGCTTCTCAGGACCAGGCCTGAACGAATCTCTCCCGTTCTGACGTCTTCATTTGTTTAACTTAGGCTTTTATGATAATGATTATGGGATAATGACTATGGGACAATAACGGTGGACAAAAACGGTGGACAAAAACGGCGCAGCTGCCGGTTCGACCTCCTGTTAACACCGACAGAGTAACATCGGCTTCCGAGTACGTCGATTCCATCAATGACTACTTGTTGACGCCTTGACAAGTTCAGCAGAGCCTCGAAGGTGCTTTTCTGCGATGCGGAATCACTCCATGGTCAAGCATAGAGAAGAAGTCTAATTACCACTGTTCGGCTTTCTAAAAGTACTTGTTAAGAACAAGACTCTTTCACTTTCATTTCCCTCATTGTTGTAACACTCATCCTTACTATTCAGACTTCTATGCTACGTTTTGACTATATTCAAAGATAGTTCTGCTGAAAGCGATGCACAATACGCTACTTTCTGGGGAAGGACCTGCCAGAAATATCGAGGAATCGCCAAAAATGGCCCTGACGATCCTGAATATTCTAAACCGGTTCCCTAAAAGAGCTTCTAAAATGACAAAGAGGAATATTTCCTGAGTTTCATGGAGAACAAGCGAGCATTTTTCCAGACTGTTTAGAAAGTCCCATAACCTCAGGATGTTACAGAATACATGGCTGGGCCCGTTTTTACTTTTGCTTTCCTTCCCACTGACTATGGTTATGGGTGCCGTTCTCTTTCTCGTCCGTGGAGGGTGAGACCTGAGTGGTGCGTTTGATGAATTCATAGGTGTTACCGAAGTTAAAGGTTTCATTATTCGTATTACAAGTAGCAGGGGCACCCTACATTTCTGACACAAACCTTAGTACTGCCTCTCTTCGTCGAGTCTATCCAAGCTCTTCTGGAATCGTGAGACCTCCTCATCCATCTTGCCTGATGGTGCTGCATGTACTTCGACTCGCAAAGCATCCGCAATGTCATGGCAAAGGTTGGCCGCCAGTGCTACTGACATGTTTTGTCGGATGTAAAGGTCTGGAGTGGCCTAAACATTTCTCGAACTCGCCAACTCGGCCAGAGCATCAGACCTGTGGCTGTCTCTGGCCTTGTAAAGCGCGATGCAGTACATGAAGTATAAGTACCTCTTTGCAGTCCTGTTCATGTTCAGGAGACTAACTTCCTTCTATGGAGGTCTCGATTTTGCGGTCTTTGCCAAGTTCCGGTAGGTCCTTGTTCAACCATTTCTCTTTCCAAGTCATCACACGAATTCTTAATTCCGTCTCTTCCAAAGCGTCGGATAATGGCACAACGATGATAAGCCATTCGCCCAACATCTCCTAGACTATGTGCTGCATCAACAGCCCATTGCGGACAAGGAAACCTTCTCTTTCGTCCTGGTCGTGAGACTCTTGCACAAATATCAGGTTCATTGTGGTTGGCCCGATACTACAGGGCACAATATGTGCTGGTGTCCGGGCAGAGTACTGGGCATACCGACGACTCATTGGGCACCAAATGGCTTGCACTTTGGCAGACCTCCTCGATTTCGTGCAAGGACATATCGTTTTTGTTTGCCCCAGGTTCTGCTAGTGCATTGTAGTATTGACAAAGCGTGACTTTCCACTCTTTCTGATCGTCTGCTCTCTCTCTCAGTGACATCACATTGAACCTCTCAAACAAAAGCGTCATGAAAGCGGTTGTGCTTCGATCCAATTCGGCTTTTGTCAACGCCTTCACAGTTTCCACGGCCTTGTCCAGGATATCCCGTTCAAAATCCATCCGACTCACATGCAACTGCTCTTTTTCTTCCATATAATAGATCATCCAGTGACTTCTGGGTATGTTTGATCCAATCTTCGTTGGCTTGATTATCTCTATGAAGACACTAGTGTATCGATACCAGACAGGACAAACCACTTAAGAGACTAAAGGGTCAAAAAAACCACACGGATTTCTCTGCAGAATGAGTCAGTCCGTGGTAACGCTACTTCCCTTGAGTAGGTGACCAGAATGCTGGGTTCTTTGGTAACCCCCACCTGGAAGAGGCATCTATTACATGTGGAAACCTCCAGAAATAGAATGTTCGCCTTACCTCGCAAGGATCACTCAATGCTAGATGTAGGGTTAAGGGCAAGAGGTAAGGAAGTCATGTCTGCGATGACTTGTGGAATTCTGCGTCTCAGAATCTTCCAGATATCGACTTGCGCTCCTCGCACTGCAGACAATCGCATCAAGAACGACCGAAAAAAAATAGCCCTGGCAAATGCACTTCCAAATCTACCATTGGGTAAGACGATTACCGTACTGTCAACTTCCTACTCCGTCACATCATCGTGGCCATTTAACCAGCCAATGTATTTCATAACTTGAGTTTCTGAAGATCGGCTTTGATATTGTAGGTAAATGAAACAAGCAGACATGTTATTTAGTCATTTGATTACAATGTTCACTGAATGGAGATAGATCATATTGGGAAAGTCGTTATGATCATTGCTTTTGAGTCCTTGTCTGTAGAGAGTGATAGGGATTGTGGTAGTTCAAGATAAGGAGTGTTCGAAATAGTTGCATTCCATCACAACTCCTCTTCCTCATCTTCGTCGGTTGACTTATCCCTTTCCTCTTCAGCAACATCCGCCCAATCGATTTCCTCGATTGGCTCCTTCTCCCTATCCTCGTCCATCTCTTCATCCATGCCTTCATCCTCATCCGGTTCCTCGACTTCACTCTCGCCGTCTTCAACCCTCGCCCGCTCCTGGAAGTCACATCTCTCATTCTTCAGCCACCTCATCGTCGACCATCCCTTCTTCGAGAAAAGCCACAGCCGCATCACGTCGTCTAAATTGGGCTCATTAGGCGCTTGACCAAAAGTGGGAAACCAGTCCTCTAGGTTCTTCCCTCCCCATTTCACTTCAGGCGCGATCGGAAGGCTGGTATCGGCCTCGCTGAAATATACATCGGTGCCGGTCGCAACGATCGCCAGGTAATCCTGTACTTTTGGAAGCAGCGCTTCGAGCGCTTTATTTGTTTTGACAAGGCGACGTACGTCCTGCAAGAGGCATGAGGCCTCGAACTCTGCGTCATAGCCCACGCCCCAGTCTGGTTGCAAAAAAAGCACCAGGGTCTTCAGGGCAGGGCAGTTGTCAAGCACCATCTGCAAGAAGCGCGCGATACTCTTGTCTATGCTCCGGACCTCCAACAATGGGGAGTACGAGTATCGTAGGATGATGTGTCTCATGTCCCCAAGATGGGGCTTGAAGACAGCATCAACTAGTTTCTTTCCATGCGACTCGATTTCGAATTGGAATTTGTTTTCATGGTAGAAAACCACGGAAGCCCCATTGTAGACTTCTTTGTTCACTCTCAGAATAGCTCGCTTGGTCTTCTGTAGTGTTGTGTTTGGCTCACGCTTCGGAATTAGCGGAAGATTGTACGGGGTATAGAGAGCATATCTGTAGATTCTCTGCTGTATCTCAGGTGGGAGGCCCATGAAGGAGGCTGGAGGCGGTTGGACTTGCTCGGCCTTGGCCGGGTTGGAGACTGCCGGTGTGCTCTCTGCTTGATTTGTGTTTGCTGGAACCGCGCTATTGGGAATGGTTCTGGCCGGCGCCTTCCCTTTGCCATGGCCCCTCACTGGCGCCTTCCCTTTTCTGCTGCCTTTGGGTGGCATTGTGTGAAGGTTTTCAAAGTAGTTGGTATTCTCGAGGGTTTGAAGGAAAAGAAGAAGAATGGATCGAGAATGAAAAAAAAGCCCTCTTCAAGGAAATTCCTGGCTATGACAATGATACCCCATTACCTAACAATGAGTATACTTATACCTGACAGTAGTGGCAGTGAAGTCTTCTCGCCTCGATAACGATAGTTTACGCTCCGACATTAGGGTTTTGCACCCTGACAATGGGACTGCGAGAGACGAACAAAGTGTTTGTTCGCGAAGTACCAAATTGGTGAGAATGAGTATTCCCTCCCCCAATACCTGGACAATGAGGAAATGGAGGAATGCGATACAGATGCTTGCATCCTTAGTCTGAACCATCATTCTCGAGATCATTCATGCTCATGACTCTATATGGTGCAGATCTTGAGGGGGCGAAACAACAAGCTGCGTAAACTAACTTGATTTTCGAGGTCTGAGTTCAGCCAAGTAGCAAGGGCCATTGACATCGTAGAGACAAGTCAAGGGACCCGGAACGAGAATGTACGGGCTTGACCAATGTCGGTGCCTTATTAATAATATGTGGTTTAGCATACAGCCATTTGAGATCTTTATGGATATCTGGTCTCTTTAGGGGGTAATTAGCAATCCAACAGCGATAAATCTACCGCCAACAAATATATCTCAACAAAACCTTGCCGTAATTTTAGGTCATCAAGCTGTGGTAAGGCAGTGTATAGAATTGAGGGATTGCTCATTCGATGGGACAATCATAGCATCTGTCCCCAGTTCCGCCAACACGAATTTCCTATGCAGTAAGTATACCATGAGAGTAGTGTTAAAATAGTGCTATACAAATACCGCTAAATTGAGCTTGCTTCGGGAGACACGTTACAGCTCTAGCCATGATGTAAGCCTGGAGACAGGCGAAATCCTAGAGCATCGCCAGTCTAACAACGACCAGCATTCTGGGAGCATGGAACCTTTCTATTGAGAGAGGTTTAAGAAGTTCCATTAACCGGCTTTGGCTTCCGGTTATATGTGAGCTGGCTACCTCTAGAAGGTAGGGCAATAAGTGCAGGCGAAAGAACTAGAATCGGATTTACCGGAGTATTGTTCACAGTATTGGGATCCGGAAATTCTGCTGGACGAGTGAAATTATCGAAGGGAGAAGGCTCATCATAGGATTTCGCTTGCTGGAAGGCAATGGACCGGGTGTTCAGCCTAAGGGGCCCGGGTGGATCTGCGAGGTTAAAGAAGTCCTGGACTACCATTGCGATTGCCGCTATGGTGTAAGCGTCGGCTTTGTCGATAAGAGATCAGCTATACTGGTTATGATACCTATTGGAAGAGGGGAATACATACAAACATGCACCATGCCTGCGGTGTTGTACGTCTTGGCGCCATGGGCCACCGCGGCAGGGCCGTATAGTTTCGGGTTCCCCTCTTGAGTGCCGTCGGGGCTGTCGTAGACTGGAAAATACATTAGCATGCTAAACAACTGGGACAATCAGTGAATAGAATAATAACCATCTTACTCGGATAAGCATAGGTGCTTGTAAGGCCCACCCAGTGTAGAGACTCGTGGTAGTATATTCCTCCAGAGCAAAGCATGAAAGGTTCGACCTGAGTCCTGTCGTATGTGCCATCGTTGGCCTTGTGTAATGCAGTGAACAGGAGCTCCGTATCGTAGAATTTAGGACAAAAAACGATATAATGATTGTCCTGATATTTTAGTCAATTCTATTCCAGAGCGATATGCTTTAAGAGTCTAGTAACATACGTAGAAAACGCCTTTGTCAGTAAAGCTATATTGGGGAGTTTTAGTTTTGTTGACTGATGGTAGTTCGATAATGGACCAAGAAATGAGACGGACTCACGTGTAGGCGAAAGGAGAATTCGGCCCACGGCATTCATCACCGATATTTGGCGGTTCAGAGCACAAAATATATAGATTCTGGTTTATGGGAAGACCATTACTGCTATGAACCCCGAGTGCACCGTCGATATTATCTGAGCAGTTATCAGTTATGTCCCCGTTCAGAAGACAGTGCTTAAACAGTGAGAAACTCTTCACTCTAGATAATGAGGAAAGCGACTCTGGTTATGTATTTCAAGCCTTGATCACGAGAGTTTCGAGAACGCCAGGAAGAATGAAGCGAAGCAGTTTGACTTTCGTAGTATAGATCGATCTTTAATATATGGATTGATTACACGATCGGGAAGCCACGTACTGCGCAGGATATCGTACCAAGACTGGTCCCAAAACGACATTTGGCTGGAATCTGTACCCATGTACAAGTCAACCGCTGCTTGTCCCTTTCCACGAGGTCTCCATTGACCCAGTGCATCTGCAATAACCAGAGCGTCAGCCCAGGCCTGAGCTTCAAAAAGTTTCTGGTCATGTGTGCAGTATTTCTCAAAGTAAGCGTGAGCTCCATTGAAAACTCGTTTCCGTGAGCTTCTCGATTTACTGGTGACCAAGAATTCTCATTAGTAGGGTGACCACTTCGTCAACTGCTCTGACTGGTCATGAGAGTCAGCGAGACCTTACCTTGTTGGTACACTCAAAACCACGGTCCAGAGTAGCATTGAAAGAAGCATAAAAGCTGCTTCCACACGCATTCTGTCGATATTGACACAATAATGATCTTGAGACGGAATCAAACCCTGCAATTAAATCTTCTTTAATCCTCGATTTTAGCCGCTAATTGAACGGTCGTTGCGACGTCGATCAGGATCACACAAAAAACAAAGATAACTCCAGCCAACAAACTTGGAGTTCTTGAGCTTATAGTAGATTAGGTACTCAGACTAAGGTTAGGTACCACACCTTTTTGAAGGAGATATCTATTTGAAACAAGACTAGATCACTGGAGGAAGGGTCGTCTAGATACAACATCATCCCATCCATCGTACAGAAAGGACGTCACAGCAGAGACGACATAGGCGCCTCATTTGTAGCTCTGCAGTGTTTGAGGTATCCTGGATCGGCCTCGAGTGGGAATTCCGGACCACTTAGATATGAATAATTGGATACCGAAAGAGGCTTTACCGTATGTCGGGCAAGCAGAGTCGTCCGGCTATGTCAGTCCTCCAAGCATCGTTCACGCCGTATAAGATTCTGTTTTTACCAATAAAAGGTGAAACCAGCGAGTGGCGGATATTCGTGATATCCTCCTTATTCTTAGGTAGTGTTTTCACATCAGACAGAGGATGAGATCATGAAATCGACTAATGCCAAGTTGAAGGTCTGAGCGGTCTTCGAGGCTACCATTTGAAATGTTCCGCTTACCTTACCGCGCTTTTACTTCGCCTTATTCTAGTTAGCGGTGGAGCTAGATGGAATTGGTAAACATACCTTACTGAAGTTCTATGCGGTCCCTCAAGCTACTTTTCGTTGATTTGCAATAGACTTAATACTCAATCCTGATCATTGTGATCTGTTTTCTGGCATTCGGCATTTTTCGGAGCGAGTGGTGTGAGTGAAGGCCGCGTAGCAGCTACATATTTGATGAAAGAACGAAAAGGGGCACGGGAGGCCTTCGCTTATGATTCCACATATCCGTGCCCCTCACTTTCGCTCAGTTCTTCGCTTAGTGCTCACCAGCCATGCACCACTTTCAGCCATGCACCACTAAATTCAACTACCCTTTATATACACGAGGATTTTTGAGCAATTGCTTCAAAATAACCCGCTATTTCTACTGATAAGCCTGAACGAATTTAATGCGAGCAGCCCTATGGGGCTTAGTAGCCCTGTAGCACTTCTTTAGTGCATTTAAATAACGCTTTTCCCAGGCCTCTTCGCGCTGCTGCTGCCTCTCGTCCTTCAATTTCTGTCTATCTTGAGTCATACTTCGAGCATCTTTGACGTACAAGATGTCTTCGATTTTGAGAACCTTATTAGACTGCTTTTTGCGTGCTTTGCGAGCATTTTCAGCGGCTTCTATTTGACGGTATATCCTTGCCCCCTTCACTGATGCATTCGATGCTCGTCAATGACTCTCTATTATTCGAATTCTTGAAGTAAATTCTTCTATTTGAATCTACAGTAACAATTCAATCGAAGCGTGCAACGATGCAATGCTCATACGATAATCGATTTCGTGTATCATTCTTCGTTATATCATATTTGATCATCATTTTATTAAACTCATCAAAATGAGTCTAGTACTTTCGAATCATGCGCGTTCTTTCTTTCAGCTGCTAAAGACTTTCGTTTAGCTTTGAAGAGATCTGACTGACGATCTAATCATCGTTTGACTCATTGAGCGTTCAGTAGAGCTGAAGAATTTCAACGAGCAAAGTCTTGAGCACGAAGAACGTTTGCCGTTGATTGCATCATGTGTAGTCTAGCTGACAGATCTAACTGATTCACTGTAGTTAAGTATTGTCGTAAAGCTGACTCCTGATCAGATTTTAAAGCTTTGTCATGCAGTTCTCGTACTGCTATTTTGAACTGATAACCTCGTAGTCTAGATCGAAGTCTGTCATATGAAACACGAAACTCGCGCGCAATTTCGGCTCGATTAGGATTTTCATGCGTGTTTATGACGTCAATAGCCTTCTGAATGCGACTCTCGATGATAGCGTAAGTAGCAGCCATGTGGTTGAAATTTGATGGATTTTTGAAGGTGATGAATCAAAAATATGAAGATTTAGTGATGCATGGCTGAAAGTGGTGCATGGCTGGTGAGCACTAAGCGAAGAACTGAGCGAAAGTGGAAGGCACGAATAACTATTAGCGTGTGCAGAAAGCTATGAATTCCTTGGCATCGCAATTGTCGCGCCCCCCCCCAAATTTACTATTGAATTCAGACATTCTTGACATTCCCAAACCTTCAACGCTTTCGCATTAGAAAAATCAATCAAACAGGTAAATATGAAGCTGGTCAAACGTCTCAACTAGACAACTACTGATCTTCTGTGTAGCTAGCTATGACAGGTTCACTGGCTTCGGCCCTTCGCTCGAAGATACTACGCCTTCTGCTTTTACATTGAAGCCCCTCCGCCATCGTCGAAGAGGTTCACTGTCACCGTAACATTGTTTATACTATGCAAGAGAATCTCTTTATGTATGACTCTCCCTTTAGACCTCAGTTTCGAAGAGCGCCCCTCGAAAGGTCTTTCCAGCCGCTGAAGACTTCCTAATTACATATCTGAAGCAACAGTCATGAGCCATGCAGAAAGAGATGATGTGGTTTCTATGAAAGGAGTGGAGTATACATGTTCATAGGTTCACGATATTCAGAATCCTGAAAAAGAGACACTGAAGTGAAAAGAGAAGACAGCGTGTCGGCATCAGACAGAACAATGAGCTGCGATTAAACTGAATTGCCTCTCTTTCTTCTCTGCGACGACGTAGAGTCTCTTCTTCACCAAATTGAGCAACCTCTGCAGACCGAGCTCTTTTCTCTTGTGATCTCTGAGCTCTGACACGGTCTGCAGCATCCGCCTGCCGCTGAAGCTCAACGATGTGAGCCTCGCGTGCTTTCTTCGCTGCTTTGAAACTATCAATGATATGTCTCTTGAAATTGCGGGGGCAATTGGCTTTGACAGCAGCGCCTGCAGTGTTTGCTTTGACAGCAGCCTCTACAATGATCTCAGCAGCGGCGTCAGCCTTGACTTTGCGAGCAGTGTCTGCTTTGGCTTTGTCAGAAGGTTTCTTCGTTGATGAGGTGCTTGAGAGAATGAGTGAATTCTCTAGAGGTAGTTTCTGACTTCGGCGTGACGACGGCATGATGGTTTCGAGGGTTGAGGGGGGGCTAAAAGAATGTTAGCACTGTGAACCGTTTGAATAGCTTCATATTTACCTGTTTGATTGATTTTTCTAATGCGAAAGCGTTGAAGGTAGCGAGAATACCAAGAATGTCTAGATTCAATAGTAAATTTGGGGGGGGGCGCGACAATTGCGATGCCAAGGAATTCATAGCTTTCTGCACACGCTAATACAAGGTAAGAGATGTGGCTGAGATTCTACCCTAAATACGGCAGATCATATCGTGCAAACTAAAATAACTCAAATCTCAGATGTCGGATGTCGAACGTCAGGCGAGCGAAGTCGTGAATTCACCTCAAAATTCAAAACTCACCTCATAGATGTTAACTTGATGTTCATTGTAGTTAGTAATGTAAATTGTAATACAATCTTTAGATCAATCTACACTGTGTAGATGCATTGTTCTATGATAGTATTGAGTGACACATTGAATATGAGCGAAAGCATGAGATGAGTGATGAGACATCGTGACTACGAGCGACACGACACTGTGAGTACAGGCAACACAGTGACTACGAGTGACTCAGAGCAGAATACACATATCAGTATGACTACAGCGTGAGTATGAAGCAGAATACAAGAAGCAGAATACAAGAAGCAGAATACAAGAAGCAGAATACAAGAAGCAAAATATAAGAAGCAGAATACAAGAAGCAGAATACAAGAAGCAGAATACAAGAAGCAAAATATAAGAAGCAGAATACAAGAAGCAGAATACAAGAAGCAAAATACAAGAAACAAAATATAAGAAGTAAAATATACATATGAGTGACATCATGATTAAGATGATGCAATCTTATGATTACAGACAACATAATGATTACAAACAACTTGATGATTACAGATAATTCAATGATTATAAACAATTCAATGATTACAAACAATATAATAATTACAGATAACATAAAACAGAATACATTGATATGATTGCAGCATAAGTATGATTGACAAGCAGCAAAATACAAAGAGCAAAATACATGTATGAGTGATATTATAATTAAAATGACGCGATCTTGTGATTATGAACAACATAATGATTACAAGCAATACAAAGCAATATACACATGTTTGTATGAAGATTGATTGCAACAGATGCATAGTTTGTAACTAAAGAATATAATATCATTATGTTGTAATGCATGTAAATTATCTTCTTTCTTTATTTTCTTGATTTAGTAAATCAATGATCTGAGAATTTATTGATTGATACTTGAAATCATGTGCATTTATATTTTAATTTTAAGCGAGTCACATTCTGATCTTGCATCTTGCTTAAATTGACATCAGCATTATCATCACAACTCTGAAAACTTCATCAGCAATTTTCATATTAATATGAATGTAAAATATATAATCTTGAAAGTCAGTTTAAGACGTGATGAGATTGTAATGCTGTAAAGTGTGAACATCTCTGATATTTCATTAAAGTAATGTTCATTTATCTTGTCAAAATATTGAGATGATGATGACAGATTCTCTTTTTCATCATTGAATTGAAATTTATCAATGTTTTCAAATTCATTCAGAGCAGACGACATGAAGTTTAAACTGCAACTGAGTGTTCTGAATTCTATATCAGTTAGCAAATCAGATTGTGTCATAGTACATGAAGCTTCATACTGATATGAGATTTTCTCTTGATAGAAGATTTCTTCTTGATGTCGAGTTTCTTCTTGATGTTGAGTTTCTTCTTGATGTCGAGTTTCTTCTTAATGTCAAGTTTCTTCTTGATGTTGAGTTTCTTCTTGATGTCAAGTTTCTTCTTGATGTTGAATTTCTTCTTGATGTCAAATTTCTTCTTGATGTTGAGTTTCTTGATGATGTCTTGAATTGAATATTTCAAATCATTATGCAAGTAGACTGATCATCAAGTTGAGTTTCAATATCAATCTTCTGACTCGACTTGAGTACTCAATATCAATCTTCTGACTCAACTTGAATACTCAATTTCAACATTCTGACTCGACCTGATATCAATCTTGAGTCAATACTCGATTCGAGTTCTCGACTCGACTCATCAAGAAATCAAAAATGATGTCAAGAGAGTTAAATATAGAAATTTTTCCGGTTTTTCGCCTTTGCATTATCTTTTTGCATTATCTTTTTGCATTATCTTTTTGCATTATCTTTTTGATAGAAAGTCATAACGAGAAACATGAAGAAAAACATGAAGAGAAACATGAAGAGAAACATGAAGGGAAACATGAAGAAAAACATGAAGATCGTTTGATAGAGAGCTTTGATAGAAGACTATGATAGAGAGCTATGATAGAAAGTTATGATAGAGAGTCATGATGAGAAACTATAAAGACTGTTTGATAGAAAGTCATGAAGAGAAGTCATGAAGAAAAGTTATGAAGAAAAGTCATGAAGAAGAGTCATGAAGAGAAGCTATGATAGAGAAACATGAAGGCTATTTGATAGAGAGTCATGAAGAAAAGTCATGAAGAAGAGTCATGAAGAGAAGCTATGATAGAGAAACATGAAGACTATTTGATAGAAAGTCATGATAGAAAGTCATAATAGAGAGTCATAATAAAATATCTATCTATCTATCTTAATGTCTTGATGAATCGAGTCGAAAATTTCGAGTCGATACTCGATTTCAATTCTCTGACTCAACTTAAATACTCGAGTTAAACATCTTGATTTGACTCAAATACTTGAGTCAAGAATTCTGACTTGAATCGAGTCTTGACGAGTTGAAAACTCGACTTGATCTCGATGACTCGACTCAACGCGATCAGTTTATATGCAAGACAGCTTCATCTTGTTTTTCAATAATGACATATATTTGATATGTTGATTTGAATGATCTCTTGAAATATGAAAGCAGTTCATTGATGCACACAACATTCTGAGTCTTCACTGTCATGTATGTAATTTCACTTCTATCATTTCAATCATTGACAAGATATGATTTGCAAAGTATATTTGTAAACACATTGATATATCATTTTGTCTGAAACAAAAAATATCATTGAATAAAGTCATTCAGATCTTCAATCTGAACATTGATAATTGAAAATTAAGTACAATTTATTTAGAAAGTTAGTCAATCTGTTGTTTCATACAAATATAAAGATTGATGTATGAAATACATTTTATTTTCACTCTTTACAAGCTACTAATTGTTGAGTATCATCAATGAGATGTCATTTCATGATATAATATGTTTCAAACTGATAGTTTGCTGCAGAAAATTACACAATATGAGTCTTTATAGTTTTGCTTGCTACTGATAGATTTCATCTGATGAAGAGTTTGCTTGTTAAAATTGACTTCTGTTGTACAATCTTTGCTTGATGATGATTTAATTGTAAGAATTGAGCGATGAACTGTGATTCAATGAAAGCTTAAGAATTTGATGATCGAGATGTTGAAGTAACAGAAGAAGAGTCAATAAAATTAATAAATTCAACGTGATGTGATCTGAAAGTCAAAGATGATTCAGAAGAGACATTTCGTAAGTTTGAATCATTGCATTCATGACAGAATTTGATGCTGAATGACAAGTCAACATGAGAATCATCTGTTTCAAGACAATACTGTCTGATCATATTGATACAAATGTAATGTATGATGTTTTTTCACTTCATATGAATCATTGAAAATTAATGAGATTACATATACAACAGAGTCATAGCTAATGTGACACACGCTGAGCAGTGACTTTCTTGTCTATCGAGTCTATGACATATTCGATTACTCATTATCTTCGTTGATCTCAAGCATTCAGTATACATCATCATTTGAATGTGCTGTCTCATGCATGTCAAATAAACTATCTGATGCAATGTGATGATAAATTAACTCTTTCAAGCGAAGATATCTTTGATAGTGCAATTGATTACAATGTGCAAATCTCTTCTCAAAGTTAATGTTCAGCTGCTTTGTATCAATATGAAGATCAGTCATGACTTTCAAACATCAATCAAGAACATCAACAGATAAATACTCATCAATCACTATTATTCATTAACATGACAAATCAAGCATATCAAGACAAGAGCATATTATATCTTTTTACATTTGTTGATAATTCATCAAGCAGAGTTGAATTGAGTCAAAGAGCTAGATCTGAAATCTGTTCTGAATGATGATAGAAAATTCATGATTGATCTGAAACACAGTTGAATCAATTCTTTTGTCGACGAATCTTATGATAATTAGATCTGTCGTCGAGTTCGAGTTGCTCAACTCAACTCAGATTGAGTTTCAGTGTTGAGTTGAGTTGAGAGAGATCAATTCAACTCAATCAAGTTAAGTCAGACTCTTGACTCAACTCAGTCAACTTGACGAGTTAACTCGAACTCGATTGCAGACCTACTTTCTACCAAATTTCCTATCAAATTCTCTATCAAAGTGATCAAACTCTCTATCAAACTCTTTATCAAACTTTCTATCATGTTTTCTATCATGTTTTCTATCATATTTCTCATCATATTTCTCATTATATTTCTCATTATATTCTCTATCATATTCTCTACTACACTTTCTATCATATTTCTCACTATATTTCTCATTATATTCTCTATCATATTCTCTACTACACTTTCTATCATATTTCTCACCATATTTTCATCATATTTCTCACTATATTTTCTATCATATTTTTCACCAATCTTTCTATCAAATTCTCTATCAAATTGATTGCAAAATTGATTGCAAAAAAAAAAAATTGAAAAAAAGAGAAAAAGTATACTATTTTTAGTACATAGTATACTATATTTAGTAACAAAAATCGAGTTCAAGCAACTCAATTCAATTTCGAGTTAAGCTTGAGTTGAGAGAAATCAACTCAATCTCAACTCAAATTCAGAATTGAGTTGAGTTGATCTCTCTCAACTCAACTCAATTCTAACTCGACGACAGATTTAATGATAATTTCAGCTTCTAACATATGAATACACTTCTTGATGTAGTATGAATATGTAGATAGCATGAAGATAAATGCGATCTGCTGATGACTTAGAATCAAAGCTGTTTTCTTCACGAAGATTGTAAAAGTATATTTATGCTCATATTAGTATGAAGATGAGTTGCTGTTGAGTAAATAACATACATGTCAGCAATAGATCAACATTTTATTTAACTGATTTCATTAAGACTTAATACGTTGATTCTTAGTACTCATTTCATAGAAAAAGCAGTTCTTGAAAAGAATATTTGATTCGTGATCTTGATGAAGACAATGATGTGCAACAGCAAGTAAGTCTGTTTTTACTTCTTGATCAAATTTTATAACTCTTAAAATTTTGTTTATCTTTTTTGTCAAATTTAGAAACTGTTGAAGACAGCTTATACTAATATGAGATGATATCTCAACATAGATTCAAACAATATATTGAGAGTATGCATCAATGATCTTGTATATCTTGAATTCAAACATGTTCAGTTTGCAATAATCATTGATTAATCATATGAAGTTGAAATCTGAAACAATGTATTCATCTTGAGTTTGTTGCAAGTCATATTTTTGTTGAGTAACATCATCAGAGTTCAAGATCTTAATCAAATTGTAGAGTTAAATGCTATAATGTGTTAGTAAAGCAAGACAACATATTGAAAATGTAAGTGATTATGATATTAAATGATCTTGCTTTCAAAAATGAGCATGAAGCATATTTCATTCATAATTCTCAATGATTTTCTTTTGAAGTTCAACTTCTACAATAGACAGCATTTCTGCATCTGCTATCTTTTTATTGATCAAATTAACGCGATTCTTAAATCTCAGCTTCTTTCATATGCATATAAGAAAGAATCATGTGATTTTAGAATCTTCATTCTCAAGAATTCAAAATATATTCTTGTCAAATAGATGAAGTAAATAGAGTTCTCTGATTCAATCATGAAACTCATCACTTGTGTTTGCTTAAGTATTTCTAATTATCTGTCATGTGCAAAGTCGATTGTGCAAAGTTCATTGAGTTATGTTGACATAATATTCATCTTGTAGAATTCAATGAATATCTGATATCTTGACATCATTATGAGATAGTTCAAGAATTCTTTTCTTATGATCTTTGAAAGAAATAACTGATTGAGACATGATGAGATTGAATATCATTGTATGTATCATAGATATAATATTGTTTTTTGAAATTTGTTGAAAGCTTCATCAAATTTAGTGATGAATCTTTTAAAAGTGCAAAATAAGAATCAGAGTTGTAAAATTAATTTCACTGCTTCTTTAATGCTTCATATGTAGTGTTATGATTCTAGTCTTCATTTATTCTTTCTAGTCTTCATCTTGATTTCATTCTAATTGAGTCTAGTGAGCATTCAAGCTAAAGATGATGTCATTGAGACTCTGCATCATATGTGTAAGACGTTAACTCAATCGAGTTTAGCACAGAGCTGAGAAACACACATATAAGAATTGAGTTCTTTTCTGTAGATACTTTTCTTTCTTAGCATTTATCTATTAGTTAAATAACACTCATATGACTCGCTCTATGCTGATCTCTAACAGTAGATAAATGTTAATCAACTATTCTGCTATCAATGTGTAGATGATACGAAATAATCTACTTCGTTTATTCAGAAAATTCGCAAGAAATTCTTTGAATTACTTTTATTCAAATTTATCAAATCACTCACTCAACTTTATCACAATCAATCATTACACACTTACATATTTATTTCTATCTTTATTTTAATTTCTCATCATGACACATGACTTTGAATCAGTCGAATTTCAAACGACTCGTCTGCTTAAAAGCATTGCAAATAGACAAGTTTTTCTTCTTTCTTTCAATGTCTCAGCTGAATCTCAGAATGTTGCAATCTCATGAAACATTAAGATTGAAAAATAACTACGTCAGTAAGCTCTTGATCAGTCGAACGAGATCATCAAGATGTTAGATGAGCTAAGAGATCAACAAAACATGACTTTGAAATGCAATGAGCACTGAATCATTCTACAAGTTGAACATACTCAAAGATTGAAACAGCTAAAGATCAATTGCATGACAATAAACATTCTAAAAGAGATTAACACTCAACTACAAGAGAAAATGTTGAAACTCAAAGAGAAACAGTCTCGATCTTGACAGTCTACTGAGTCTCAATCTACTACAAATCATCTATCTCAACAAAATATCAAGTTGCAAGCTTCTATCAAGAATCATACTTGACGAGAGATGTTCAAATCATCGTTCAAATCATTTGCAAATGATCATCATTGATTCTACAAATTTTTGAATTTATTTATATTCACTGATGAAGACGAATTAAGTTGAGAAGATTGAAGAAACAAGATGAATGATAAGCTGATTGTCAATGTCAATCAATTCAATGATGAGATCATCTATATTGTTTACATGATGTCTAGACTAGAAGATGACGCTGCAAAGCACATCTTTGCTCGACATTATTTTGATTCTTTGAATTCATTCACTTTGATTTACGAGCTATTCAATCATTTGAAAGAAATATACGATAAACTGAATAAAAATTGAAAGTCTCGACGTGAATACAACACTCTGAGACAAGCAGACAAGTCTTTCAATGTCTTCTACTTCAACTTTATGAAGCTATTCAGCTATCTCAATTATGATGATTGCATTCTGATGAATGATCTTCAGAATAAAATCAACAATCGCTTGTAAAACGCTTTATCAGTCTGTTCAGAGAACTTTACTTCGCTTTCTCGTCTAAAGAAATTTCTTCAAGATGTGAATAATAAACAGCGAGTCAACTATCAGCTACGCAGCGAACGTCACACTGTCATTGTCAAAGTCACTGTCATATTTGACAAACACGTTACTTCATTGTCAATGATGACTTCAATAATCAATTATGTTAAGTTTATCATCTTTTCTATTTCTGAGTCTAATTGAGCGAAATCATCTATTATCTGCTACATCTGCAAAATTTCAAGTCACTTGTTCAAGAATTGTTCTCAGAACAAGATTGATATTTTAACTTTTCAAGCTTTTATTTCTTGTTTACATGAAATTATCATTTCAAAGAATAAAAAGAATGAGAAAATGTCTTCTTTTGAGAATAGTGAGGCAAAAAACTAGTGACTTTCATCAAAGACGCGATGAAAGATGTGTTATTTTCTTCAATGATGAGCATGTCAGATGACTCTTTTGCTTCTGAATCTTTGACTATTGAATGTATACTTTCTAGCAATGAAATTGATTACTCATTGAAGTCATTGATTGACATCAAAGCTGCTGACTATTCATTCATTGATGAAGTGATTACGCAGATTGTTTGTGATTAGTTGTAAATCAAGTCTCTGACTTTGATCAAAGTAAAGTCAATACGAGAATTCAACAATCATTATGCAAAAAAACTCATTACTCATGTCATCTATTTGAATCTGACAATTTAAGATCATACGATTAACATCGCTTTTATGTTAATCACTCGATTAAATCAATATTAAATGATTCTTGAAAAAACATGAATGAACAAAATCAATCTAATAATTGATATGCAAATCGATTTTCTTCGATTTTCGAATTTCAACTCTACTAGTCAGAAGTTGATTGCTCTATTCTTAAGCAATAAATCAATCATGAAACAGAAGAGCTTGACTTCTACTCATATACTGAAAAGATCTTTCACTTTTGTTACATCTTAATTCAGTCAGAAATCACTTTCTTTCAGTCAAAAGAAGAGCTCAATTGAACAGTTAAAATCGTGTGACGCGACTTTAACTAACGTCAAAATTTCTAAATCGACGTCAGATTCAATGAGCATTGCAATGATAGAAACTGCAACTTATAGAATGTTAGTCAAATGATCAGATGTAAAGACTTTTGCTGTTATCATTTTGAAAATTGATCGACTCATAATTACAGTTGAAAATAAGCTTGAAGAAGTGAATCTGCATGAGCTTTCACACGTCGAGATTCTTGAAGAGATCAAAGTCAAGCTTTTCTTCGAGTATCATGATTATCTAGACGTGTTCGATCGAGCTATGATCAATCAGCTATCATTTCATTGTTTCTATGATCACAAAATTGAGTTGATCAACAAAGAAATGCTTTCTTGAAGCAGACTTTATCAGATGTTCAATCACAAACTTCAGAAGATAAAAAAGTATCTGATTAATTATCTAAACAAAGAATTCATTTTCTTCAGCTTCGCATCATACATTTCGCACATCTTGTTCATTGAAAAGAAAGACGAAAGTCTGCATTTCTGCGTCGATTACAGAAAGCTTAATGCTTTGATCAAATAAAATCATTATTCTTTGTCATTGATAGACGAGATTCTCACTCATATACAAGAAAGCAAGTATCTGACTCGATTGAACATCATTGTCATGTTCAATAAACTACGTATGCATTCAGATAGCGAAGATTTGACTATCTTTATTATCTTCTTCGACTCATACAAATATCATGTAATGCTCTTCAAATTAACAAATGAATCAACGTTCTATCAATATTATATGAACGACATGTTGTTCAAATATCTACATCAGTTTTGTCAGATTTATCTAAATGACATTATTATTTACAGCAAGATCTTGAAGAAACACAAGCAACATGTACAATTGATCTTGAACAGACTACGAAAGATCAATCTACAGATAAACATAAACAAATGCAAGTTTCATGTGCAGAAAATCTTCTTTCTAGAACTTTTGATGTTAATCAAAGAACTGAAGATGAATTCTTGAAAGATACAAACAGTCGTTGAATGATCTACACTCAATAATCTCACTCAGATACAGTTCTTCATTGACTTCTGCAACTTTTATCAATGCTTTATCAAGAATTTTTCAAAGATTGTTCGTCTCATGATTCAACTTACTTAAAAGAAGATCATATTTGAATGAAATGAAATCTGTCAAACGACATTTGATCATATGAAGAGATGTATAATCAAGACTTCAATACTTCGTCACTTTGATCAGACTTGTGAAACTATTCTTAAAATCAACTCATTCAACTACATCAACGATGAAGTTCTGTCTCAATATTACGACGAAGAAATTCTACATTCGATTGCTTTCTATAGCAAGAACATGTCTTCTGCTGAATGCAACTACGAGATATATGATAAAGAACTGCTGATCATCATTCAAGCATTTAAACATTGATGACTTGAACTGAAGTTAACTGACATTTCTATCAAGATGTTCATCAATCATCAAGCGCTCATTTCATTGATGAAAGACAAAGAGCTAAGCAGATGACAGATGCGCTGAGTACAAAAGCTCATTGACTTTAACTTCAAGATAATGTATTGATCAGATAAACAAAACATTAAGATCGATGCATTAATTCATCAAGTCAACGTCGTGCTCAGAAATCTTGATGATGAGTGCATTCATTATCAATGAATCACTATTCTGACGTTAAATTGAATGAAGATTGCTGATTTAAAGAAGAACATCAGCAAATCAATCTATAAACAGATTCTTGAAACTAATAGAATTGACGAGAATTGTACGTTACTTCGCGAAGCAATAGCAAGAGACGAGACACAATGTGAAGATATCAAATTGAAGAATTGTCGTGTTCAGAATGAAATTTTGTATCATGATAATCAGCTATGAATTTCGTTCAATGAACTTCTACAAATGAATCTGATTCGTGAAGTACATAATCAGTCATCGATGAATCATTCTGATATTCTTAGAACTATAAAGATCATAAAACGAAATTACTATTGATCATTCATGCAAAAGACAGTAGATCAATATATTCAAAACTGCTATGTCTGTCAACGTTCAAAAATATTTAGAAATAAATCAAATGACTTGCTTCAATCTCTATTGATACTTGAACAACGATGACAAAACATAGTCATGAACTTTATTATCAATCTATTTGATTCATATGATCATAATGCTATTCTGACTGTCATTTGCAGATTGTTAAAAGAAAGGCATTATATCTCTTGCATCATTGATGATGAAGATATCACAGTCGAAAAAACAGCTGAAATGTTGCTTTAATGAGTATATTGATTTCACGATTTATCAAACTTCATTGTGTTCAATCGAGATTCTCAGTTCATTTTCATTCTCTGAAAGTTTCTTTGCAAACGACTGAGCATTTCTCTTCGATTGTTCATCATTTATCATTCTCAGATCGATGATCAAAGTGAACAAGTTAATCAGAATGTCAAAAGATATCTTTGTTTCTTCTGTTCATACATGCAGAATGACTGATTCAAGTGATTGCTTATGATCAAGTTTGTCAACAATAACGTCTTGTTTTCAATCATCTTCTTGATTCTCTTCTTCATGAATAAGAGCTTTTATTCTCGTATGAGCTTCAATTCTGACATCATTGAGTATGAAAGCACTCGCGAACGCTTGCAAATCATCAGAGTCGAAGATATATTTGATCACATGAACAAGATGTTAAATTTCGCTTATGAAGCTTTGATCAAAACATGAGAATGAATGATGAAACAAGCTAACAAGCATAGAAAGAAAATCAATTACAAGATTGAATCAAAGATGTTTCTGAACGAAAGAAACATTGTCACAGCGAGACTCTTCAAAAAGCTAGATGATAAGATGCTCGATTCATTTAAGATCACAAACTTTATTGACTTCTTTTATAAATTGAAACTATCAGACACTATGCATATACATGATGTATTTTATTCAGAACTTCTTCGTTCTGTCGTTAATGATTTTCTACCTGATCAGAAGAATGAATCTTTGAGATCAATAATGATAAACGATGAGAATGAATGAAAGATCAACGATATATTGAACTTTCAATGATATTGAAGATTACTTCAATATCAAATTAAATGAAAAAGCTATAACAATGATCTCAACTGATATAATGCTGACGACGATGAATTTATGAACGCTCAAGAGATGATTGACGACTTTTATATCAAATATTCAAGAAAAGCGCACTAAGAAATAACATTCATGCGAACATGAATAGTCAAGAAGAGAAAGTAATGTTACAATTCTAGTCTTCATTTATTCTTTCTAGTCTTCATCTTGATTTCATTCTAATTGAGTCTAGTGAGCATTTAAGCTAGAAGTGATGTCATTGAGACTCTGCATCATATGTGTAAGACGTTAACTCAATCGAGTTTAGCACAGAGCTGAGAAACATACATATAAGAATTGAGTTCTTTTCTGTAAATACTTTTCTTTCTTAGCATTTATCTATTAGTTAAATGACACTCATATGACTCGCTTTATGCTGACTTCTAACATGTAGTATATTCAATGTCTCGTATGTGACTTACTAAATAGATCACATATAATACATATGAAGCACTGAGTAAATCACATATGAGACACTGAATAAATTACACATATGAAGCATTGAATTTATCACATATGAGACACTGAATATACTACATATGAAGCATTGAAGAAGCAGTGAGATTGATTTTATAACTCTGATTCTTATTTTGCACTTTTAAAAGATTCGTCACTAAATTTGATGAAGTTCTCGACAAATTTCAAAAAACAATATTCTATGATACATACAACGATACTAATCAGCTAGGTAAGATAGTCATCTTCATATATGTATGAAGATGAAGTCACATGATATGTCACATGCTCTTTACACGTCTCTAGTAATTGACATTAGATTTTACGTTGATTATTGTACAAACATTCTTCGATTTCTGCAATGTTTAAACGTTCTCTTCATCTGATAGATTCTCTCTGTTCTCTTCATCTGATAGATTTTTCTTGTTCTTTTCATCTGATTGATTCTTCTTGATTCTAGAAAGCTCAAACAAACACATTGTCTTATTCTGATTAATTTTCATTATCATATTCTGACTGATCTTCTTTGTCATATTCTGACTGTCTGTAAACACAATATCACTTTCATTCTGAGATTTCATAGTTCTAAACTTCTTATTCAAATCTTCTCAAGTAATCTTTGCAGCATCTTTGCGCTTCTTGATTTCTTGATTTTGCTTAGCTTTCTTAATTAACTTTCTCACTTTCTTTCTAAAGATGTTATGTATTTCAATCTTTGTTTGAATCTTCATACATTTCTGCTTAGATTTGATGATACTAATCTCATATTTGTATGAGAATAACATATGATATCAATTTGCTTATCAAGTTGTGTTGAAGAAAAGACTTGCATATTCTTTCTCATCTATCGTCATTTGTCGCTGAATGACTAATGTTATTTTGAGAGAAATGACATCGTAAACAATATGCAATGTTATTCTAATGTAAGTTACATTCGCTTCAAATCAAGTCTGACATAGTAGAATCAGCGCTTGCTTCAAGATTGCAACATCATTCAGATTCATATCAATATAAATCTTGTTAAGATCTAGATTCAGCATTATTTGAATATTCAGCTTCTTTTGATCATAACATTTCTGCTTCATTGCTGTCTTTCTCTTCAATAAAGTTCTTAAATGTTTAAAGATAGTCGACATCAGTTGATATATTTTTTCATTCTCTTTCTTCAATTCAACATCATCGTTCTCATATTCAGAGTCTTTCTCTTCTTTCAACGAAACTATTGTTGTTAGAGACCAGCATAGAGCGAGTCATATGAGTGTAATGTAACGAGTATATAAATGCTAAGGAAGGAAAGTATCTAGAAGGAAAGAGTCGACTATCTATATGACTCAGAAGAACATAAGCTAACTCTGAATAGAGTTGACTTCGGAACAAGCCTATGCCCTAGCGACGAGCGATCGACGATAGCTCTCAGGATAGTCATCAACATAGTCATCAACATAGCTATCAACGAAGGTGCGTAGCTAGAATCGTAACATTATTCCCTCTCTTCAACAATTCATGTTCGCATGAATGTATTTTCTTAGCCTTGTGTAGAATCGAAATGCCTATTGTAGCAGACTCACTATGCAAGGTAGAAGTGTCATTGAAGCAGGCTCACTAGTTGCACGTGAACGAGTCGACAGATCGATTCACTGATAGGTAGAACGATGTGAGTAGATAGATCATTGCATTGACGAAAGGTGTCATTGTAGCAGACTCACTAGTTGCACGTGAATGTATGATCAGATTCACTGATGAATAGAACGATGAGAAGATAGATCATCGCATTGACAGTGTTATTGAAGCAGGCTCACTGATCGACTTGCTCATCGAAGAGATTGACTTTGAGCTCGTCATTGTAGCAGACTCACTAGTTGCACGTGAACGTATGATCAGGTTCACTGATGAGTAGAGCGATGAGAGCGAGTAGATCATCGCATTGATGATGCCATTGAAGCAGACTCACTGAGGGTTTGCTTCTCGAGATAGAGACTTCACGCAGTTCTATGACTGATCTCGTTTGATTGTTCAACAAATTCGAAGAATTCCTTGCGAATCTGAATGAACAATTAATTCGCTGATCTTTGATCTAGTCGAATGATTTCAATCGTTTGTTTATACTCGCTGATCAGCGCACGAGTTCGAATCTTTTGTTTATTCTCGCTGAATCAGCTCACGAGGGAAGAAAGATGAGTGCTGCTGCACGAACGCAAGTCACTAGACCAAAGTCGATAGAGAATTGAAGAACTACTAGCAGAAGCATTCGAAGAGATCGATGCAGATTATTTCACTTCGCCTGTAACGAAGAAGCATTTATATAATGTTAGAGATCAGCATAGAGCGAGTCATATGAGTGTAATGTAACGAGTATATAAATGCTAAGAAAGAAAAGTATCTAGAAGGAAAGAATCGACTATCTATATGACTCAGAAGAACATAAGCTAACTCTGAATAGAGTTGACTTCGAAACAAGTCTATGCTCTAGCGGCGAGCGATCGACGATAGCTCTCAGAATAGCCATCAACATAGTCATCAACATAGTCATCAACATAGTCATCAACATAGCTATCAACGAAGATGCGTAGCTAGAATCGTAACAATTGTGATGTCATCATCGAAAGAAGAGTTGAGATCTGCGTCACTAACATACTCTGACTTCGAGACATTGAACTGTCTTTTTCGTTTCTTCTGCTTATTCGACAAGAGATCTGCATAATTCTCATTTTGTCTGTATTTATCTCAGATATTTGCAGACTTTAGTATCTTGTGATCAAAGCGAGTGATGATTATTTGATTAAAGAATTCAAGCTGATTAGAAGAATTCTTCATATTCATATGAAGATTCGAAATTTCTACAACTGTTTGAGTCAGCACTTGTCTCAAATCTTCATCTGATTCATGATCAAGCATATTAGTTAAAATATCATTCACAAGTTTTTCTTGAAGAGCATATGCTTCTGAACTGTCTTGAATTTTGTGAACATTCTCATTGATTGCATTCAAAAGCATAATCAGAAGTTCTTTGATGATTGAATTATTTGTTTGAATTGCTAGTTCTGATTGAACTTTCTTTATGATCTTGAAATTTTTATACTGATCATGATTGTTGAGAACTTTGATTCAAATGATTGTCACATTTAGTGATTGAAACATCTGTATTCAGTTAACACAGTCTTCATACTGATATGAAAGTGTAACTTGCTCTCAGAACACACTTTCATGTTTGAATCTTTGCAGTAATGTTCACTGTTGACGCTGCAATCAAAACTTTTGAGCAATGAGAATCAAGATTTAAATTCTGAGCATTAACAACATACATGATGATAAGAATGACAACATCAATCTCAACATTATTAAAGTCATCAATCATCTTTTTTCGCTTTTTCACTGTAAGATATGCAGCTAAAATCTTGATAAAGATGTGAAGATGATTTAACACACACTTATAAAATCATGTTATCAATGATGTGTTTTTCATAACTATGACTTTTCGTACTGTTTCAAAGATTGCGACTGAAAGAACATAGTCGCGAATCTGACTGAAAATGTATCTCAACGTTGATGATTCATAAGTTAAATACTTAATTTTCTTCATTCTGATGATAAACTGACTATCATCAGATTTGAGAATACGTGAAATAAGTCATCTGACATTGAATTCAGATGAATTAAACTGAGTCATGTTTTTCACATTCATTGATAGTTTGAGCGTTTGCATGATTGAGTCTAGTCTGCTTAATTGAGTCAATGTGAACTTGATACATAACTGTCGAAACAAATCAGCGACAGATGAAAAGAACTTTCTTTTGACTTTTACTTGATTAATCAAATCTTGTTCTGTAATTCTTAATAGTTAGTTCTTAAGAACTGTTGAGAGAAATCTTGAGTAGTCTGTGTCAATCTGAATTCATATTGATATGAAGTTAATTCATCTGATTACAACTTAATGATATTATTACATTTCTGACTTCTCATTTTAAGCATATTTCATGTTCACAGTTTTGATAACATGTGATGACATCATTGAGATCAAGAAAATTTTAGCTTCTTGCTTGTTTCAAATTAGAACGAATGCAGTAGAGTGATGTATTGAAATCAGATTGTCGATATATGAAAAATAGTTTTGCATGATATCAAGACGCTCATTGATGATAATGCGCTTCACACTAAGTTTCTAAATCAGTATTATGATGTCATAATCAGACTGTGACTTACATGATTGAATGTAATATACAAAGACGTAGTACTTTGTCATTCATGTTATTCACTTCAGAAAGCTTTGTCAGTTCTCTCATCAGTACTGTTGATAGAAATTGTTGCAAGCATGTATCTTTGATACTTCTGATTAGTCTAACATAAACTAGTATAAAGCTGTGAATAAAGCTGTTGTTGACACGCTAGCGATCTAGCGTGTCTTCATGAGTAAAACTTACGTCATGTTGCATCTTCTTTCTACTTCAGCTTTGAACTTCTAGTTAGAATACACTCATATGATTCGCTCTATGCAGACTCATAACATTAGTTCAAAGCTCATTAATCTTGCTATTGACGTGTAAATGATATAAAAACAAGTTACATCATTCAAACTTAAATCAGAATCGAAATTCGAAAATTGAGTTCAGAAGACTCATTAGAAATCAAGAAATTTCTAGAACAGAACAGAAAAACACGAACGTGTTGCTCTAGACTAACTCTTTACTGAGCTTGTCATCAGAACAGAAGAACAGAAGAACATGAATGCGTTGTTCTAAAACTGAAATCAGAAATTTCAGCTGAATCTCGATCAGCAATTTTCTACTCACACAATGACTAGAAGCACAGAATCAGAATCAGTGAGCATTGCTCATTATGAACTTCAAAATGCTAGAAAAGAATCACTTCTATCACAGAATTGAACAGCATCAGAAGAAGAAGACATGAATGCATCATTGAATACAGAAGAAGAAAACATGAACGCGTTGCTTTTTGATCACGAAATGATCAAGATCAGCATCAGCACTGAACTGAATGCTTGAATAAGCACTCATGAAGCAGATGATCTCATTATCTTTATCAAGTACATATGTTAACAGCATGACATCGAAATCAAGACTTACAATGACATGATTCAGATGTTGAATGATGTCAACAAGATCAACATCAAGTTGAAAGTTACGCAGACAACGTTGAATGCTGTTTAAACGCGTTTACAAAAAGAGATGAAGAAAAAGAACATGATTATACATCATTTAGAAGCAACATCAAGTTAACTAAGCACTTTGATTTCGAAAGATCAATTCTCGAAGTCAATCAAGTTATCTGACTCATCTTTGTTTGAAGATTCAAGACAGAATGTAAATAATTGATTGTTTCAAATGCAAAACAAGCTGAAGATGAACAAGAATCATTTTTCTATTGAAGAAATGAAGATTGCATATGTGAAAAGTCGAGTCAGTGAAACGATCAAACATATAGCACTCAGAATAAAAAACATGATCACGAACTCATTTCTTGAAGCAGAAAAGATATCGTCGATCATAAATAAGATGTACAATGATTTCAATCAACATCACACGACTCAACGACAGTTCTTGAAGCTGTATCAAAACAAGATCTTCTTTCATGAATTTTGAATGAAATTTCAGAAACTTAGTGTGAAACTAGAATACAATATGTAACGATTGTCTCTTTAACAACACAAAATATAAACAGAGATCAGTATAGTAACAAACTAATCATTAGACTGAAGATCTGAGAATAACTAAAATAATAGATTGTATTGACTATTACATGAGTTGAGCACAAAGCTTCTATTTAAGAGAATGATCATCATTATATAAATATAGAAGAATTATGTCAAGTCATTTCTGCTCTGAATGATCTCTTTGATCATCTTTAAGCGAGATGAGCAAGATGAGCATCATGCTCATCATGCTCACTGAGATCACTTTTGATTCAAATGATCAGAGTAATCACTTCAAGACTTTAATTACTCAATGATTATTTAATCATTGCTTTATCTAATCATCTGCAAAAGAGTTTTAACACTAAACTCTCTTCTAAGATTTTCATTTCAAAAATCACTTTTCTTTCATGTTTTCTCATTGCACAACAAAAAATTCTATCTTACGTTGCAAAGATCTTCTTGAGCATACAAGTTCTGAGTGTGCTGTCATGCGTTCTTGTAAACATTGCAGTCACTTGCAAAAGAAATGTCGTGTTGATAATAAATTTAATCATTGCATCAAGTGTATACATTTCGATCATAAGTGCAATCTTACTTTCTTGATGATGAAGTGAAAAAGAATAAAGACAGAACATGATCGCGTTCTTCATGAGTTGCTGAATGCTCACAAGCAGATGCAAGAAATCTTTGCGAGAGCTACTCATCTGCAAAATCAATTTGTGTTTCTGAAGAACAAGAAACAGATTATGATTAAATGAAAGTTTTAAAACATTATCAAGCTTAAGAAAGAAAAAACAAGAATTAATGAATCATTGCTGAATGATCTTCTTTTTGACGTGTCTTTTGAGTAGATTGAGATTTCATCAGATTTTGACTGACTAAGTTTCTTAACTGAAATTGTCACAGAAGCATTTAACAGTTCTTGAGATTTCTTCTTGATTCTCAAGTGTTCTTGATATGTTCATAATCTTTTCACTTGACTAATTAATGAGATTAATCTTTGATTTTCTGTTGATTTAGTATATTTTCTACTTCGTACTTGACGTTTTGACTCTCTGAATTGATTTCTGAAGATTTTGTTTAAATTGATGAATTCAAGTTTGCAGACTTCAAAAGAAAAATATGAAATACTGAATGTATTCTCATAAATGTTGAAAGATTCAACTTATAGTTAATCAATCTCTTTTCTTCTAGAATTTCAAATGATTCTAGTTTCATGTGATTCAACTTGTTACTTGATCTTTTCATTTTGATATTTCATCTTAGTAAATAAACTTTGTTTTTCTTTTTAAGAGTAAATTCTTTATCTCTTTTCTTATTTGCATACAGAGTCATACATTTGCTTAGAAACTGAATGTTCTTCTGCAGCTCTTTGTGCAACAAATGTATTTGTTCAATCTGTATCATAGCTTTTTGAGCTATTTGTACAAATTCACGCGATTTCTTGAGAGTCTTTGACTTAAACGCATAGTTTGCAAAGAATGATGACATGCTGATTACTTTCGTTGTTGTGCTATTGAAAGTCAACTGTGCTACTGACAGTAACTGTATTCAATCATTCTGCCTATAGTTGATATAGCATCTGAGATACTGTTTCAATGTCTGATTCATTCTTTTCATTTGTTCATTCATCTGCGAATGATAAGCTGTAAATAGCTTATGATGAATCTCTAGTTGATTCATCAACGATTTTCAGAATTTCGATGTGAAGAGCTTGTTTCTATTTGAAATTATCTCATCTGATAATTTATGATTTGCTACAATCATTCTCAGAAACGTGTATGTTAAATCTTCTGCGAATGTTGCTTTCTTGTATGACAAGAAGTATTTGTACTTGATTAGTCTGTCTGTGATCATCAATATAAAGTTGTACGTTGTTCTCATAACTCTTTCTTTTAATCTTGATAACTTGACTATAAAGTTCAAAGCTATGCTTTTTCATGCATGATCTGATGTGCTGAGACTTTTCAAAAGTTCGTAGAGTCTGTGTCGACTATGCTTTGTTTGAATGCATACATTGCACTTTCTTATGATATTTTCTATCTGCTTTCTTATCTTAGAGAAGTAGTAAATTCTAGATATTCTTTCAATGATTTTGTTCGAATCTTGATATTCATGTATCATTGACTTGTGATAATCACTTATTATCTCTTGTCTGCATCTTGTTGAAACATAAATGAGATCTTGAAATGTTAGTATTTCGTTGATTATTTCAAAGTTCACGTTGTCAGCGATATTCTCTATAATATTCTGTGCAACTGAGTTCTTTGCTAACTTTAGCTTTATTTATTTTTCGAGATCTTGATTGTAAATTCATAGCGTAGCTGCATTTTGTTTATTGTAAACAATGAAATCATTCTGATTCTGTTATAAGATAGTCTGATTTACCTGTGATTTATCTGTCATGTGATCTGCTCTTTTACTCAAGACATCAATCTTTGAGTTTTCAGATCTTTTTCAATATTGAATGTTGAAGTTGTATGATGACAATTTCTTCAATCATCTGATTTGTCTTCGATTCAGAACTTTCATGATCATGAAGTATAACAAATTCTTATGATTTGTATATACTTGAATCTGATGTTTAGATTTTTTCAGATACACTCTTCATTGTTTGAAAGAGTTGACAATAGCTACTAGTAGCTTCTTGTCATGTATTTCATAGTTTAATTCAGCGACTGTAAGCTTACAATTATAGTAAGCAATAGAGTGCAGACGTCTCTTATCATCTGATTGATTAATACACGTCTCAATAGCTTCGTTTGATGCGTTTATCTCAAGCGTAATAGATTTTTCTGATTCAAACATGATCAGTATTGACTGAAAGATGAACAATTTCTTTAGCTTCTTGAAAGCTTCTTCTGCTTTCTCAGTTCACATGAATGATATATTCTTTTTTGTAAGATTCGTAAGTGACGAGACGATTCTGAAGTATCTTTTTATAAAGCATTTATAAAAGTTCGCGAATTCTAAAAAGAATTGAACTTCGATCTTTGACTTTGACATCGATCAAGTCATAACAACTTCTATCTTCTTTGAGTTCATTCTTAGACTCTGAGACATGACTATGAATCTCAAAAATTGTACATTCTGTACATTCTGTACATGAAATTCACTTTTTCCTGACTTAATGCGCAGATCGACTTTCTTCAAAGTCTGTAGAATCTTCTTAACATGTTGCACATGTTCTTTCTTCATCTTTGAATATACTAATATATTGTTCAGATATACTATGATGAATTGATTCAGATAACGTTGTAACATGTTATTCACAAATGTCTGAAACGTGACTGAAGCATTGATTAAATCGAAAGACATGATCAAATACTTGTAATGTTTTAGTTGAGTGCAAAAGACTGTCTTTCACTCGTCTTCTTCTTTAATTCGTATTTGATTGAATGCTTCAAGTATATTGAATTTCATAAATCACTGTGCTCTCTGAAGTCTATTCTGCAATTCAGATATGAGCGATAGTGAATAACTGTTTTTAATCATGATGTTATTCAATGCTCTGTAATCAACACATAGTTTTAAACTTTTATTCAATTTCAAAACAAACAAAATTGAATATTCTGCTGATGATTGCAATTCTTTAATGAATTTTTTTTGCATATTTTCTTTCAGATATTGTCACAAAGCGTTGAGCTTTTCTGTTGACAATGAGTAAATGAACTGTTTCGTGAGTTTCTTGTCATCTATGAGCTTAATCTTATGATCTCATGATTGATGTTTGAGTAATGTCTCTTGATCACTTTCTTTCTCAAACAGAATCTTATATTTCTGATATTCTTTAGAGATTTCAACGATAGCGAGATTACTTTTAATCTTTCTGCTTCATAACATCTGTGCATCTGAGTTGTTCTTCAGCTCACTGCGCATATCATTCGCTGTCATTGCAAAGATTTTCACATTCTCTAATGACTTCAATATTGAGTGCAATCGCGTCGTTTCTGTATGAAGAAAAGCGATTGTCTCATTGACTCAATCTATCATCGAATTGATCATATGAAGTCATGATATGTCTAGAACTATATTGCTTTCTGACTGCTTTGTAACATTTAAACGTAACTTCTTTCAATGACGTTCAAGTCTCAAATGAATGAGTTAAGTCTTTTGATCTATTAGTTTATTATTGTACTTCATGAGTATTTCATCAAAGTTTTGCAAATTATAAGATTCTTTCTTTTTCTGCAAAGATATTTGCGCTTTTCTAGCAAATTCTGAGAACATATAGTTCTTTGTACAGTTACTGTCAATGAATAAACGTGCTGTATGATCATTAATCTTGACTCAGACTCGTAACTGCGTCAAGTCATTGATGAAGATAAATATGATTTCGATTTTCAACTTTTGACTAGACTTCTTTGATGATTTATTGATCAAAAAGTCTTTTAGTTTTTTGAATTAAAAGCTTACTTCTTGAGTACTTATTCTACGTACTGAAATCGATTCGAATTGACTTTTCTCTGTGAATATTTCTTTGAATCACACAGATCAAATCTCTTTCTGATGACTTCTGTCATCTGTTTAAGTTCTCTGAGTATATGATCTTCATCAAGAAGTACATATTCTTCTTGCTTAATGAACTTGACTTCTGTGAGTGACTTTTTCATGACTATGTCATGATATTGAATGCTTTTGTGCAATGCGATTAACTCATCTTGAATCACGTCATAAATAGCTTGATGTATTTCATTCTTGATCTGTTGTATACGCTGTGAAAAATCTTTCTCTTTCTGTCTAAAAAGAGTGTACAATTCGTTGTACATACTTATAAAGTTTGCTTAATTTGTAAGCTTTCTAAGATCTTTCTTTACTTCAAGATGATCTTCTTCTTCTTTGAAAGCATCTTCTGCTGCAATAGTAAATGCTCATAGAGTTTCACTAAGTTGATTTTCTTTCTCGAACGCTTGATGAATAGCTTCTTCTGTGCTGTTCAATCTATTCGAGTCATATTCTTCGCTGTCGAGAATCTTTGATTTCGCGATCATAGTGAACGAACTTTCATTACTTTTCTCATCATGCACTTCTGACTGACGATGAGTTGCTGCGTAGAAACGGTTTTTTCGTGAGAGTTTTGAATATCATTCAGAATCTTTCTTATCGCTCAGATGAATGCAACAGTTGTTTTCGTAACATGCTGTTCACGACAACGCTTAATGCTTGTCTTTCTAATCTTTTTTCGTTGCTGCGAAAGATTTATCTTGTTTATCATAAAGCTTTAACTTGTTCTTGTACTTGTTTTGAGTACAATTCCTGAAGAAATAATCTAGCTTTTCACATGTGTAACATGCTTTGCTTTGTTGAACTGTTTTATCATGTGCGTTCATTGATATCTTTTGAATTGTGTTTAACTTCATAGACTGAGAATTGTAATAAAATTGCTTCTTCTTTCTCTTGCTTCATGCAACTGAGACATAAGTGATCTTGTTCTTCTTTTCAAGTCTTTGCTTGTACTGTCAATTATTCAGCATGATTGTCTTGCTAATCATAGCATGCAAAGTCGCGAGTTTATTTATATGAGTTATCTCGTTCTTTATCACATTCTTCAGTTCTTTATAGAACTGTGCTGTAAAAGTCAAGTCATTTTATTCAATCTTTGCTGCAATTGATTGAAAAGCAACAATGTACTTGAATGCTGATTCTGATTGCTTAATATCATACAGCTGTCGTTCAATGATTCGTTTTGCATCTATGTCTTCATACATTCTTTGTATTGCTTGCTCAAAGTTAGAGAAGTTCTCAAAAACTCTGTCAATCTTCTCTTCTCAATCTTTTGACTTATTCTTCAAGTAATTTCTTATCAATGATTTAAATTATTTGAAAACATCTTTTCTGAAGTATGAGAATGCAAACAATATCTTGTCATGAGATGAACTTAGTTTCTTGTGTGCTCTGACATAGACGTTCACTTGTATAAGAAAAGCGTTGAGCTTGTCTCTATCTTCATAATACAGATTCGATGTCAATATCTTAATCAATGACTTGCTATTCAAGAATGCAGTGATGTTTGCTGATGTGATTCGTTCTGAGAATGACATAACAATCATGATAAGATGATGCTCTGATATCTTGTGAAAAAGTGATGCTCAAAGTGTAATGATTGTTTCTTTAACAACATAAGATATAAACAGAGATCAGTATAGTAACAAACTAATCACTAGATTGAAGATCTGAGAATAACTAAAACAATAGACTGTATTGACTATTACATGAGTTGAGCACAAAGCTTCTATCTAAGAGAACGATCATCGTTATATAAACATAGAAGAATCATGTCAAGTCATCTTTGCTCTGAATGATCTCTCTGATTATTCTTGAGCAAGATGAGCAAGATGAGCATCATGCTCATCATGCTCACTGTGATTACTTCTGATTCAAGCGATCAGAGTGATCACTTCAAGACTCTGATTACTCAATGATTATTTAATTATTGCTTTATCTAATCATTTGCAAAAGAGTTTTAACACAATAACGAAATTCTACTAGATGATCTTCAGCATAAGATTAGCTCAGATCTTCAGTGAGTCATGATCAACGAATGAACTATGAATTTAAACGAATTCATTGACATCTGCATGCAAGTCAACGTTCGATTGACGAAATTGAATGCTCAATCAGCTCTCAAGACATCAACGACTCAAGTCACTCATTTTATCGCTGACATCTTGATGATGATCACTACTGCAATCTCAGTCTCAATCTCTGCATGAAAGAAATTCAGAATATCAAACGTTAACTCTGTTAGAAAGAAGTTGTTTAAAAAAGAACTTTGCTTCAAATGCAAGTGTTATGATCTTGATCTATTCTTGACTCTATTCTCAACTCTATTCTCGACCCTATTCTTGACTCTATTCTCGACTCTATTCTCGACTCTATTCTCAACTTTATTCTCGATCTATTCTCGATCTTGATTATCTCTAATTGAGTCTAGTGAGCATTCGAGCTAGAAGTGATGTCATCGAGTCTCTGCATCATCTGTGTAAGACATCAACTCTTTCGAGTCTAGCACAGAGATCAGAAACACACATATAAGCTGCGAGTTCTATTCTGTAGATACTTTTCTTTCTTAGCATTTATCTATTAGTTAAATGACACTTATATGACTCGCTTTATGCTGACTTCTAACAGTAGATAAATGCTCATCAACTACTCTGCTATTGACGTGTAGATGATACGAAATAATCTACTTCGTTTATTCAGAAAATTCGCAAGAAATTCTTCGAATTACTTTCATCAAAACACATATTTAAATTTACTCAAATTTATCAAATCTATTTATTTATCTTTATCTTTCTTACAATGACACGCGACTCTGAATCAGTCGAGTCATGAACGACTCGTCTGCTTAGAAGCACTGCAAATAGACGAGTTTTTCTTCTTTCTTTCAATGTCTCAGCTGAATCTCAGAATGTCGCGATCTTATGAAACATTAAGATCGAAGAACAACTACGTCAGTGAGCTCTTGATCAGTTGAACGAGATCATCAAGATGTTAGATAAGTTAAGAGATCAACAAGACATGATTCTGAAATGCAATAAGCACTGAATCATTCTACAAGTTGAACATACTCAGAGACTGAAACAGCTAGAGATCAATCGCACGACAATGAACACTCTAGAAGAGATTAACACTCGACTACAAGAGACAATGTTGAAACTCAAAGAGAAACAATGTTCAGCTGATCAGCTTCGATCTCGACAGTTTACTGAGTCTCGATTTACTACGAATCATTTATCTCAACAAGATATCGAGTTGCATGCTTCTATCGAGAATCATACTTGACGAGAGACGTCTACTAAGTTCATCTCATTTGAAAATGAACATCATTGATTCTACAAATTTTCGAACCTTTCTATATTCACTGATGAAGATAAATCAAGTTGAGAAGATTGAAGAAACAAAATGAATGACAAGCTGATTGTCAATGTTGATCAATTCAATGATGAGATCATTTGTATTGTTTACATAATGTCTAGATTAGAAGATGACGCTGTAAAGCACATCTTTGCTCGATGTTGTTTTGATTCTTTGAATTCATTCACTTCAATCTACGAGCTATTCAATCATTTGAAAAAAAAATATGATGAACTGAATAAGAATCGAAAGTCTTGACGCGAATACAACGCTCTGAGACAAGCAGACAAGTCTTTCAATGTCTTCTACTTCAACTTTATGAAGCTATTCAGCTATCTCAATTATGATGATTATATTCTGATGAACGATCTTCAGAATAAAATCAACAATCGCTTGCAGAACACTCTATCAATCTGTTCAAAGAACTTTACTTCGCTTCTTCATCTAAAGAAATTTCTTCAAGATGTGAATAATAAACAGCGAGTCAACTATCAGCTACGCAGCGAACGTCGCACTGTCATCATCAAAGTCACTGTCGTATCTGACAAATGCATCACTTCATTGTCAGTGATGACTTCGATAATCGATTATGTTAAGTCTATCATCTTTTCTATCTCTGAGCTTGATTGAGCGAAATCGTTTATCATCTGCTACATCTGCAAGACTTTAAATCACTTGTTCAAGAATTGCTTTCAGAACAAGATTGATATCTTTGCATCTTAAACTTTCATTTTTCATCTACATGAAATCATCATTTCGAAGAATAAAGAGAATGAGAAAATATCTTCTTTCGAGAATAGCGAGGCAAAAAACTAGTGACTTTCATTAAAGACACGATGAAAGATGTGTTAATTTCTTCAACGACAAGCATGTCAGATGACTCTTTTGCTTCTGAATCTTTGACTATTGAATGTGTACTTTCTAGCAATGAAATTAGTTACTCATTGAAGTCATTAATTGACACTGAAGCTGCTGACTATTCATTCATTGATGAAGTGATCGCGTAAATTGTTTGTGATCAGTTGCAAATTAAATCTCTGACTTTGATTAAAGCAAAGTCAATACGAGAATTGTCACGAACTGAGAGCTGAATGAAACCAGAATGAAATTCTAATAACTAGATTTTAGATACAAGACGTTGCACGAAGAAGAAAGAAAAGAAAGAGATCATTCAGAGATTCTTATGCCTCATGAACGCTGAGTATCATTCGTATCGAGAAGTCTTCATAACATCACTGATAATCTCACATCTATCATCATTTATAATATTGTTCAACATTATCTAAGTGATCTAACATCTCTTTTCTCAACATCTTTTGAGTAACACATGCTAAAATCGTGACAATAAATTTCTCTTTTTGAAGTCGAAGCTTCTGCAAGACTTTTAATTCTCTGACTCATATTCAGAGTCGCTGCTTTCTTGCACGTAAGCGATTCATGAATTCTTACTCGAATGATCGAGATTTCGAGCGTGATAGACGTTCATGACTTCAATGATATTCATCACATTCGCAAACTTTATTCAACTGTTTTCTTCTATCTCAGTTCACTTAATTAAATACTCTAGCTGAGAGTTCTTTACTCGAAAGTTCAATATTTCGTTCATCTCTCAGCTAAGCACTTCTTCGACAAAGATTATTGAAAACGACGCGAAAGATATTTGTTCAGATAAGAGATCGTTGATCGCAGAATGAAGCAGATAAATATGAAAGATGTCGAAACAGAATCAGTCATCGAGCAACTCTAGCTGATAAGAATGAGAACTAACAATTTTGATGATTCTGAAAGATTTCTCGAATTTATTAGATAACTTCTTGCTGAATCGATGAATCATCAGATTGCGAGCATCTAATCAAATCATATCATTAATTGCATACTTGAGAACGTGTTGTCGATGAACATTAGCGAATTGTTCCTGATATGCTTGAGCTAAGATCATTTGTTCTCGCAGAATTTCATTGATTCGATTCATTTTCTGAACAAACAGATCGACATGTATTCATTTCGAATGTTCAATAACGTTCTTCTGAGTCTTCTTTGATTTCAATCTCATTCGAGAATGCTGTTCGAAGTTAGCTAGAAACGACGTGCACTGAGTGCTTTCGAAGAAGTGATTGTTGATGACAAATTCAGCTGATGACAGTCATGCAGCTCAGTCGTTCTGCATAAAGAACACGAAGACTCGAAGATATTGTTTCAAAACGTCGTTGATGTTCTCGATTTGATCATTCGTTTCTGAGTGAAACGCAGTTGACAATCGAGCTTGAATCTTCAATCGAGTACAAAGTTCGTTTCAAAAGTGACTGACAAACTGAGTTTCACGATTCGAGACGATTGAATCAGATAATTCATGATGTTTTCATATTGCACGATAAAAAACTCGAGCTGTATCTAGAGCTGTAATTTCACTCATAGACTCGTAATGCACTTGTTTAGATAGTCTGTTCACGACTATCAGAATATTGATTGTCGAATTTTCATTCAGATTCTTACTTTCAGATACTGTCACGATGAAATTCATGACTATGTCTTTTCAGCGATGATTGAATACATCAAGAGACTTCAAAGCTCTCTGATATTTTTCTCTAGAGATCTTCACTCGAGAGCATAGATGACAATTGTGTACGAAGCGAGCTACTGTCTTGATCATTTTGAATCAGTAATAATGACGACTGAGTATTTCGTAGATCTTGACTCTTTCTGAATGATTCGCAATAGACGTGTCATGACTTAATTGAAGCAAACATAGTCGCAGTTTCTCATCTTCGAGTATCAATAGTCTATCTCTATAGTAGACTCGATCACTTCGCAGCGTACATTTCGCTAACGAAAATTCTTTAAGCTTTCGTTGATCATCTCTTAACGCAGTTATCACGATCTGTACTCATTCATCATTGAAATAGACTGCGAAGAGTTGTTCTTCTAGCTCATTCATAGACATTTTCTCTGATGATTCAGACTGCTCAAAGATCACTGATTCGCTCTTCGAGTCACTTGATTCAAGTGCTTCAGAGTCACTATCGTCGAGAACATTGATTAAGACTTGAATTTCCAGATTTTTTGATTTTAGCACGATCTGTCACTGATGTTCTCGACGACTATTCTCTTCGTTCAAGAGAAGATCTTCTGATCAACGCGTAAGTGCATCGACTCGAGTGTTCAATTCACTCGAACGATACACGATTTTGAAGTTAAATCGAGAGAGAAATTCTGATCATCTGACTTGTCTTCAACTAAGCAGCTTGATTGACATGAAATATTCTAGATTCTTGTGATCGAAAATGATCTCAACGAGATCTAACGTGCCTTTCAGTTCGAGCCTTCATTTCTCAAAAGCTCTGATTATAGCTAGAAGTTTCTTGTCATAAATCTCGTAGTTGCATTCTGCGAGTAGCATTTTGAAAGAGAAATAGATCACAGATCTTAACTGCTCGTTATCATCTCGCTGAGACATGACTTCGATCACAACATAGTCGAAGACATTGATTTTCACAGTCACGAGTAGGTTCGAGTTATAGTGCATTAAGATAGAAGCAGTGATGAACGTCTGCTTGAGTCGATCGAAGGCGAATTGACACTTCTGAGTTCAATTAAATGACTGATCTTTTCTGATTAAGACAGTCAACGAGTCGATCAGCTTGAAAAACTTCTTAATAAATCGTCTATAAAAGTTGACGAAGCTCAGAAAGCTCTGAACATCTTTGACGTCTCGAAGTGCAGCTCAATTCATGATGACATTGATCTTCTCAGAGTTCATTTTGATTTCGTGAGTGATGATTATTAGGCTCAAATACTTGATCTCGATAACTGAAAATTCGCATTTCTCGATATCTATCTGTAGTTCAACGACTCTAAGTCGCTTCAGTATCTGATGAACATGCTGAGTATGCTTCTTTTTGCTGTTGCTATAGA
>JAABUZ0100001223.1_pt1 | contig 50601 bp, 39 predicted proteins | sample 5562091 | NCBI WGS metagenome assembly JAABUZ01 (sample SAMN12813069, study PRJNA571459) | rock metagenome | isolation source: Antarctica rocks | place: Antarctica: Victoria Land, Linnaeus Terrace sud | collected 2015-12-21 | reverse complement strand
ACGCCTGTCGGGACAGGGCTCGCGCGCATGGCTATGTCCCGCACATCCCGCCCAAGGCCAGCAAGGCGCAGCCGTTGCCCCCGCCCGGTGACCCCAACCGCCATCCGCCTCGGCGCTGGGTCGTTGAGGTCGCCCATTCCTGGTTCAACCGCTTCCGCCGCTTACTCATCCGCTGGGACAAGAAGGCAGACAACTACCTCGCTTTGGTGCAACTCGCCGCCGTCCTCATCATCTATCGCAAACTGCGCCATGCGCACCTACTTTCCGGATAGGCTGTAAGTAGGTGTTGCCAAGTTCGTGCATCTCACAGAAGCTGGGATGCGGTGGGGTAGATCGAGCAAGGCATCCCCGGGACCGGGCGCTACATCGATCTCCTGCGCACCGGTTGCCAGTTGCCTCGTGTCGGATAGCTCGAACGTCGGCCGCTGGCCCCGGATGTCGTAGAGGGTAAGGAAGCCGCGCACAAACACGGTCCGTCCGGGAACAACGCGGAGCCGCCCCACTTGCGGGACCGTGTAGACGGGCAGAGATTGCGCTGGTTGCGGCCTGAGCACATAGGACATGAGCACGGATGCCCCGAAGACGAGGACCAACTCCCCGAGCAGCGCGAAATGGCGAGGGGCAGGTGCGTGCGCGGGGCGTATCAGCAAGCCAGGCATCCGGGCGCGTCTCACCATCTCGGGTCGCGCTCCCGTCCCCACCGTCGCCTATACTGGAGGTGTACATCGTTAGGAGAATAGCACATGCGTATGAAGCGAAGGACAACAGCGTCGTGGTGCGCGTCCGCCTTGCGCCGTGGCATAGCTGCGCGATACTCGGGTTGTGCCCCGATGGCTGAGTTATCTAAGCCACGGCCTATGGGGCGCGGACGTACCGGCTCACGATCCTCTCTGCCTTCACCTACTCCCCTGTCCCCTGCCCTGGCACAAGCCCCGACGCGCTACTCCCCGACGCCAGTTCGGGAGCAGGCGTGGCCGAATCATGATCTCCCTTCGGCGTCCTGCGGCGAGGACATGGGCTAACCGCCATCGTCCGGCAGCAGGTGCTCCCGGCGCGCCAGGTTCACCGCCTCCACGCGGCTATGCGCGTCCAGCGTCGTGTAGACGTTCTCGATATGCTTGCTCGCGGTCTTTTGGGCAATGCCCATGCGCCCGGCGATCTCCTTGTCGGTCAGCCCCTCGGCCAGGTAGCGCAAGGCCGTCATCTGCTGTCGCGTCAGGGACGTGATCGCGTGCTGCCGCGCCAACGGCAGCGCTGTTTGTCGCGCCGTTAACCTCGTCGCCTGCTGCCGCGTCAAGGGCGTGACCGCGTTGCTGGCGTCTCGGTTGAGCCCGTGATCCTCCCTGGGCACGGGCGCCTCCGCCGTGAGGGACGTCGTGGCCAGGGCTTGCTCCTCCAGCCGCCGCTGCAAACGGCGACCGCCGAAGACGAGGATCAGGTGCGGTGCGAGGAGGTCCAGCAGGGCCTGATCCCGCGCACTGTCGGCGTCATCGCCGCGCTTCGGCCCCAGCAGAAGCACGGCCAGCAGGTCCGCGCCGTCCCACAGGGGCAGGACACGGATCGGCCGACCGGCTGCCTGCTCGACGAACGGTGCGCGGGGCGGAGGGTCGACGAAGAGGCGGCGGGCGCGCTCGATCAGGGCACACGATGTCGCGACCGGCTCGACCGTGTGGGGATGCGCGTACGCCCAGTGCTCGCCGTCGCCCGGCGCGAGCAGCAGCGCGTCGGTCAGATCGAGGACCATGACCAGCCGCGTGACCACCGGCGCGCCAATCGCCGCAGGCGCGGCATCGGCAAGCGCGGCGCGCACCTGGCGCAGCACCTCGTCCGGGTCGTAGACATCGTGCAACACCAGGCGCTCCGCGTCGCGCGTCAGCCGCGGACGCAACGCTGTAGTGACAAGCACCGCCAGGATGGCCGCGCCCGCCGCGAACACGGACGACGGGAGGCGCGAACGCGTCGGGCCAATGTCCGCCAGCCACCCGGCCGTCATCGCCACCCCGGCCAGGAGGATGACCCATATCACGACATGGAGGGTCCGGCGGCGCAGCAGGGCCGTGACGCCCAGGAACTCCGCGCGCACCACCGCCGCGCCGATGCACAGGGGCAGCAGCGCCAGCGGCAGGATGCTCAGCTGCGCGGGCGCCCCATGCAGCACACTCCTGGTCTTCCATCGTCCGCCCATAACCTGGCGGCTCCGCATGATCGACGGCGTCACCCGCGAATCCATGGGCTTGTCCTCACACCTCGCGAGCGCGGCGCTGCGAGCGGCGCATCCGATCCCCCCGCGCCTGCCCGGCCGCGCACCGTGCTATGGACGGCGGAGGGCATGCTCAGCCGGGTCCTGCAAGCGGCGCTGCGCGCGGCCTGCGCGGAGCTCGGCCTGGACTTCCACGCGGCCGCGACACGAGAACAGGTGGCGCGCCTGGCGGCCGAACCGGGCGGCAGCCTCCCGCTGCTGGTCGACTGCCTGGCCGGCGCGCCGGAGGACATCCCCCGCTGCGACGCCCTGGCCGTGTCGATCCCGCTCCCCTTCCCCATCGGGATCATCCATCCTCGCAAAGAGACCGTGGAGGCCATGGCGCGACGGGCCGATCGCCACCTGGACTGGATTCCCGCGGACGCGTCCCTCGCCGTCCTGCTGGACATGGTGCAGGACGGCGTGGCCCGCGTCACGGACCCGCCCCTTCCGGCACCCAGCCTCACCGACCGCGAGCAGGAGGTCGATGAGTTGGCGGGCAAGGGCCGTAGCACGGCCCAGATTGCCGCACGGATGGGCATCACCGACGCCACGGTGCGGACCCACCGTGCCCATATCCGGGACAAGCACTGGCGGGAGTGAGGACGGCCACCGACAGCAAGGACCCGGCGTGCGTGGGCCGATTGTTTAGGCAGTGCCGGCGATGGCGGCCAGGATGCGGTCGAGCCAGCCGGTGCGCGCGGCCGGACGGCCGGTCTCCCAGTTGGGCAGGCCGCAGCAGGGGCAGGTGGGGAAGAGGCGGTCCGGGCGGCCTTGCACGTCGGGCGTGTCGAACTCGTTCCCGCACCAGGCGCACTTGAGGATGCGCCAGCGGCCCCATTCGGTGCTGCGACAGTTGGGGCAGCGCAGCGGCACCGGGTCGCCCACGCCCTTGGTGGTCTGCCACTTGTAGCCGCAGCGACGGCAGCGGCAGATGCGGTCGGCGCCGATGATGGCGTCGCGCACCACCAGCTGGCGCGTGGTGTTGAGCCGCCGCCGCAACTCGCCGTCCGGGAGCACCGGGATGGTACGGGGCGTGACCACGCGCGCCCTGGCGCCCAGCGCGGTCAGGGCCGCGCTGTTGGCGGCAACTACGCCTGGTCCCACGCCCGTATGGGTCGGGAGGGCCAGGGTCAGCGGCAGCCCGCGCGCGATCTCGGCGCGCAGCGTGGCCATGTCGACGCCGGCCCACGCCGCCACCTGCGCGGCGATGGCCGCCGCGTCGATGCGCCGCTGCGGGTGGAGCGCCTCCAGCACCAGGACCTGCGCGCTCGTCGGGGCAGGTGTTACCGCCGTCGAAGCGGTCGCTACGGCCGGCCGAACCGCGGTCGACGTGGTGGGCGCGGGCACGGGCCGGGCACGGGTGGGCGCCGCCGCGGGAGGCGCGGGGACGGCGGGTTGCGCTTGCGACGATCGTGCGGTCTGGCTCGACGGCGGAGTGAGCGTGGCGGCGACCGCGGGAGCGGGCGACGCGGCGGCGGTGGAGGACGCGCTACTCTTGGCGCGCCGGCCCTTCGGCTGCAAGGCCTTGCACAGGTCGTCGATAGTGGCGAAGCGCTTCTCGCGGTCGGAGCGCACGGCGCGGTCGACGGCGTTGGCCAGGTCCGAGGAGACCCCCGGCGCCAGCGAGCGCACCGGCGGGAAGGCGAACGGCGGGTGCTTGGAGGGGTCGCGTCCCGTCAGCAGGTGGTGCAGGGTCGCTCCCAGGCTGTAGATATCGCTGCGCGCGTCGGTCTGCCCGGTGTAGTGCTCCGGCGAGGCGTAGCCGCTCGTCCCCAGCGCCACCGTATCCGCCTTCTGCTGCGGCTTGAACAGGCGCGCGATGCCGAAGTCGATCAGGCGCACCCGCCCGTCCGGCTGCACCATGATGTTGGCCGGCTTGAGGTCGCGGAACACCACCGGCGGCGTCTGCGCGTGCAGGTAGGAGAGCACGGGACACAGGGCCAGCGCCCACGCGCGCACCTGCTCCTCCTCGAAGGGGCCATGCACCAGCAGCTTGGTGTCCAGCGTCTCGCCCGCGATGTACTCCATCACCAGCAGGTGGCGGCTCTGCTCGCTAAAGCGGTCGAGGATGGCGGGGATGGCGGGGTGGTGCAGCGCGGCCAGCAGATCGGCCTCGCGGGCGAAGTCGCGCTCGGCCTCGGCGCGCTCCTGCGCCGAAGCGAAGGCGTCGACCATCTCCTTGACGGCGACGAGGCGGTCGGAGAGGTTGCGGTCGCGCGCAAGGTAGACGGCGGACATGCCGCCGCGGCCGAGCAGGCGATCGACGGTGTAGCGCCCCCCGCCCACGGCCGTCCCCACCAATGCGCCCGCCGGGGCCACGCCCGCGCCGTACGGCGCCACGGGCACCGCGCCGGTGACGCCGGAACCGGCGGCATGGGGAGGAGGAACGGCCGGGGCTATGGGCGCCATACCGCGCTGCCACCCCGGCGTGTGGCCGTTCGCCGCTGGCGATGCCGCTGGCGTCGTCGACGCGACCGAGGTCGAGACGCCCGGTCCGGCGCCGGTTGGCGCCGCTGTGGTTGGTGACAGGCCGAGACGCGCCCCACAGTGCGTGCAGAAGCGCGCCTGCGGCTTGGTCGGCGCGCCACAGTGGCCACAGAATCTAGCGACAGCCATAGACATCATGAAAGAGCGGGCGTATCTTTGCCGCGCCAGCCGGCCCTGAGACCTTTACAAATAAAAAGCGAACGTGCAGGGGCACTCTCTCCCCCTTCCGGCAACGGCCAGCAAAAACGTCAGGCCCGCACACCTACTCTCTCAAGTATAACGCGCGGCTAACTACCCTCCTTCGCGCGGACCCGCGACGCCCGCGACGCTATGGGCCTGCGACTGAAGTCGCATGGCAAACGACGGACACTGAAGTGTCTCGAAGGCTACATCTCCGCGCCGCTGCAAAAACACCTTGGTGAGCGCATCTTCAAACGACTTTAGTCGTCGGTCCCTGCCATGCGACTTTAGTCGCAGGCCCGTGGCGCCTACTCTACCCAACTAACCGGCGCCGTGCGGCCCGCCAGGGCCTCGGCCACGGCATGGGCCACGACGGCAAGGTAGGGGCCGCGGTCGGGAATGAGGTCGGCCGCGGTGACCTCGTGGGCGTGGGGCCGCGCCGCGCCGATGGGCAACCACTGGGCCTCTATCCTCTGGAGTTCGCCGACGTGCAGGCGCGCGGCGTCACGGGCGTCGAGCAGGGCCAGCGCGGCGAGCTCGACGGGATCGGGCCGGTAGGCGGTCAGCGGCAGGTCGCGGCGCAGCAGGAGGATATCTTGCAGTTCGCGGTCGGCGATGCCCGGCTCCAGGCTCTCCACGCGCCGCCGCGCCACCAGCGTGAGGTGGGCAGGGTCGGGCGTGAACCCCAACTCCTCCCGCACCTCGCGCCGCACGCCGTCCTCCGGGTCCTCGCCGGCGCGGTAGTGTCCTCCCACCGAGGCGTCCAGCCGCCCCGGCCAGGTGTCTTTATCAGGGGCACGGCGCTGGAAGACTAATGCCCCAGCGGCGGTATAGATCCACACGTGGGCGGTGCGATGCCAATCACCGTCGCGATGCGCCTCGTCGCGCGGCTTCGCCACGCCCAGCGGGCGTCCATCGGCGTCGTACAGGTCGAACAGTTCGGGCGATGGCGCGTCCCGATCCCCGTCACGGTGTCCGTCCCGCCGTGGCATCGGCGTCAGGCTCCTCGGGCCGCGGACGACGGATGGGCCAGCGCCACTCGTGTCTCTCCTACCTCGCTACCCTCCGAGGGCTCCGCCGTCTCATCGTCCCGTGCGAACCCCGCCGCCTCACCGTCCCGCGACCCTTGCGGGCGCGCGACAGGCACGCGTGCCGCGAGGTCGGCCAGGACCGGCCAGAGGACGTAGATGGGCAGCGGCAAGACAAAGTAGATGGACAGGCTGCGCCAGGCGAAAAACAGCGGCGCCAGCGCCAGGACCAGCCCGGTCCCCGGGTGCCGGCGGCAGATACGGGCGTACACCGCGCAGCAGACCACGAAGGCTATCGCCTCCAGGACGCTGTAGACGGGACGCGGCCACAACGGCAGCCACTCGCTGGCGCCCAGGCCGATCAGCCCGTCGCCGCCCGGGAACATGGGGTCTTTCAGCGGGCCAAGGACGCCGTCGAGCCAGTCCCGCGGGGATAGCGCGATAAACGGGGCGTTGGCGACGGCAAAGAACAGGGCCAGCACGGCCAACCGGCGCAGCATGGCCGGCAGGCCGTAGACCGCACCGATCAGGATAGCGTAGTAGGGGACAACCAGCCAGGCATCCTGGCGCGTGGCCACGGCGAGGCCCAGCAGGACCGAGGAGAGCAGCGGCCATCGCCAGCACATCCAGGCGGCCAGGATCAAGAGGATGTCCAGTCCCTCCGAGTAGCCGTGCGCGGCGTAGCTCCACAGGCCGACGTGCGCCAGGGCAATGAGCGCCAGCCACGGCCGCATCCGCGGGGGCGCTCGCCAGACCAGCAGCGCGTAGCACAGCAGGAAACAGGCAATGTAGAAGAGGCTCAGGCCGTTGGCGCCGAGCGCGACGACGGGCCAGGTGAAGATAAAGGCACCCGCGGGATAGCTGAAGAGGCTCTCGAACTCCGGCAGATGGCGCATGCCCTGCCGGACGTCCCGTGCAAACAGGCGTACGCGCTCCGCCCGGCTGGGTATGGTCGCGTACGTGGCAAACGCGCCTGCCTGCAAGGGGGTGGTGAAACGCCCGTCCATACGCAGCCCGGCCAGGCACGTCCCCTCGTCGAAGGCCGTGTAAGGGTTGCGGCCCTGTGCAAACAGGTGCGCGGAGCAGTCCGTGATGGCGACGGCGTCGTTCCAGTAGCGCGTCGGATCGGCCAGGCTACGGGGCAGCCGGGCGACAGACACCAGGCTATAGCACGAGATGCCCAGCGAGACGGCCAATCCCAGGGCCAGCAACGGGCGGGCGCTGGGCAGCAACGCGTGCAGCGCGCGGGGGACGGTCGCGCGGGCGGCGAGGAAAAAGAGGACGAACGCCAGGGCCAGCAGCAGGAAGGCCAGGGAGGCCCCATAATATCCGACCGCCCACAGATTGTTGTGCAGGCCGGTGATGCCGCCGACGCAGGCGAGCCCTCCCAGGTAGCAGCTCAGGCGCAGGGTCTCGGCCGGCGCCAGGTCGGGAACGAGGACCCACAGGTAGCGCAGGTGGCGCAGGCAGCGCACGACGGACGCTCCTCGCGCCTTCCCCGCGGCGCGAACCTTCGTCCGATCCCGATCCCGATCCCGATCCGTAGGGCCAGGCTCCGATCCGTCCCACGACACGTCACTCATCCCTGCCATGATACCTTTCCCGACCAAAAGCCGCGACTACAATCCCAGCAGAGCGTGTCACAACCCCAGTAGAGCATACCATCGTATTGTACGTTGTACGCCCGTTTGGCTGTGCCCCGCCAAGCAATGGTGAGCAGGACTAGCCACTTCGCGGTTGCCGATGGCGCGACAGCGCGAGGTTGCCTATCGCATCCACCGCAAGTCGCCAGCCCGGATGCAGCAGCGTGGTCGTGTCGTACTGCTGGACGACGGCCGGCCCCTCCACCACGACGCCGGCGGGTAGGGCCTCGCGCCAATAGACGGGCGTGGGGACGAAGCCGGCTCCCTCGAAATAGACCGCGCGTCTGGCCACCGGTTCGCTGGCCGCCACGCCTTCGCGCACCGCTCCGCCCTCCCCGTCGCCGGGCCTACCTCCGCTCTCCGTGAGGGACGGGGCCGACGAACTCGCGGACAAACCCGCTGGCGCGGTGGCGGACAGCCGCGCCGCGACGACCTCGACCGCGTGCCCGGGCGAGGCGTACCCATAAACCTCCCGGTGGCGCGCGTGGAATCGCTCCACGGCGGCCCGCAACGGGTCTTCTGATGGCTCCTGGCCGGACTGGGCGACCGTGGCGGGGACGGACAGCTCGAACGACTGGCCGGCGTACTGCAGGTCGAGCGTGTACTCAATGGAGACGCCGGCGGGCGCGGCGCCCTGGCGCGCCAACTCGGCCCGCGCCTCGTCTTCTAAAGCGGCGAACTGGCGCGCCAGCGCATTGGCGTCGGCCGTCGCCGCCTCAGACAGCATGGGCCGCACCAACGCCACTTTGAGCGGGCTGGTCAGGAGACCGGAGGCGGAGAACAGGCCGGGGCCCGCGGGCACGATGACGCGCGGGATGCCCAGGGTGGCGGCGAGGCCGCAGGCGTGCAGCGGTCCCCCGCCACCGAAGGCGATCATGGTGAAGCGGCGCGGGTCGTAGCCGCGCTCGACCGAGACGATGCGGAGGGCGCGCGCCATGTCGGCATCGACCAGACGCACGATGCCCGCGGCCAGAGACAATGTCTCCAGTCCCAGATGCGCGGCCAGCGCGGACATAGCCCGCTCGGCCGCGTCGCGGTCGATGGCCATGGCGCCGCCGAGCAGGCCCGCCGCGTCCAGGCGGCCCAGCAGGAGGTTGGCGTCGGTCACGGTCGGCGCGGTTCCCCCGCGCCCGTAGCACACCGGGCCGGGGTCCGCGCCCGCGCTCAGCGGTCCCACGCGCAGGGCGCCGCCGGGGTCGCGTTGGGCGACGGTCCCGCCGCCCGCCGAGACCTCGGCCAGATCGAGGAAGGGGAAGCGCACCGGGTAGCCGCTGCCGCGCACGTGACGCCCGCTGTGGGTGCGGCCGGCCGCCTCGAACTCGGCCACGGTCCGCGGCGTCCCCTCCAGCACAGCGCCGGCCTTGGCGGTGGTCCCGCCCATGTCGAAGGCCAGGGCGCGCTCCAGCCCCAACGCGCGCGCCAGCGCGGCCGCCGCGGCCAGGCCGCCAGCGGGACCGGATTCGATCAGCGCTGCCGGCCGCGCCGCCGCGGCGGCGATATCGGACATGCCGCCGTGGGAGCCCATCACAAGCACCGGCGCCGCGATTCCCAGTACCCGCGCCCCCGCGGCCAGGCGGCTCAGGTAGCCGCCGACGATGGGCCGCAGCGCGGCCGTGACAGCCGTGGTGCTGGTCCGCTCATACTCGCGGTACTCGGGGTCGACGTCGCTGGAGAGCGTGACCGTCAGGTCGGGATACACGCCCGCGGCCAGCCTGGCCACCCGCCGCTCGTGCGCCGGGTTGGCGTAGCTGTGCAGGAAGACCACCGCGATGTCGCGCACGCCGGCGCCGTGGAGGGCGGCGAGGGCCCGCCGCGCGGCCGCGTCGTCGAGGGGGCGCAGCACGGCGCCCCGGGCGTCGACGCGCTCCGGGACGCCGAGGCGGTCGCGGCGCTCGACGAGGGGACGCGGCCGCGTGACGAAGATGTTGTAGACCTCGGCGCGGGCCTGGCGGCCGATCTCCAGCACGTCGCGGAAGCCCTCCGTGGTCAGCAGGCCCACGCGCGGCAGGTCCAGACCGAGCTGGCCCAGCAGCGCGTTGGTGGCCACCGTCGTCGAGTGACAGACCAGGAGGATGCGATCCGCGGGCGCGGCCGTGTCGACGAACTGGCGCAGGGCCGCCAGGACCGCCTCCTCGGGCGCGCGCGGCGTGCTCGGCAGCTTGAACGCCACCTGTTTCCCGGTTGCCTCCTCGATGGCCACGAGGTCGGTGAAGGTCCCGCCCACGTCGATGCCGATGCGGTACACGCTTGTTTTTTCGAACATCTCCATCCTCAAAGGATACGGCCTGCGACTAAAGTCGCATGGCAGGGCACGGACACTGAAGTGTCTCCAGGGGTGTTCTTCCCTTGTGAGACGACAGCCATGCCCAGCCCTTAACCGCGCACCACATCATCACGCCCTCAAGCGACTTCAGTCGCCGGTCCCTGCCATGCGACTTTAGTCGCAGGCTCCGTTCCAGTGACGCATCCTTTTGGCCATTCCCGGCTAGCCGCAAAAGGACTATTATAGGGACATGGGGACAGAACCGCAGACGACCGCGACGACCGCGACGACCGCGACGACCGCGACGACCGCGACGACCGCGACGACCGCGACGACCGCGACGACCGCGACGACCGCGACGACCGCGACGACCGCGACGACCGCGACGACCGCGACGACCGGAGACGACGAGCCACGCCCGCTCCTGGCGGTCGGCCGCGACGAGTTGCACCTATCCAGCGACGGAACCGCCGTCGCGCGGGGCGCCATCCCCGTGGCCAATACGGGCAGCGCGGCGCTCGACGGAGCGGTGGTGGTGCGCGTCGGCCGCGAGTGGCTGCGCGCCGAGCCAGCCGTGCTGCGCCTGGCACCCGGCGAGAAACGCGAGGTCGAGGTACAGGCCGATCCCGCCACCCTCGAGCCCGGCTACACCCTGGGCGAGATCGGCGTCAGCAGCGGCGGCGGCACAGCCACGGTCGCGGTGCGGCTGGCCATTGGCGCGCGCCGCAACTGGGGCGTCTTCATCGGCGCCATCGCCGCCAGCATCGCCGTCACCGTCGCCGTCGGCGTGCTCCTGTCCGGCGTCAAGCTGCCCGCCTCGCCGCCGTCGCCGACCGCGGTTGCCGGACTGTCCTCCTCGGCGCAACCGAACGCGCGCCCATCCCAAGGAGGGCAACAGGCGGCCCCCACGACGGCGCCCTTCGACCGCGCGGCCGCCCTGAGCGCCATCCGCCGCGCCACCCTGGACAGCGACCGCTACTGGCGCGCCGCGCTGAGCGGGCCCTCGACGGGTAGTCTCGGCACGGTCAAGACGGGCGACGACCTTACCCTGGTCACAAATGACGTACAGGCCCTCCAATCCAGCGGCGACCGCTGGCGGATCACCACGCGGCATCCTACCATGACGGATGTCAGCGTGGCCGACGACGGACAGAGCGGTACCTGCGACCTCACCAAGACGGAGGACCGCGCCCTCTACGCGCCCGGACAGGCCGCCCCGCTCGAGCAATCCAGCGCCGTCTACCACCTGCGCTACCACCTGGTGCAACAGAATGGGCGCTGGCTGGTCGACGGGGTCACGGTAATGTCCTTGCAGCCCCTTGCCTCGACGACGCCGCTGGCCTCGGTGCAAGCCGTGGCGCAGCGGGCGCTGCCGTTCGTGGTCCATGTCGAGACCGTGAGCGGCGATGGGACGGACGTGGGCACGGGCATCGTCATCCGCTCCTCGTCCACCAGCAGCGACATCATCACCAACGACCACGTGGTGCATGGCTACCAAACGGTGCAGGTCCGGCGCTGGGTCGGGGCGTCCTACGACGCGGGCGTCGCGCAGGCCCACATCTGGGAAGACCCGGCCGACGATCTGGCGGTGATCCACATCGACGAGGGTAATCTGCCGGTGGCCGCCTGGGGCAACTCGGACCTGCTGCAGCCGGGCCAGGAGGTCGTGGCCATCGGCTACGGGGAGAATCTGGCGGGCGGACCCGGCGTTGCCCCCGGATTTGTCTCCAGTGTGCTGCGCACCGTGCCGGGCGACAACAGCGGCGCAACCTACGTTCAGCACAACGCCACGATCAACCCCGGCAATAGCGGCGGCCCGCTGGTGGATATGAGTGGGCACGTCGTCGGCATCAACACGCTGACCCTGGAGGGCACGCAGGGCCTCTTCTTCGCCATCCCCTCCTCGCGCGCCGCCCGCATCGCCGCGGGCTACGTTGGCAGCAACGGCTGACGGTCGTCTACACCTCGCCCTGGCGCTCTGGAATGCTTGCAGGGACAGTCGTCAGCCGATAGAGGGCGGCCAGCAGGAACCGCGCGCTGATGCTGTCAAGCTCTATCTCATCGCCCGGCGCGTAGGGCTGGTATGTCCATACCTGTCCCTGGCGCGCGCGGCGGAACACATCGACGGCCTGGCGCCTGGTGGCGACGAGGACATACTCCTGGACGGTCGGACACGCCTGGTAGTAGCCGAACTTCTCACCGCGGTCATACGCTTCGGTTGAATCAGAGAGCACTTCGATCACCACGCGCGGGGCTTGTATCTCGGTGATCTCCCCCACGTCGCGTGGATCACAGGTCACGGTTGCATCCGGTAAGGTGACGCGTGTGGGCGACAGGCGCGCGTGCAGATCAGAATTGTACACGTGGCAGGGACCATCACCGAGCGCGTCTCTGAGGACGCCGACGACATTGATGCCAATAGACGAATGGTTGGCCGTTCCTCCCGACATCAGGGACACCCGCCCGTCGATGTATTCGTACTTGGCGTCGGGGTTCGCTCGCTCCAACGCGCGGAACTCCTCAAGACTGACCGGTGCTTTCTCCGCGACCATGCCGTACCTCGTTTCCAGCCGTGACGATCATTATCCTACCCTCATAGCAGTCTACAAGGGTACCGCCATCAGCGGCACAATTCCGTTGGTTTTCCTCCTTTACTGCTCATCCTTCTACATTGTATGCCAGGGTGGCATCTATTGCTAACGGCGAAACGATCGCCAAGAGCATAGCGCGCGTTCGCGTGGGAGTGGCCGCTGGTGTCGGGGTGGATGTCACCGGGGGCGTTGTAGGCGTAGCCGTCGGTATTGAGGTGGCCGTCGCCGGGAGCAGCGTAGGCGTGGCCGTGGGAGTGGGAGTGGGCGTGTCTGTCGATGTCGGCGTGGCCGTGGGTGGGACCGGCGTGGCCGTGGTTGTAGCGGTGGGCGGGAACGGCGTGGCCGTGGCTGTAGCAGTGGGCGGGAGCGGCGTCGCCGTGTCCAACGGGGTCACGGACAGGGTGGGCGTGACCGTCTCGGTGGCCGTGGCCGTCGTCGTGGCCGTGGCAGTTGTCGACGCGGCGGTGATGGCGCCGGTTGGTGAGGGCGACGGCGTCGCGCTGAGGATGGGGGTGGGGATAGGAGCCGGCGGCGCGACGGAGCGCGCGGCGATGGCGTCGAGCGCGGCGAGGTCGCGTTCGCGCACCGCCGGCGGCAACGTGGCCAGACCGTCCCGGCCCACGACATCCTGCCCCGCCGTGACCGTGTAGCGGGCGAAATCGACCAGCGCGGCGCCCGCCGCCCCCGCCTGCCGGTTGCAGAGGTCGAGATAGGCGTAGCCCGAGAGGGGATAGGCGTCCCCGGACGGCGCGGGCGCCAACGCCTGGCGCAGGTCCGCGGGCAGGCTGCCGGCCAGCCCCGCCGCCGCCCCGGCCCCGGCGATGCTGGCCACTCGGTAGTCGCCGCGGGCGTTACGCAGCGCCGCGACCGGCAGGCGCGCCGTGCGCGCGGTGGCGAGGCTGACGTAGGCGAACGACTCGGGCGTCTGGGCAACCTCGGACGCGATGTCGGGCGCGCCGTTACCCCCCAGGTACACCGCGCGCACGGGCTCGGCGCCGCCCGCCGTGGCCGCGCGCCAGCGCGGGCTGGCCGCGGTCAGAAATTGCGTCAGGATCGAGCCCGCGATGGCGTCCGGGCTGGAGAGCACGTCGATGGCGCGGAAGGGCAACCGCCGGCCGGGGTTGAGCGCCGCGATAGCCGGGTTCTGCCAACTCTGCACGTCGCCGAGCAGCATCCCGGCGACGAGGTCGGGCGTCAGCCGTAGGCCCGACCCAACGCCAGGTAGGTTATAGACCAGTGCCATGGGCACGACAGCCACCGGCAGCGTCACGACATCGGAGCGGCAACGGGCGACGGCAGCGCTCTGCTGCGCCACGGAGAGCAGCGTGTCGCCGAGGGCAAACGTGTCCGTCCCGCCCGTCCACCGCGCGACGACCTGCGCCTCGCCCGTGGGATCGGACGCCACGTCGACCGGCGGTTGCAGTCCGTGGTACCCTTGCGCCAGGTCGTCGAGCAGCAGGCCCAGCGCGGGCGAGCTCGAGCCGCTGAGCGAGGCAGACGCCAATGATGCCGTCCTTGGTCGCGCAAAGGTATAGGCGCCGGGGATGTCCAGCAGGTCGGACAGGTGGGGCTCCGGCGCGGGCATAAGGTCGTCGTGCCGCCCATCGACGTCGCCCCACGCACGGACCGTCCCGCTGCCGTCCAGCGCGAGGCCACGATGCCAGCCCGCGCCGATGGCCACGACGTTGGCGAGGCCGCGCACCCACGCCGGAACGCTGCCCCGCGTGGCGGAGTGGACACCGTCGCCAAGCTCGCCGAGGCGATCGTCGCCCCAGGCGTACACGGCGCCGCCCCGCCCGAGCGCCAGGCAATGGTCGCGCCCCGCGGCGATGGCGATGATGTCGCTCAGGTCGGAGATCTGTGCGGGCGCGGAGACGACCCGCGCGGCGGCGCGCATGCCCAGGCCCAACTGGCCGCGGTCGTCGAGGCCCCACGTCCACACCGTCCCGTCGTCTTTGAGCGCCACGCTGAAGCCCGCGCCCGCCGCGATGGCCGCGACGTGGCGTAGGGTTGGGACGGCCGCGGGTGACATCCGTGGACGGTCGGAGGGACGGACGCCCAACTGGCCGTCGTCGTTGGCGCCCCAGGCCCAGACCGTGCCGTCCTGTCGCAGGGCCAGGCTGTGCGTGTCGCCCGCGGCCACGGCCGTCACGCCGCCAAGGCCGGGCACGGGGCGCGGCGTGGCATGGATGCGATGGTCGTCGGCTCCCGTCCCTAGCTGTCCGGCCTGGTTGCGTCCCCACGCCCACACCGTCCCGTCGCGCCGCACGGCAAGGCCGAAGCGCGCGCCGGCGGCGATGGCGACGGCGGAGGCCAGGGCGCGCAGCCGCACCGCGCCGCGCCGATCGGTCGTCGTGCCGTCGCCCAATTGGCCAAAGCGGTTGTCGCCCCGCGCCCACACCGCGCCATCGCGCGTCAGGACAAGGCCGGCGCCGTAGGCCCCGGCCACGGCGACGACATGGGCCAGACCGTCGACGGGCGCCGGCAGTTCTCCTCCAACCACGGCGTCGGCTTGCCGGCCCGCGCCCGCGCCCGTGTAACTCGCGCCGGACGGCGTAGACACGAGATCTGGCAATGGTGGCCGTACTGGCAACAGAAACACGAGCAGGCTCGCCGCCGCGAACGCGCGCGCGGCGCGCCGCGGCATTCTCGCCGCCAGGAATCGTCGATTGATGCGCATAGTTTTCGTAATCCAATCTTCTAATCGCCGCTCGGATGACCCTGATGATAGAGAGCAGACGACGAACGGCACAGGGGTGGGTTAAGGACATGATAGAGGAGTTTCCTGTTCCTGACCTGATGCGTCACTCACAGGCTGACGCGCACACCCTCGCACGGGCGTCCCACACCCGGCGCATGGTATGATGGGCGGGACACACGGTCGCAATGGACGATGGTCAGATCTTGAGGGGAGGGCAGCATGGGCAGGGGCAGGACAGCGGGACGGTATGCGCTGGTCGCGCTGGCGCTGGCCGGCACGGTCTACGCGAGGCCAGGGGGGTCGGTGCGGCCTGCCACGGCACACGCGGCACAGGGGGCGGTCGCGCGACGATTAATGGGGTCTGGCCGTGGTCCGACACTGGCGGGGCTCGCGGCGCTGACCGCCACGCCGACGCGGCCAGCCCCTGGACAGGCGCACGCGACGCCGACGTCGGCTCCTGGACAAGCCCACGCGACGCCGACGCCGGCTCCCCGACGAGCTCATGCCACTCCCGCCGCGCAAAACGGCAATGCGTCCTACCAGGTAGGCTTGAGCCGCTACGAGCAGGGAGACTACGATGGCGCGATCTCCTCGTTTAGCCTGGCCATCCGCCAGAACCCACGCCTGGAGCCGGCCTATTTCTGGCTGGCGCTGTGCTACTACGCCAAGGGCCAATACTCCAACACCGTTGACGCCCTCTCGCTCGACATCGGCCTGGCGCCGCGCAGCGCCCAGGCCTACTTCTGGCGTGCCAAGGCCCACTATCGGCTGCGCGACTACCCCGCCGCCATAGCAGACTACAACAAAACCGTCGTCCTGGCGCCCGCCGATGAGGTGGCCTACGTCAACCGCGGCCTGGCGCGCGAGAAAACGGGCGACCAGGCGGGCGCCATCGCCGACTACACCCATGCCATCGCGCTCAAGCCCGGCGACGAGTTCGCCTACGTCGACCGCGGGTCGGCCCGCCAGCGCGCCGGAGACGTCAAGGGCGCGCTGGCCGACTATAACCGGGCTATTATGCTGGCCCCGCGCGACGAGGTTGCCTACTTCAATCGCGGCTACATCTACGAAGCGCAGGGCAACTTTCCCGCCGCCCTGGCCGACTACAACCGGGCTATCGCGCTCAATCCGGGCGACACGCTGGCCTACTACAACCGTGGGCTGGCGCGCGTCGGCCTCAAGGACGACCGTGGCGCCGTCGCCGACTTCTCGACCTATATCCGGCGCGTCCCTACCGACGGCGACGGCTACTTGCGCCGCGGCCTCGCCTATGCCATGGTCAAGGACACCAAAGACGCCCGCGCCGACCTGCGGCAAGCGGCAGCCCTCTACCAGAAAGCGGGCAACCAACCCGGCCTGCAACAGGCGCAGGCCGCCCTGGCCAGGCTGCCGAAGTAGCAGGCAGTGGGCAGTGGAACGCGACGTGCTACATCGTAACGTGACGCTATAACTTCGGCATGTGACGCATGTCCCCCACTGCCCACTGCCCACTGCCCACTGCCCACTGCCCACTGCCCACTGCCCACTGCCCACTGCCCACTGCCCACTGCTTACTGGAGAGACACTGATGGACTACGACACCTCGCGCGACCCGCTGGCGCCGCAACGGCGAGGCATTGCCGAAGAGGATCTGGCGGCGCTGGGCCTGGAAGACCCCGATGAAGGCGCTGTCTCCACCAACGACCCGATGCTGTCCGTCGACGACGCCGAAACCTACATGGCGCCGACCGATCCGCCGGTCATCCCTCGCGGACCCGATGGCATTGAGGTGGCACAGGGATTCGCCTCGACCGACGAGGGCGAGGTCGACCGTCCCGGCCCGCTCAGCGATGAGGACATCACCCGTCGCGTGGTGCGCCTGCTGCGCACCGACGCGGCGACCATGGACTTGCACCTGCACGTGCATACGGTCGACGGGACGGTCTTCCTGCGCGGCCATGTCGAGAGCATGGAGGACAGCGATAGCGCCGAAGAGGTCGCGGGACGCGTCCCCGGCGTCGTCGAGGTCGTCGATCAGATGACCGTGCCCGGCACGGAGGGCGAGGACTGAGTTTCCGCACCAGGTTTCTTCCCTTTTCCCCAGGGCCATGTCGTTCTCGATCTCACGAGCGGCTCCTGGGGGTAGGGGCGTATTGTATACGCCCGGTGCGGCGTGCCCTGGGGCGTATGCAATACGCCCCTCACCCCCGACCCCTCTCCCACGGTCGGGAGAGGGATCGGGGGTGAGGGGCGCCTACGCCGGCCTATCTTGAGATCCACCAGGGCGCGCCCTCGTGGGCGGGTGGAACACCGCGCCGGCCCGGCTAAGCGGACCGGCGCCAACACCCACCCGGCGGCCGGGTCGGCCCTTAGCGCGGTCATCCTTGCGCGGCGCGCCCGGCGCCGGTCCCATGCCCGTGCCCGGTGTCGCATGGGCGGTAGTCCTATCCTTCTCCTTGCCCTTGCCGTCGTGCTCGTCGTCCTGAGTCCGCTCGGGGGGATGGAAGCCGTAGCGGCGGTCCATCACGCGACGGTAGATGAGGTCCGTCGTGTCCAGGATGACGCCGAAGACGGGCACGCCGAAGATGGCGCCCCACGGGCCAGCGAACTTGGCGCCAAGGAGCAGGCCCAGCACCACCAGCAGCGGGTGCATGCCCACGGCCGTGCTGAGCACGCGCGGCGCCAGCACGTTGAGCACGATCTGCTGCGAGCCGAACAGGAACACGATCAGCAGGATGAAGTAGCCCGTCTGAAAGTCCGAGGCATGGACCAGGACGAAGCCGATGATGGGCGGGATGACGGCGGCAAACGTCCCGATGAAGGGAATCAGCATCATCACCCCGGCGAAGATGGCGATAAAGACCGAGTAGCTCTGCAGCCCGAAGTTGAGGGCAATGATGTAGGTCAGCAAACCGTAGCTCACCGCCAGGATAATCTGGCCGCGCAGATAGCCGCCGAACTTGCGGTTGACGATCAGGTGGACGCTCTCCATGACCTCGCCGACGGCGGGCGGGAAGTAGGAGAGCACGCGATGCATCAGCTTGTGCCCGTCCAGCGTCATGTAGAACGACAGGATCAGGACGATGATGGTGTCCAGCAGCAAGGTGCTGGCCTTGCTCAGAAAGCCCAGGAACACCGTCGCACTGCTGCCCAAGGTCGAGGCATTGAGGTGCTGATTGAGCAGTTCGTTGAGGTTCTGACCAGCCTTGACGGCTCCGTTGTGGAGGCTGAAGCTCCAATTATTGGTAAAGTCCGTAATGTTCTTTTGGCTAACGCCGTGCTGTTTGAGGAAGCTCTCGAAGTCGGTCGCCGTGCGCGTGATGAACTCGTACGTCCCCGCCTGCGCCAGCGTATACACCAGGTGCTGGCCCTGATTGAACATGGTGGCGCCGATCCAGATGAGCACCGGGATCATGATAGCGATGAGCGCGAGGTAGACGACGCCGACGGCGGCGACGCGCGGGACCTTGAGGCGCGTCATCAGGTCGACCACGGGGGTCAGGAAGAATTGGATCAGCCAGGCGGTGAAGTAGAGGGCCAGGATGCTCCCGATGGCCTGCAGCGCTCCGTAGATCCAGCCGGAGAGGTAGAGCCCGGCGATGACCGTCAGCAGCACGATCAGGGCGAAGAGCCACCGCGAGTAGTTGCTGTCTATCGTCGGCATCGACAAGCGCCTCCCTTCGAACGGCATTCCCTGGCCTACTCGCTACACCCCTCTCACCTATTACGACCATCATAACACGCTCTTTCCCATCGTCCCATGGGAAAGACGGTACGGAAAGGGGCCTAGTGTCCTGTGGTACCATGACTTGTAAAGGAGCGCGCCGGTAAGCGCGCGTCCAGGCGATGGACAGGACCACCAGGACCACCAGGACCACCAGGACCACCAGGACCACCAGGACCACCAGGACCACCAGGACCACCAGGAGGACGAGAATGGAGAGGGACGGCGAGGCGGTTCCCTACGGCGAATTGCTCGGTCTTGCCCGCGACGACGGGTTGATCGGGCTCGAGGTGCAGGTGACGCAGGCGCCCGGTGAGGCGAACGGGCGCACCGCTGTCGTCGTCGCCGTGGCGCGGACGTCCGACCTCGCGTTCTCGGCCGTTGGCGAGGCCTCGCCCGCCTCGGCGTCCCCCGCCTGGCATCCCTTCCTGACCACGCTGGCCGAGTTGCGGGCCAAGGCGCGCGCGCTGCGCGACCTGACGGGCCAGGGTATCGCCGTGCAAGAAGAGCTTGACGTGCCCTATCGCACGGCGGACGACGACGAGGACGAGGACGAAACCGATCATGGGCCTGCCAGGCCCCGGCCCGTCACGGCTGCCCGCGACGCGCCCTCTGGCTACCAGGCCCCGCGCCAGCCATCGCCAGACGCCGGTTCGTACAACGCAACGAACGCGACGCCGGTGCCTGTGCGTCCCGCATCCGTGGCATCCGCAGCGTCCACCCCTGCCGCGGTCGAGGCGCAGTTGCAACGCCTGCGTGCAGCCGCGCAGCCGCATACGGCCCTGCGTCGCTCTGCCGACGACGACGAGGGTGATGAGGGCGACGACCATGACGGCGACGAGGTGGCGGCCCCGGCGCCGCGCTATACCCCACCATCCATGGCCCCCACCGCGGCCCCGGCGCCGCCCGCTCCTCCCGTACCGCGCCCCGACCCGTTCCAGCCTGTCCCATCCAGCGCGGGCAGGGCGGACGATGAGGACCAGGACCAGGACCAGGACGAGGAGGAGCCGGACGACGAGGACCAGGACGTGGCGCGCGACGAGGACGTGGAGGATGGCATCGACGACGATATGAAGGCCAAGTTGATGAAGCTGGCCATCTCGCTGGCCAAGCTCAATGGCAAAGACGTCACCGATGCCGAGGCCGTGCAGCGGCTCGACGCCTACTTCATGCGCGCCTTCAAGCGGCCCCTCAACCGCGCCACACGCCACGAAGGCCAGATGGCCGTGTCCAGCCTCTCCAAGCAGCTGCAAACGCGCCGCAACGCCGCCGGCGAGTAGGCGAGGGCACCGTAGGGGCGTATCGCATGCGCCTCAACTGACCCGCTCCGCCCATGATGTGCTGATGATGTGCTAATCTCGCTGCCCGACACGCAACAGGGCCGCGGCGAGACAATCTCGTCGCGGCCCTGGCCTATTCTGCCGACCGATGCGAAGTGAGGACTAGCAGGTCCCTGGCTCCAGAGGCCCGCTAGTCCTGGTAAGCCTACTCCTTGGGCAGGCCCTGCGTAGAGCGCAGGGTACTGTGGTCGGGGGCGAACACGGTTTGCTCGACCACGATGCCCCGACCGTCCGTCGTCTGCACCACCTCGCCGCGCTGGCTCGTCGCGCCGGGGAAGTGGCTCCCCACGTCGAACGTGCCGCGCGCGCCCGCCGCCACCATGATGGTGGTGCTGGTGGTGCTACCGTTGCTCTGATACACCGTGATGCGGGCGCGCGTGGAACGTGGATTGGGGTTGTAGAGCAACAGGCGCGTGGTCATGCCGTAGCCGTTGCCGGCGGCGTCGCTGCTGAAGGTCAGCGTGCGCTCCACCACGACGCCGCGGTTAGAGGCCGCCACGATGCTCAGCGGCTGGTTTGGCGCGAGCGTATTGATGTCTACCACGCGCTCACTCTGCCCGCCCACCGTCAGCGAGACCGACTGGCGACGCCCACGGCCCCCCGCGGGCAGCAGCAGCAGGGAGACGCGCACGGAGCGCGGGCCCGGGTTGAGGATGGCCACGGTCTCGTGGAAGGTCAGGGCGGTATAGCCCTCGGCCAGGTACCACGTCCGCGCCAGGGACGAACTGCCGACGAGAGTGTCGTCGTCGCGGCCGACGCGCGTGAGCACCAGGCCCGCCACGATATTGCGGTCGGAGGCCACCACCAGGCCGAAGCGGCCGGTGCGGCCGATCAGGCTGCTCACCGCGATGGTGCGATGGGTGTGCGCCCCAACTCGGAAGGAGGCGGTGGAGACAGCGCCGTTGGGGAAGTAGAAGGTCAGCCGCACGCGCGCGACCGCCGCCTCGGGGTTGGTCACGGTGAAGAACGCGGGTTGCCCCGGCGCGTTGACGCCGCCCGCGAAGTAGTAGCGAATCACGAGTGGCAGCGGGACAGGCGTGATCGTGGCCGTGGCCGTCGTGGTCCCTACGATGATCGTTGGGAAGGAGGTTGCCGTGGCCGCGGCCGTCCCCGTGCTGGTCGGCGTGTTGGTGCTCGTCGACGTCGACGTGCTCGTGTTGACCGGCGTGTTCGTCGCGGTATTCGTGCTCGTGTTGGTCGGCGTGTTGGTGCTCGTGTTGGTCGGTACCGACGTAGTCGTGCTGGTCGCAGTGTTCGTCGGCCTGCTCGTACTCGTCGCCGTCGAGGTCGCCGCCGTACCCGTGGAGACCGGCGAGTTCAACGCCGTGGCCGTCGGCGTCGACGTGCTCGTACCGGTCGACGTGCTTGTCGGCGTCACGGTCGCTACCGAGGTCGACGTGGTCGTTGCCGTCCTCGTACTCGTGGCCGTACCCGTCGCCGTGGTCGAGACGGTCATGGTGGCCGTCGCGGTCTGCGTGCCAGAAACCGTCATCGTCGGCGACATGGTGGCCGACGGTGTCATGGTTGGCGACATCGGAGCAATGACCGTGATAGTCCCCACTGTGAAGGTCAGCGTGCTGCTAATCGCACCGGTGTTGGGGTCGACCAGGTGCAGCGTCGTCGTAACCGTGAGCGTCCCCGTCGGCGCAGCGGCGGAGATAGACACCGTGAATGGTGTCGTCGCGGAGTACGGCGCGGTCAGCTGAAAGCCGTTGGGCGGCCCGAAGAAGCCGGTGATGGTACCCGACATATCCTGCGTCAGCATCACCGGCTGATAGTTGTTGGGCGCGACCTGGTAGTACAACTGGATCTGGTCCGCCCGTAGCCCGGCGATACCCGTGATAGCGAAGTCGGGCCGCACGTTGTTCTCCACCGTGCCGCTCGTCGGATTGGTCAGCGTGGCGCTGAACGGCGTGGCCGCCGCGCCCGTGGTCAGCGTGGGCGGCAAACCCACCGTGAGCGTTGGCGACGCCGCGGTGACCACGATATCGCTGCTGGTGGAGGCCAGCGTGTCGCTGATCGCGCCCGTGTTGGGGTTGACCTCGTCAAGCGTCGTCAGGACCGTGAGCGTGCCAGACGGCGCCCCCCCGGAGATAGCGACGGTAAACGGAGTCGTCGCGCTGTACCCAGTTGGCAGTGGGAATCCTGTCTGCGGCCCGAAGAATCCTCGACTAGGGTTAGAACCCGTCAACTGGATCTGCTGGTACGTGCCGTTACCGGTGTCGTAGTACAGCTGGATCTGCGATGCCTGTAGATTGCGAGCCGCGGATAGTGAAGTCCACCCGTACGCTCGGGTACGCTGTCCCGCTCATTGGGTTGGTCAGCGTGGCGCTGAACGGCGTGGCTGGCGCACCAACCGCGAGCGAGGCCAGTAGCGTCATCGTGATGGTTGGAGCGGTGTTGTCCGCTGGTCGGATGGCCGAGACGCGTGGGTCGGATGGGCGCGGCAGCCGTGCCAGGGGCGCGCCGATGCCCTGGTGGGGCGAGTTGGCCTGGGAGAATAGAGCAGACGAGGGCGGGGTCGCCGAGGTCGCCGCGCCGACGTGCGGTACGAAGACCAGCGTCAGGATGAGCAGACTCGCCGCGAACAGCGAGGGGATGGTACGCCTGGTGTGAGCCATGAATCCCTCCAAACAGTGGGGCACGCTACGTAAGACAAATGCCTCACGTACCGTTTAACGAGTGGGCTGCGTGCGTCGATGGATAGTCCGCTACGTCCGCGGAGCCGATCTCCAAGGCGTCTTAGGCTGCACATACCATAAGGGAGGTGCGTGCCGCGCGATGGGCGTCGAGCGGAATGGCGGTAGGAGTCTACCGGGGGGGAACGGGCAAGGAACATTGGGGGGAACAAGGAAGCGTCATCTTGGGCGCCCGTTCAATTCTCGTTCAATCCTCGCTCCACTCACTTCTGCAACACACCTCCCGCCTTAATGATGATACCATCATACCACTGGGGATACGCTGTCATCATACCTGATACGTCGTGATACGTCGTGGTAAATACAATTGGTTGTGTTTCATCGTTTTGTTTCATCGTTGCCTCTCGCCTCTCGCCTCCTGCCTCTCGCGCTGAATCCTGCTACTAATAGCTGTGTTCGTTGTGTATCATGAGGTATCGTTTGCCCACCCCTTGACCTTGACAATGTTAAGAGCGTCGCACAATGTCCATTGCTTATATTGCCCTTGGCTCCAACCTGGGCGACCGCGCGGCTTTCCTCCATATGGCGTTAGAGCGCATGGCCGCGCTGGGGACGGTCGAGGCCGTCTCGCCGGTGGTCGAGACGGCGCCGGTCGGCTACGCCGAGCAACCGGCATTCCTCAACGCGGCGGCGCGCCTGGACACGACGCTGCCACCCGAGGCGTTGCTGCGGGGTCTCCTCGCCATCGAGACCGCGCTCGGGCGGGTGCGCACGGTCCGCTGGGGGCCGCGCACCATCGATCTGGATCTGCTGCTCTACGACGATGTGGTGGACGATAGCCCCACGCTGACGCTCCCCCATCCCCGCATGCACCAGCGCCGCTTCGTCCTGGAACCGCTCGCCTCCATCGCGCCGCATGTCAGGCATCCCGTGCTCGGCCGCACCATCGCCGAATTGGTAGACAACTGACAACTGACAACTGGCAACTGGCAACTGGCAACTGGCAACTGGCAACTGGCAACTGGCAACTGGCAACTGGCAACTGGCAACTGGCAACTGGCAACTGGCAACTGGCAACTGGCAACTGGTATCCCGGTTCCCAGGGCTATGCTATACTCTCGGCTGTGTTGCGGCTCGGGCCGTTGCCCTGGACGCGCGCCGCCTACCTTGGCAGCGAAACTGCGGTCTGGCCCACCGGCCCACCGTCGATCGCGTGTGCCCAGCCCTGCCGAAGGACAACGGCATTGGCATCGACGACGTAGAGCGGCGTAGAAGCGTACCCCCGGAAAGAATACGATCTGCCATGGCTCAAGAACGATCGCTGCCCGGCAGCCCCCTGGCCTCGGCCTCGACCGGCGAGATGCCGCGCCCGCAACCGCGGCCCATCAACCTTGCCGACACCCTTGTCATGCCCCGGCCACACCCGCGTTCGCGCCCGCGTCCCCGCCGTCGACGCTGGGTACGCGTGCTGCGCGCCTTGCTGGTCGTCGTGGTCGTGCTGCTGCTTCTGCTCGGCATCGCCGGCGCCGTCTGCTACGAGAATCCGGCCCTGCTCAACCCCGTCGGCGGCCTGCTCCTGGGCGGCCCAGCTGGCGCCGTGCCCTGGAACGGCGCCGACCCCGTCAACATCCTGGTCATGGGCATCGACCAGCGCGGGACCGAACAAACGCGCTCCGACAGCATGATCGTGCTGCGCGTGGACCCCTCGTCGCACGATGTCGAGATGCTCTCCGTCCCGCGCGACCTGTGGGTCGATGTCCCCGGCGGCTACGGCTCCTACAAGATCAACGCCGGGTATGCCCTGGGGCAGCCGTCCGGCCAGGGGCCACAGTTCGCGGCCTTTGTCGTGGAGAGCGCGCTGCGCATCCCCATCAACTACTACGCCGTGATGCGCTTCAGCGGCTTCAAGAGCGTGATCGACGCCATGGGCGGCGTGACCGTCTGCGTCCCGCACGAGTTGTACGACACGCAGTATCCCGACGACACCGGCTATGGTGTCCACACCATCGACATCAAGGCCGGCTGCCAGACCATGGACGGGACGACCGCGCTGGTCTACGCGCGAGAGCGCCACGCCAACGCTCAGCAGGACCTCGGGCGCGTCACGCAGCAGCAGGCGGTGCTGGACGGCGTCGAGAAGGGCCTGTTCTCGCCCGCGACGCTCCCGCGCCTGCCCGGCATCATCTCCGCGGTCAACGGCGCCATGGACACAGATCTGCCGCGCGGCGCCCTTCCCGAGCTAGGGATGCTGCTCGGCCGCGCCAGGGGCAGCCACACGCGGCACGCCTACCTCAACACGGACGGCGGCTACGTGACGAGCGCCGTCTCGAGCGATGGCCAGGATATCCTGGACCCCAATTGGGACCGCGTCAGGCCGCTCGTGACCTCGCTGTTCGCCGATGCGCGGCTGCAGCGCGAGAATGCCGTGGTTGGGGTGCTCAACGGCCAGCAGACGGTCGGGCTCGCCGGGATGTACACCACGCTGCTCGCGAATATAGGCTTCAACACCGTCGCCCCGGCCGACGCCAGCACGAACACGCAGCAGCACACCACGGTGACGATCAATGCCGATCACCCCGGCGGCGACTATACGGCGCGGGTGCTGGGCCAGATGCTGCGGGCCGTTCCGGCGCTGGCGCATCTGGGCGCCGCCCAGCCGCAGGTCGTCGTCTCTCTAGGCGCCGACGCGATCGGGGGGTCGGGTCCATCATCGTAGATGTGGTACCTTGTAGGCGTGCCGGTCGCACCGCGGTCGGCCGCGCTCCTTACCAGTCCCGATAGTGCAAACGCATCCCTATCCCCTGCCAGCCAGGAGGATGACACATGATGTCGCAAGGCGAAGTTGCCTTGTTCATTGATTTTGAGAACATTCGGTATTCCATGCTCAACAACTATGGGCAGGAGCCGGACCCGCACAAACTCATCGCCAAAGCGCGCAAGTATGGCACGGTCCCCGTTGCCGTTGCCTACGCCGACTTCAGCAAACACCCCGATCAGTACAAGCGCCGCTTCGAAGCGGCGGGGATCTCGCGCGTCGACGTTCCGCTGCGCGTGCTGCCCGGTGGAAAGGAGAAAAGCGCCGCCGACCTCGCGATGCTGCTCGATATCGTCGATGCAGTGCTCGACCGCCCGCAAATATCGACCTTTGTGTTGATGACCGGCGACAGTGACTTTGTTCGTATTAGCGCCCGCTTGAAGAACCGTTTCGGCAAGGACGTGGTGATCTCCGGCGTGCCGGGAACGATCAGCAGCGACCTGGTCGACAGCGGCAGCCGCGCCGATCCGGTCGAGATCGAAGAGCGCCAACTGGGCGAACTCGAAGCCCGCTACGTCCGCCTGCTCGGCTGGATCGACGAGCACTGGGAAACGACCACATTCATGAATATCGCGCGCTATATCGCCGGGCCGCGCCATCCCCTGGGCTCCGTCGGCCTCGAGGATGTCAAGGCCGTGCTGAACTCGTTCGTCCGCCTCGACGTGCTGGGCCAGGAGATGGTCGCCCTGGCTGGCGGCAGCACGACGCGCGCTATCCGCCTCAATCGCGACCACGACTTTGTCCGCCAGGTGCTCGCTGAGTGGCAGGCGCAAGCGCCCGCCTCGACGCGCGGCTCCACGGAGTTCGCCAACGATAACGGCGGCGAGGGTGCATCGGCATCGCCGGCCATGGCCCCCTACGACCCCGACGATGACGAGCCTATGACCGATCCCGACGACATCTGACGGTCCCGCCGCCACGACGGTCACGGCGACAACCGATAGGACCCTTCCATCAACCGGGTCCGGGTCCGCATATCCCCTTCCCCTCCAAAGAGCCCGTCCATCCCTCGGACCAGGAACCCTCGCGAAGATTTCTATGCATAATGCGACAAGGGTTAGGGACGCGTTTGCCCTCCGGGACGAAGTGGCTCGTACACGTTGGCGTGCGGCGACGGCCTGCGACTGAAGTCGCATGGCAGGGACCGGACACTAAAGTGTCTCACCGGATTGCCAAGGGACGTGAGCCAACGTGTACTAGTCACTCGTCCTGTAGCCACTAATCACTAGTCACTCGTCCTGCCTTGAAGGCGTCGCGGCCGCCGCAGGCCCACACCACGGCGGGATGCGCCGCTGCCACCAGCGCCACGATGGCCTGAGTGCGGTCGCGCACCTCCCACTGCGCGTGCTTGTCCGCGCGCAGGCGCGACAACTCGATCAATTCGCGCGCGTTCAGATGCAGCAGCGTGCGCCTGTTGTGGCCGTTCCCCAGTATGATAGAGGCGCGTTCATCGCCGCCCAAACGGTCGAACGCATCCTCCAGGACCGCCATGCCCTCGCCATAAAGCCCCGCGCAGCCAGCCTCCTCGACCGCCGGGGGCGTCGTGTAGCCCAATGTGCCGCGGCGCGGCTGGGCCACGTGCGTGGCCATGCGGTGGCGGATGAACTGGTGGTAGCAGGCCTCGGAGTGGACGATCTCCACGGTATAGGTCAGCGTCTCCAGCTCGCGCAGCGCCGCGTCATGCGCCGCCATGCCGCTGAAGGAGGCCCTGATCAGCGCTGCCCGCTCCTCCGCGCTGAGCCGCGCCGCCAGGGCCGCGCGGGCCGAGGCGGCCAGGTCCGTGACGCGGAAGAGCAGCGCCGCCGCCAGGCGCTCCTCCCCGCGCGGATCGTAGTCCACCAGCGTCACGCCGTCCCGCGCGGGCAGCGATTCCTCCTCTTCGGCCGAGGCCATCGCCGACGTCGCGGGCAGCGATCCGGCCAGCGAGCGGAGGGCGTCCAGGGCGCTGCCGGGGAAGGGCAGGGCATGGATGTATTTATCGGGGAACAGCGAGGGCGCCAGCGGCTGCAGGGTGTCCTTGAGCCTTTCGCCCAGCGCCCGCCCCTCGAAGAGGGGGTGCGACAGCAAGCGCGCGATCACATGGCCCCAGACGCGCGCGTTGGCCGTCATGCCAAGCTGGGTCGACTGCGCCAGCGGCAGCGCGTAGCGCGCGTCCTCGGTGGCGCGGCGGCGGGCCATGGCCTCGCTCCGGACGGCGCCGCTGGCGACCAGGTGCGCCGTCAGGCGCTCATATAGCGTCGTGTAGAGGGTCCAGGACTGCTCGATGGCGGCCTCAAAGATGGTCCAGGCGCGCCCCTCGCGAAACTCGCGCGGCAGGAAGAAGTGCAGCGGGACGCGGTCGACGGGGACGTAGCGGTAGCTGAGTTGGGTGTACGAGGCCAGCCGGTGCGCCACCAGATCGATCGAGAGCGAGCGCGGGATGTCCTGGATCGCCACGCCGAAGACCGCGCCCTCGGCGATGGAGGAGTGCCCGTACTCGTAGATGATATTCTCGTTGCGGCGGCGCGCCAGCCCGGTGTCCTCCACCGCCTGGCGCACCAACTCGGGCACCGGCGTGGCGTCGCGGCTGATGCGCGCCAGCCCCGCCGCCACGCCCTCCGGCGACGGGTACGAGCCGACCACCGCCACGGCCGGCTCCAGCGCATAGCGGCGCGCCTCCCGCGGCGCCTCGTTCAGGACATCGGACGCAATCATCGGCCTTCCCTCTTTTCCGACACAACCGAATCAACGTAGCGACGTAGCAACGTCATGACGTAGTGTAGATACGGCTCTTAGTGTGGCACACATGCGACCCTACTGGCGACGGCTTTTCCCCCAGGGCCTCACCCGTGCATGACGCAGATTAGTCGGGAGGATGCCAACCCGCGGAGATCCACCGCAGGCGCGCTCGGACCAGCAACGGCCGATTCAAGTCCAACACCTCTACCGTTGCCCGACCGGTCGGCGTCCGGCCCGCGACCTGCGCTCCACCCTCTATCCAGACGAAATGGTCCAGCCATGCTTGGCTGCGCGGGTCAAAAAGCAACTCGGACGCCCCCGTCTCCGGGTCGCGTCCCGCGACGCGGTCGCCCTTCAGCGCATTGCACTGGCGACACGCCGGCCACAGGTTGTCACGGCGCGTCAGTCCGCCCAAAGCCTCTGGCGTCAGGTGCTCGATTTCCAGCGGCGCGCCTGTGATCTCCTCGCTTGACCGGCAATAGCCGCACCGGCCGCCCGCATCCGCAAGCACCTGCTCCCGCAACTGGCGCCCAACGCGAGTCGTGCTCACGCGTGGGCGGCTCGCTCCCGCACATCGACCCCACGCTCGTGCAGCAGCGCCACGGCCTCGGCCCGCAGCACCATCACCCGGTCATGCCGATCGACCAACGCAGCCAGCATCTGCTCCTCAGCCGACGTGAGCCCGTGACGGCGCTTGTCGACGAGCGTGTCGAGTAGGACGCCGTCTTCGACGGTCGGTTGACTCCTACTAACCCGTTGGAGGGCGTCGTCGTCGAGCGTCGAGAGGGTGGCGATAGCCACTGCCAAGTCGTCCGGGAAGGCATCATCAGCGGCCACCGATGCGGCCAAGGCGAGGGCCGCCTCATCTTCAACCCGCCGTTGATGCCGTCGCGCGCGCCGTTCCAGTCCCTCGTACACCGTCGAGGGGACGGCGAATGTCATCATCGGGTCAGCCATCGTCGCACCCCATTACACCTGATTACACCTGCGGCCGCCCAAACCTGTCCGTCCCATCCGATCTTATCATCGGGGGAGCGACCCGCATAGACGAGTCGTTATGGTTCCAGAGGATGATCATGCAACACGTCCTCGCACCCACGATGTGTCCACGATGTCCACTACCAGTATAAGAGATGGCCGACGGGGGTGGTAGAGCATGGCCTATGTGACGTCGTGCGATTCATTCAAGCCCGCTTCTTTGAGAGCTGTCGCAAGGACATCGAACCGTTTTATCCTGGTTATCAAACCGTTATCCACCTCGAAGAGTGATGCGATGATCTGACGGCTCGCCTCGCCGCCATTATCCGGAGAGCGCCATATCCCGTCCTCTTCGACCACGACAACCTTGTCCTTGTGAAAGTAGCGAATGGGTATAAGTTGGACTCTGGCGCGGCCAAACCATTCCCGAAAAGTTTGTACGCCCCGACTCGTGCCTCTGGGGCCGCCAACGTCGATGTCGCGATGGATGAGCGGCATCAGCTGCTCGATGTTGCCGCTATTTAGCAAGCGATGCCATGTATCGACCGTCACCACTTCTTGCACATCCATAACCAACGTTCTCCTGTCAATCACTGTTAGCCGCACGCGCATTATATCTATGCATTCTGCATACATATATTATATCTGTGTGCCGCATACGTCAAGTGGTAGACTTGTACCATGGACGGCTCAGACATCGTGGGATGCACCGATACAGGTACTGATAGCGATGGCATACGGATCGGAGACCGGGCAGCCCCATCGGTACTGGACAAGGCCGGGCAAGCATTGTTTCGCCTTGGCCGGATCTTTGCCAGGCAGCCGATGAGCCACGTCTTGACGGAACGTGACGGGCACGCCGTCGAGGTCTCGCGGATACTTGTGGCGCAGGCCGTCGAAGTCGGGCCCGAGGAGACGGGTGGGGACGTGACCGTGGGCGTGGTCTCCGCCCGGCTCGGCCTCGACCCCTCGACCGCGAGCCGCCTGGTTGCGGACACGACCCAGGCCGGCTATCTCTCGCGCGGCGCCTCACAAACGGATGCGCGCCGTGCGCAACTTGCGCTGACCGACTCCGGTCGCGCTCTCCTGGAGGATGCCCACCGCTATCAGCGCGCCGTCTTCGACCATCTCACGCGGGACTGGTCCGACCACGAACGCTACGAGTTCGCCCGGCTCCTATCCAGGTTCGTCGACGCCGTGGCCGACATCCATGCCACGCCGGTCGTGCTCGACACGCACGCATAACATTGACCCTGCACGCGGATGGCAGCCTGCGCCAACAAGCGATCCACTCCAATGTAGCGCAGACAGGCGCGCGAGGCCGGGCCTCGCGCGCCTGTCTGTTGCTCACCTCGCCCGTGGTGGGAAAGAAGGAATGCCTTTTGCCGGCCATGTGGGTTGGCTTGCCTAGCAAGGCTATCACGCCAGGCGGCGGACATACCGCCCCATCATGCCCGTTGCGTACCCTCGTTTTCCCACCCCGTTTTGCGTAGCCACTGCTCGAGGGTGGTGAGACGCGGGTAGAGGGCGCGCAACGCGGGAATGTCCGCCTCGTAGCCCACCTCGTTGAACCACTCGAACATCGTCACCCCCTCGTCGCCCATGTATTGGCGTATCTGATCCAGCGAGGTCTGCACGTACCGCACCGGCCGGCCGATGACGCGGCCGAACACCTCGGCAGACTGTGGCCCTGTGAGCTCGTCGCCCGCCAGGTCGAGCGCCTGGCCCAACCAGCGATCCGGATCGGCGAAGGCCAGCGCGGCGAACGCGCCGATGTCGTCGACGGCCACCTGTTGCAACGGCTTGGCGGGGTCGAGCGGTTGGCCCAGCGTGCCGCCCAGGATATAGTCACGGGAGCCGAACCAGTTCTCCATGAAGAACACCGGCCGCAGGATCGTGTGCGGCAGATCGATGGAGCGGATGTACTCCTCGATCTGGAACTTGCTGTCGAAGTGGGGGATGCCCGTCTGGCGGTGGGCGCTCCCGACCGAACTGTAGACGACGTGCCGCAGGCCCGCCGCCCTGGCCGCATCGGCGAGCGTCTTCCCCTGCCGAACCTCGCCCTCGACCCCCGTGAGAGCGAAGTTCTGGACGGAGAACGCGCCATAGGCGCCCTCCAGCGCGCGGTCGAGCGAGGCGCGGTCGTCGATGTCACCCTGGACGACCTCGATACCCTGGCCGGACAGGGTCCGGGCCTTGTCCGTCCGCGCGTCGCGAGTCAGCGCGCGGACGCCGAAGCCATGCTCCCGCAGATGTCGGAGTGTCGCGCCCCCCTGCTGGCCTGTCGCCCCCGTAACGAGGATTGTCTTTCCTGCTGTGTCCATTACCTCTACCTCTCCTGCTGCCCTTTCCCAGGCGGCGCGCCTGGTCGCTGTCGCCTTGTGTCGCGGCTGCGTGCCACGTATCGGCCGTGTGGACAAGCGTATCCCATTGGTCGTGTGGGCAAGCGTCTCACGAGGGACGGCCACGCCAGTGTGCCAGGATCGACTATACTTTGTCAATTGCTATACAGAGTATAACATGCATAGAATAGGTAGACCTTTATCTGTCCGCCTGCTACAATCATGGGTATGGATACCCTTCTGACACGACCCGCTACACCGGTGGCCGACCCTGCCATGGCGAGTGATCCCGTGTCCACGACCAATGGCGACTATTTCTGTCCGGTCGTGGAGACGATGCGCCTGCTGGAGCAGAAGTGGACGCTGCAGATCGTCAAGGAGTTGGTGGGCGGCAAGCGCCGCTTCTGCCAGTTGCAGCATGCCCTGCGCGGCGACGCGCGCGCCGGCAACGCGCGCGACGTCAATCCCAAGACGCTCTCGCAGCGCCTCAAGACGCTCGAGGCCCAGGGCGTGGTCACGCGCCGCATGATCTCGGACATCCCGCCCAACGTGGAGTATGAGTTGACCTGCAGCGGCCACGACCTCGTCTCCATCGTCGATAGCGTCGACCGCTGGGCGCGGAAATGGATGCAGCCAACGGGCTGCTGCGCGGAGGCGTGCGCGGCCGTCGATGGTGAGCAAGGCCACGAGTAGACGCAGACAGTCGCGCGCCGGCCGCCTAGCCCCGCTTTCTGACCCGCCGGAAACGGTCGAGGTCGAGTTGACCGGCTTCGCCGCCACCCCCGACGCCGCTGTCACCGTTGGCACGGCCGCCGACGGCTCTCCCGTTCGCGCTCTCTTCGGCCTGCCCGGTGAGCGCGTCGAGGTGGAGGTGTGGGCGCGTCGAGACGAGACAGTCGAGGGCCGCGTGGCGCGCGTGCTCCGACCATCTCCCGAGCGCGTGGACGCGCCGTGCCCCTACTTCGGGCAGTGCGGCGGCTGCCAGCTGCAGCACATGCCCTACGAGCGCCAACTGGAACGCAAGCGGGACGCCGTTGTCGCGCACCTCGTGGCCGGCGCGGGCCTGTGCGCGCCGCCGGTGCTGCCCACCCTGCCCGCCCCGCTGACCTACGGGTACCGCAACCACATCCGCTTCTCGGTCGGGCGCCGCCTTGGCGAGGTCGGTTTCACCACGGCCCATCGACACCGCTTCATGCCCGTCGACCACTGCCCCATCGCGCACCCCCGCATCAACGAGATCCTGGCCGCGTCGCAGCGCCGAGCGGGCGGCCACCAATTGGCGATCCGCGTCGGCACGCGCACCGGCGACCTGCTGGTCAATCCGGCGCAGGAGGAGCCCGATCTGCCCTATGCCAGCGGCCAGACGGCCTTCGAGGAAGAGATCCTGGGGCGGCGCTACCGCGTCTCCGCCGCCGCCTTCTTTCAGGTCAACACGCCCCAGGCCGAGCGGCTGATCGCGGTGGTGCGCGCGGCGCTCGACCCGCGCGGCGACGAGGTCCTGCTCGACCTCTACTGCGGCGTCGGCACGTTCGGCCTGGCGCTGGCGCCCCTGGTGCGGAGGGTCATCGGCCTTGAAGAATCAGCGGCGGCGCTCAAGGACGCGCGCTACAACGCGCGCGACCTGCACAACGTGGAGTTTGTGGCTGGACGAGCCGAAGAGGTGTTGCCGGCGCTGGCCGAACCGGCCGAGTTGGTGGTGGTCGACCCGCCGCGCGCCGGCTGCCGTCCCGACGCCCTGGCCGCGCTGCTGCGCCTGGCGCCGCGCAAGCTCGTCTACGTCTCCTGCGACGCCTTCACCCTGGCGCGCGACCTGCGCGTGCTGCTCGACGGCGGCTTCACCCTGCACAGCGTCCAGCCCGTCGACATGTTCCCCCAGACGGCGCACGTAGAGACGGTATCGCTGCTTAGCCATTAGCCATTAGCCGTTAGCCCTTAGCCCTTAGCCCTTAGCCCTTAGCCGTTAAAGGAGCCTTAACCGTGCAGCACATTGCCCTCCAGCCCGTCGCGGCTCTCCACATCACCATCCTCGTCGACAACCTGTTCGACGGCTTGCTGGTCGACCAGGGGCATGCCAAACGCGCCGGCCTCGGCGCCATGCCCCGCGTCACGGCGGGGACCATGGAGGACGGCTGGGCCTTCGACGCGCCGCTGGCACAGCACGGCTTCGCCGCCCTCGTGACGATCGAGCGCGGCGGCCACACGCATCACGTGCTCTTCGACACCGGCGCTACGCCCGATGGTCTGGTCGAGAACATGCGCCGGCTCTCGCTCTCTCCCAAGGACATCGAGACGGCCGTGCTGAGCCACGGGCACTTCGACCACACGACGGGGCTCGATGGGCTGGTGCGCACGCTTGGCCGGGCGAGCATGCCGCTGCTCATCCACCCCGAGTTCTGGAACCGCCGCCGCCTGATGATCCCGGGCCGCGATCCGTTCGAGATCCCGACGACGAGCAAGGCCGCCCTCCGGGGAGCGGGGTTCGAGATCGTGGAGCAGCGGCAGCCCTCCTTCTTGCTCGATGGCGCCCTCCTTGTTACGGGCGAGGTCGACCGCACGACAGACTTCGAGCATGGGATGCCGGGCCAACAAGCCTTGCGCGCCGGCGCCTGGGAGCCCGACCCGCTAGTCCTGGACGACCAGGCGCTCCTGGTCAACGTCCGTGACAAAGGACTGGTCATCCTGACCGGCTGCGGGCACTCCGGCATCGTCAACATCGTGCGCTACGCCACCAAACTGACGGGCATCGAGCAAGTCTACGCGGTCATCGGCGGCTTCCACCTCAACGGGCCGGCCTTCGAGCCGGCTATTCCCGCCACCGTGCAGGCCCTGACCGACCTGGCGCCGCGGGTCATCGTGCCCACGCACTGCACGGGCTTCCGTGCAATCCATCAACTGGCGACGCGCCTGCCCGACGCCTTCATCCAGAGTAGCGTGGGCACGCGCTTCGAACTATAGCGTCGAGCCCGCCCAGAGCTGTGAGCAGGGCCTACAAATAACCGGCTTGACGGATAGACAGGCTGGAGGCTTCTCTGGGGCGCGGGCGCTCGTTGCGCTGCTCGCCCGTCCCTGTGTCAGCCCCGGGACGGGTGAACGCCGCGCGCACCCCCAGGACAAGCCTTTCCAAACTGGAGGAGTAACGAATGAGTGACAATAGGCAACCAACATCTGACAACCGGCAACCGGCAATGTGCGTGGACTGTGGCCGCGACATGGCCGAGGCCGACATCTTCCGCGTGCTGCGGACCGATCGCGCGGGGCGCAAGCACGTCGTCTGCCGCGAGTGCAGCGACCGTCGCCACGCCGAGACCAAGCCCACGCCGCTGCAGATCCAGCGCACGCCGCCGCCTCCCTCCATCCTGGGCGGTAAGCGCCGCGATGCGCGGCATGATATGCAGCATGGGACAGACGTAACGCCGTTGGACAGCGAAGAGTAAGCTTTGCCTTCGCTAGTCGGGATAGGGGTCATCACGGCAAGAGCGTCGTTGATCCCATCAGGGACGTTCGTCTGACCCTGCTGACCCTGTCCCATGATCCACATCCTTCATTGCCCGCACATACGCCGTGACTCGCTGATCGAGGTCGTGCGGATAGGCGTAGTCCAGATCATCGGCGACATCGATCGCCACCCGACGAAAGAGCGCCATCGTCCGAAAGAGCGCCTCCCAGTTATCGGTGATCCCCGCGCCGACGTAGGTCCCCTCCAACTGGCTCCAGATCTCGGGCGGGAGGCGTTTCTTCAGTCCTTTGCCCAGATTGCCCGTCGGTACCGACCAGCCTTGATCGCGCTCCATCCGCCACTCCAGCATCCGGCATAGGTAGATATGCTTCATGTCATAGTCGAGACACCACTTGGCCGGCAACAACTCGTCGCGCCACAGACATTTCGCCACGTAGGGGGCATCGCTGAAGAAATCCTGAATCACCGTCTGATAGGTGTCCTCTGTGGGCCGGGATGGGATGTACGCGCGGTAGGTCGGCGGGCGCATGCCGGCGGTCAAGTGGTCCTTATCGACCAGCACGGTGTACCCGACGTCCAGGTCAACCGGCAGCGCCGGGGCTTGCGCGATCCGCTCTGCCAAGGCGACCGGCCAGAGCCTGAAATCAATCTTCAGGCCATCCGCGTACTGCGTGACGTTGCCCGTCTGCTCGAGGCCGTACGCGGGCTCGGGGTCGATCGGGTCCCAATACACGACAAGGACCTGGCCGAAATCCTGCAGCCATGATCGATCCGCGAAGAACGGGCGAATGTCCGTCACCACGAGCACGACATCATAATCGGAGAAGATGTCCACGGGCGCGCGTGGGTTCGCGCGGGTGCTGGTGAGGAGCATCGCGCGCACCGCCTCCTTCCGGTCGGCCCACTGGACCAAGCGATGGACGACGTCACGGGGATCATGGGTGACAATCATGGCAGTCCTTCATGAATACCCGGCGAGGCATATATCAACTATGGCGACGGGGTTGCGGTCGCACTGCAGGCGCGGGCAGCAGACCGATCCGTGCCGTGCGCGTCGTGGCGCAACAGGCTGTGCGTACGGCGACGTTGAGGGTGACTTGCGCGATGCCGCGCGGCAGATGGGCGACCTGGAAGGACACCTGCGTATGCGCCTGGCCTCTGCCATCGGTGCGGATGCGCAGCGTGCGCCGGTAGAGCGTGAGCGGGACGGGCCGGATGGCTTGAGCAAGACGTGGGTGTGTGCCGCCCTGCGCTGCGGGTGCGTGGCGCCGCGTCGGGGCGGTCTTGCTTGCGGCGCGTGGGGCGCCGTGCGCCACGGGCGTATGCCGTTGCGACGGGCCGGTCTTGCTTGCGATGTGTGGGGCTCCATGAGCCGCTCGCGTCGATTGCGCTGGGCGCGACACAACGTGCGGCTGCGTCGCGGTCAGCGTCAGGGTCAGCGTCACCGCGGTGTGTCGTGCGGTATGCACCCCGATTGTGACCGTTCGCGCACCCGTGGCGCCCGCATGGGCGACGCCGACCGACAGATCGAGCGGTGGTCGTATCACTCCCGGTGTTTTCTCGCGGCGCCCGGTGGCGGTCGCCCGCGGCATGAACGTTGCCGTTGCCGTCACGGTTGGACGTGGCGGGATGACGGTTGGCGACCCCATCCCCCGAGGCGTCGCGGAACTCAGGGGACGGACGCTCGGCGGCGTCGATAGAACAGTGTCCATAGGCGGACCGCCGACGGTCGCCATCGCGGTGGGCGCAACCGCGCTTACGGTTGCCGTCGCGCTCGCGGGCGGCGTTGCGCTCGCGGGCGTGGTCGGCGTCGCCGACGGTGTCGACGTGGCCTTGGCCGTGGGGGTATTGGTACAGGTAGACGATGGCGTCTCGGTCGCGGTCGGTGGCATCGTTGCGGTCACGGTTGCGCTGGGGAGTGGCGTCGCCGTGTTCGTCGGCGTTACACTGACGGGCGCAGTCATCGTCGCGGTGGGACTGGGGACAGGCAGAGTGGGCGTGGCCAATGGTGCGGTTGGCGTCGCCATAGCCATCGCGGCGCCGGTCGGGCTGGGCCAAGAACCCTCCGTCCCCGTTGCCGTGGGCATGGACGCCACGCTGGTCACGGTTGGCGCCACTATGCTCGGCATCACGCTTGCACCTGGCGTGACGGTGCTGGTAGCCGTTGCCGCCGGATCAGTCGTAGGGCTGGGCGTCGCGGTCGCCGTGCCGGTGGGGCTGAGCGTTGGGACCGGCGTCGAGGTTGGCGTCGCCGTGAAGCTGGGGACGGGCGTCGGGGCGCCGCTACGGTCGCTGGTCGTGCCGCACGCGGAGTTGTCCGCACCGACGATAGGCCAATCGGCGGACAGGTTGCCCAGATTGGGCGAGCCCCATCCGGTCACCTCGTCGTAGCCGGGACCCGCCGTGTAGGCCTGGGCGGCGTTACCGCCGCTCGGGTCGTTGTTGCCGCCGGTCACGTCGTGGAAGTCCCGCGCATCGGTTGGACCGGTGGCCAGTTGGTAGATGCGTGGGGCGGCGAAGCCCATGGGACACTGCCCACGTGCAACCAGGTACTTGTTCATATCCGCCGTCATCCCGGCCCATAGCGGCGCGCTCACACTGGTACCACCCACCGATCCGGAATAACCACTGTAGTACACATAGGCGCCGGTGCCCGGATTGGCGTCGGCCGCGATGTCCGGGATGGTACGTCCGGGCTGGCCGCCGGTAGCGGTACACAGGGCGGCGGTCCCGGTGAGGCCAACCTGCCATGCCGGCCGCCCGTAGTAGGTCGAGCAGCCGCCGCCGGAGCCGTTCCAGGCTGTCTCACCGCCGTAGCTGCCGTCCGCGTTCGTGGTCAGGCTCGTCCCGCCGACGGCGACGACATAAGGATTCTCAGCCGGATACGACGTCTCGGGCGTCGTACACGATGAGCCGCCGCTGCCGCCGTTGAAACACAGCGACCCCGACGCATAGCCGTCATCACCCGTGGAGAAATAGAAGGTGGTGCCAACGCTGGCGGCATACTGCAGGATCGGATCGATGGTGGGCACGAAGCCGGGATCCTCCTCGGCGGCGTCTTGCCCTCCCCAACTGTTGGACACGATGTGGACGCTCGGGTCGTTGGCCGCGTCGTCGACCGCGATCTCCAACCCCGTATCGGTCGGGACGTCCGCCGTCCCGGGTACGACGTCGCCCAGCCAGTACTTGAGGTGGCTGTTGGCAGCGATGCCGTGCGCGGTCTCCACGTCGAGCGCTATTTCCGTCCGCAGATCCCCCGCGGTATGCTGCTCGTCGTTGCCGTTGACGGGGATAAACTCCACGCCGTTGGCGCCGCCGCCGCCGACCGTCACGGTGACGGTCCCGGTGTTGCGGGCGAAGCCGTCGAGGTCGCTCTGCGCCAGCGGCGCGCCCCACAGGGTAAAGCCGATCGTCTGGCCGGCGGCGTCGCCCACCGGGAGGGTGTTGTAGGCCCTCTGGAAGTCTTGAGGACGGTAGCCGCTGGCCGGCACGGAGGCGGGACGGGTCGGAGCGTCGTGCATGGCCCGGATGCGTGACAGCGAGGTCAGGCCACTGATCGCCACGACGTTGAGGGAGGAGGGTACGACAGGATCGCGGTCGTTGGCGTAGAAGCGACGGCCGGGCAGACTGTAGTCGTCGATGGTGACGCCGAGGAGGCGCTGCACCTGCGACGTCGTGCCCCGCGCCGTCACCAGCAGGCGCTCGGGCGAGACCGCGTCCACGCGCAGACCCGCGCGCTCGGCCCAGCCGCGCACGGCGGAGACGTCGGCATCGGTCGGCGCGAAGCGCACGCGGTACTCGTCCCGCGTCAGGTAATGCCCGTAGCGCGGGTTGGCGGGGTCGGACGCCGCGGCGATGACCGCGTCGAGCGTGGCGACATTGCGGGCGCCCAGCCCGATGGTGAGTGTCAGGGCTCCGTCAGGGGCGTGGAGTCCGCGCCGAACCGCCATGCCGCGCGACACCGCTGGCGGCGTCTGCCCGCGGAGCAAGCGCACCGGCGGCGCGGGCGCCGCGAGGGCCGACGCGTTGGTGTCCGCGCGCGTCCCGACGGCGGCAAGGGCGCCAGGGCAAAGACCCGTCCACAGCGCCAGGACGACGGTCGCGGCCGCCAGGCGGAGGGCGGCGGCTGTGTGACGCACCAGTCTTCCTTTCCCCATAGCCAAATATTCAAACATGGACGGGCGGTGTGATGGAGGCATGGTTTAGCCCTCAATCACACCACCAGGATAACAAAGACAGCCATGCGCATCACGAGATACGCGGCTGAACTGGCGCCACTGGCGCCTATTGGCTACCGCTGGCTAGCCTTGTTGGCTATTGCCGTAGATGGCATAGCGAGCCAGGCCGCGCTCGAAGGGGTCCATGAAGTCGGCTGGCAACGGCGCCAGTTCGATGCCGACGCTCTTCAAAGCCGGCTCGAGCACGCTGGCAGGCCCATAGAGGAAGTCGGCGACGTCGGGCCAGTAGCGCTCGCAGACCGGCGTGACGATGTCCAGGTGGTGTATCTCGATATCTTTGCCCTCATAGTATCCGAAGAAGCCGCCGAAGGGCAGCGTCTCGGCCCCGATGGCCCGCAGCAGCGCGTTGGCGTCGGAGCGCGGCAGCAGGACCATGCCGTTGAAGATGGCGGCGGTGATCCCGATGGCGGCGCGGCGGACATGTCCATCCTCGTTGGGACGCACGTTGTCTTGCTCCAACTGCTCGCCCTCCGGCACGGGGGCAAGCTCCAAATCGTCGTCGAGGTCATTCACGGTCATGGCGGGTACTCTCCGTTAGCATACAATTATAGTAGCCGTTAGCTATGAGCCGTTAGCGGTTAGCGGTTAGCCACTCGCGGCTGATAGCGTTCCAACCTTTAATCATCGCAGATATACGAATTGCCGGTAGGCTAACGGCTAATTGCTAAAGGCTATCAATCAATGGCTGGTGAACGCATCCTGGTAGTGGAGGACGAGGCCAATATCGCAAACCTCGTGCGCGCCTATTTAGAGCGCGAGGGGTTCGCGGTGCGCACGGCCGCCGATGGGCGCGCCGCGCTGCAGCAGGCGCGCGCCACGCAGCCGGACCTCATCGTGCTCGACCTGATGCTGCCCGGCATGGATGGCCTGGAGGTCTGCCGCCGCCTGCGCCAGGAGTCGGACGTCTATATCATCATGCTTACCGCCAAGACCGAGGAGTCCGACCGCGTCGTCGGGCTCGAACTGGGGGCGGACGACTACCTCACTAAACCGTTCAGCCCGCGCGAGCTCGTCGCGCGCGTCAAGGCGGTGCTGCGGCGCAGTCGCGAGGGCGAGGGCATCATGCCGCGCTCCGAGAGCGGCGCCATCGTGGCCGGCCCGCTGACCATCGACTTGGCGCGGCGGCGCGTGACCAAGGGCGACCTGTCCATCGACCTGACCACGCTGGAGTTCGAGCTGCTGCGCGTCCTGGCCGGCGAGCCCGGCATCGTCTTCAGCCGGGCGCAACTGCTGCAGCGCGTGTGGGGCTACGACTTCGCCGGCGACGAGCGCGTGGTGGACGTCCACATCGGCCTGCTGCGCAAGAAGATCGAGGACGAGTCCTCGGAGCCCACGCTGCTGCGCACCGTGCGCGGCGTCGGCTACAAGTTCGACGGGTAGCACTCCGGTGAGGCCCTACCGCGGATCGGCGCGACACTGTGTGACACTGTGACGTAACCCTGCCCCGCTGCCCAGTCAGGAGTCAAGCGATGTATAGCCGCTGTCTGAGCCTGCTCTCTCTCCTGCGCCATCCCCTGCGCTGCCTCCGCGCCCTGTCGCGCCTCCTGTGGCGACGCCTGCAGTGGCGCCTCTTCGCCGCCTACATCGTGATCCTGCTGGCCACGGTCTCGGTGCAGACCATCACGGCTGATTTTTTTGCCTCGCTCTCCATTCGCGCCTACGCGCACGCGCACCAGAAGGGCGGCCTCGACCCCAACGACCTGGTCACGCAGGCCGTGTGGGCCTTCACCATCTCCTTGTTCCTGGTCACCGCCGTCTCCGTCATCGCCTCGGCCGCGGCCAGCCTGTTCGTGGCCCACCGCATCGTCGAGCCCTTGCGGCGCATGATTGAGACGTCGCAGCGCATCGCCCACGGCGGCTACCACGACCGCGTGCCCATCAAAGACGACTACGAGATCGGCGATCTCGCCGCCTCGCTCAACAGCATGGCGGCCACGCTGGAGCAGACCGAGCAGCAGCGCCAGGAGCTGATCGGCAACGTAGCGCACGAGCTGCGCACGCCGCTGACCACCATCAAGGGCTATATGGAAGGGCTGATCGACGGCATCGTCCCGGCCGACGCCGCGACCTTCACCCTAATTCACGAGGAGGCCGACCGCCTCTCGCGCCTCGTCCACGACCTGCAGGACCTCTCGCGCCTGGAGGAGAGCGACGCCGCACTGCACCTGCGCCCCGCGCGCGTGGCCGACCTCGTGGCCGGGGTGGTGCAGAAAATGAGGACGCAGTTCGAGGCCGAGGGTATCGCCCTGACCGCGTCCGTGCCGCCCGCCCTGCCGCGCGTGCTGGCCGACTACGACCGCATGCAGCAGGTCCTGCTCAACCTGGTGGCGAACGCCCTGTACTACACGGCGGCGGGCGGCGCCGTGTGCATCGAGGCCGGCGAGGCCGACGGTCAGGTGCGCATCGCGGTGGTCGACGACGGCATCGGCATCCCGCCGGAGCACCTGGGGCACATCTTCGAGCGGTTCTACCGCGTGGACAAGTCGCGCTCCCGCGCGGCCGGCGGCTCGGGCATCGGCCTGACCATCGCCAAGCGCCTGATCGAAGCCCACGACGGCCGCATCGCCGTCGAGAGCGAGCCCGGCCACGGCAGCCGCTTCACCGTCACCCTCCCCGCCATCGCGCCCGCCGCCCAAACCGTAGCCTGACCCCTCCCCTCTTCGATGTCGACATCGCAAGCTGTGGCCTGTCACTAACTCTTGATGCAGTAGATGCAGGGCTCGTTTGACAGCAAGCGGGCTCTGGTATACTCGCGTCAAGCGGTTCAATGCCAGCGGACTGTGAGCCAGGGCGAGATCGCCTGCAAAAGCGTGCGGGCGCCGACATCGCTGATAGTTGTTAATACTGCTGTGTTTCTTGTCTGGTACTCAGCACTGAACGGCCGGTAGTCAGGAGGAGGGTCGGTCTGCATCGTCTCTCTGGCTGCCATTGCGCTTGTGCCCGACCTCCGGGGACGACTCTTATCCTACGCGCCCGTAGCAGCGGTGGTCCACCGGCTGCCAGGAACCGCCTCTCCAGCGCAAGCCGTCTCTCCGCGCGCCGCGCAGCATCCGGCAACGACGCGCGCCTTTGTGCTCAGGGTAACGGGGTTGCTGACCAACTGCATGAACGACATGAACACGATGCAGACGTTGCAAACGGGGATACGACGGCGCGCCGTGGTCGCCAGAACAGTCCAGCGCCTCGTCGGTGACTGCCGACGGGGCGCAAGGTTGACCCAGGGCATCGTCACACCGCGCACGTTACGGAAGAGTGTCACGGCGCGGGCACTCATTGTCCAGGCGTTGGCCGCCGAATCGAACGCCGAGAGGTTTGGGCAGGTTGCCCTCGCGCGCTTGAATGGCCGCGTGTGTGCGGCGGATGGGACGCGACGCATGCAAAATCTCAAGAGGGCTGCGAACGGGCATTGCGCGGTGTTTCGCGCCGCTTGGGGACGATTGAGCGGGTACAGGCGCTAGAACCTGTGTCCCTGTCACGATCTATTGGATCTACCGGCCTGACACGTATTACTCCATACGTGACCGCAAGACGCGCGAGGGTGGCCTGACTTTGGAGAGCGTTCTGGACGCCAGCATCTACCGCGCGGCTATCGCGGCCTTTCACCTCTCGCCAACCGCCCATGAGCGCATCTGCGCCTTGCTCGACCGGAACGCGGCCGGCACGCTGAGCCCCGAGGAAGAACGGGAACTCGACCAGATGGTCCTGCTCGACGACATCCTGTCCCTGATCCAGGCCCGTGTCCAGGGCGCGCCGGCCCCTGTTGAGTGAGCATGAGCGCGGTCTCCGCAGCGCTGCGCCGTGCGGTCGTAGAGCGGGCGCGGCGCTGCTGCGAATATTGCGGTCTGCCCGCTGGGGCAACGCTGGCGCCCCCATGAACCCCTACTTGCGATTGCGCCTCTTGCGTTGGGAGGGGGATTGGCGCGGGCGGATGCCTACCGCACGCTCGCGCGACGGGGCCACCACCCGCGTTTGCACCGGTTGCTCCCGTGCGTCTGGTCGGGGCAAGGGGGTCACAGCGGGCATGACGGTCGTGGTCGAGACGGTCGTGGCGGCCGTGGTGACGGTCCGGCGCGGCCGTCGCCGCCGCCGCAACAGGGCAAACAGGAGCGGGATGGCGACCAGCAGCAGCAGAATCAAGCCGGCCAGCGCCGCCAGGGCGCTCGTACTCAAGCCGCCAAAGCCCGTTCCGCCCGTGGCGGCCGCTGCCGACGTAGCGACCGGCACGGCGGTCGCCGATAGGGCGGCGCCCGGCGGCGGCGCGCCCGGCGATTGCGCGTAGATATTGGTGACGGCCCCGCTGCCGTTGAGCGCGATCGTGACGGTGTCGCCTTTTTTAAGCGCGCCGAGGCTGCTACTCTCGCCGTTGCGGGTCACCGCCAGCCCTGGTCCAAGCGGGTAGGTGAACGGCCCGTTGCTTTGTTGCACGCCGATCTTTGTCGGCCCAACCGAGAGAAGCGTCCCCCGCGCGGTCGTGGTGGTCGATATGGGCCGCTGGGTCGGCTGACCCGACAAAGGCGTGCCCAGGCCGGGCTGCGCGGGCGGTGGGGCCGTGCCCTGACCGGAGAGGCTCACGTGGATACCATGCTCACCGGCCGGCCGGATCAGCGGGGTCCCTGCCGCGACGCGCGCGTAGGTTCCGCTGCTGACCAGGGAGGCGAGAAAAGCCACCGTCGCCGGTTCCAGCAGCGGCGGGACGCGGATACCTTTGACCGTCGACACCTTGGACAGGATCGAACCCAGGGCGGCAGGGTCCGTGCTATGCTGCTCCACCGCGTTGGCCTTGGCCGCGGTCAGCAGGATCGGCGCGGCGTCGCGCCCGACCTGCTGGGCCAGTTGGCTGGTCAGCACGACCTCGCGGATGGCCAGATTGCGGCGCTCCTGGCTGATGTCCCCACAGGCGGCCTGCGCAGCGCGCAAGAGCCCCAGCAGCGCTGTTGTCCCCAGCACGGGCGCGTGCAGCCCGGTCGGCGCGGCCACCGTGACCGAGGCGTCGGTCACGCCCGCGGTCAGCAGGGCGTTGGCGTAGGTCCGCGGCGTATCCAGGGTGATGGCCGGGTTGACGCTGACCGTGAGGCCCGAGCCGCGCGGCTCGGGGCGGAACAGCACGGACGACGTGGCCTGGTCGAGGAGCAACTCCGGCGGGATCAGGCCCTGCGCCTGCGCCTCCTCGTCGGCCAGCGTCTCGGTCAGCTGGACCGTCCCGCCGTCCACCCCCAGGATGCCGCGCACTTCCTCGCGCTGGGGCGCCGTCATATCGGCGCCAAGCACGGCGACGGTCGCGTGGCAGGTTGACGCGGACACGATGGTCGGCGCTGCCGCGGCCGCCGATGCGGCGCCGGGCCCGGCCGAACGCGTCGCACCCCCTGCGACCAGTGTCCCGAGCACCGTCAGGGTCGTCACGAGCACCATCAGGATACCGATCAGGCCCGCTACCATGTGTCGCCCCCGTGGCGTTCGTCTCATCGTCAGATTCGCCTCTCTCCGGCCGGAGTACCAACTCCGCCCACTCCACTCATTCCGTCCATCGTCGTCGCAACCATCCCGACGTTCTACTGATCCTGGCGCCTGATGTACGATTATGTACGATTGTCCAGGCCTATCGCCGCTTGCTCTCTATCACGATCTATACCGTACGAGGCCCGACGATGCCGGGTCAGCCGCTCTCGCGCCCGAATCTGTCACGTTCCATGCCAAAACGGGCGCGAGGATACTGCTTCCGTGTCCGCGTGCGCAGGTCCGAACGTGGTTATGATACGGGATATCGGCTATTCGATGACGCGCGCGGGATGGCTGTAGACGTTCAGGCGCTCGCCGCGCAGGAAGCCGACGATGGTGACGCCACGATCGTCGGCGATGCGGACGGCCAGGCTCGTCGGCGCCGAGACGGCCGCGATGAGGGGCAGCCGCGCCACCACTGCTTTCTGCACGATCTCATAGGAGATGCGGCCGCTGACCAGCAGGAGCATGTCGTCCAGGGGCAGGCGTCCGGTCAGGAGGGCATGGCCGATGACCTTATCGACCGCGTTGTGCCGACCCACATCCTCGCGCGCGACCAGCAGGCTCCCGGCAGGGTCGAAGAGGGCGGCGGCATGGACGCCGCCGGTCAGGCCGAAGCCGGCCTGCGCCGCGCGCAACAGGTCCGGCAGCCGGTAGAGGGTGGCCGCCCTGACACGGAGTTCGGACGTCACCGGTGGCGACTGCAACACCAGCGCGTCGAGGCTCTCCACGCCGCAGATACCGCAACTGGAGGAGACATAGGTGTAGCGGCGCCAGCGCTCCGCGCCGGCCAGCCGCGTGGAGAGGGAGATGTCCAGCCGGTTGGGCTGCGCGGGGTCGCGCTCCATGCGCTCCAACTCGGAGGGGTCGCGCAGCAGGTCCTGCGCGTGGAGCAGGCCCGCCGCCAACTCCTCGTCGTGGCCGGGGGTGCGCATGGTGACGGTGAGAGGATGCCCGGCCAGGCGCAGTTCCAGCGGCTCCTCCGGCGCCAGCGCGTCGGGACACCGCTCGCTCGTGGCCCCCATCCAGCGCACCACCAGGCAGCGCGCCTCCTCCGGCAGCACGCTTTCGTCCGGCGCGGCAACACGGCTACCCGCCGCGCCGTCCGCGCCGTCGTACTCAGGCGCCAGCGCGAGTGCGCCCGGCAGCGTCGCCACGTCTGCCTGGTGCGGGTCCTGTCTCCGGTCTTGGTGCTCTTGGTCCATCTTCCCTCTTTGCCGTACCCGCTACGTCAGTCTTGTGTCCCCTCTGTCCCCTCTGTCCCCTCTGTCCCCTCTGTCCCCTCTGTCCCCTCTGTCCCCTCTGTCCCCTCTGTCCCCTCTGTCCCCTCTGTCCCCTCTGTCCCCTCTGTCCCCTCGTACGGCCATACCCGTGTGAGCTGGAAGGGCGGCTCTGTTCCCCTGTACCGATACGCCAGTACGCCAGCCCCGGCCCTTTTATGGTACACCCTATATGGCTCCTGGCTGACCTAGTACACGTTGGCCGACATACCTTGGCAGCGCATATAAGCCGCCGAGACACGTCAGTGTCCGTGGTTTGCCATGCGACGTCAGTCGCAGGCGGGGGCGCCGGAACGCAAACTTATCTAGGTCAAGCTGGCCTAGAGGTTCGGTCAGGGGCGGTCACCATCTCCGGCTCCCGGTTGCCCGCGGGCAACGGCGGCGATTGTGCGGTAGCATACAAGTAGTGGCCGGAGGATGGAGCAGGGATAGAGCAGGGATAGAGCGACGGGCGTTGGGGCAGGGCGTCGCGGATCCAGCGATGGGGGAAGGGAGAGAGTGGTGGGGCAAGCAAGCGGCGCCGAGGGGATCAAGATCGCCATCTTCAGCGGGGGCGCGGGCTCCCGTCTGTGGCCGGTGAGCCGGCGCGACGCGCCGAAGCAGTTCCAGCCGCTCACGGGACCCGAGTCGCTGTTCCAGCACATGATCGGTCTGTTGGAGCGCGGCTTTGGGATAGAGAACCTGTTCATCTTCACCGGACGCGACTACGTCGAGGCGATCCGGAGTCAGGTTCCGCACCTGCCCGCCGGCAATATCGTCGCCGAGCCGGAGATGCGCGACACCCTGGCCGCGGTGGGCTACGCCGCCGCCGTGATCGAGCACCGCTTCCCGGGAACCGCGCTGGCCACCCTGTGGGGAGGCGACCACATCATCCGCCACGAGGACACGTTCCAGCGCTCGCTCGGGGCGGCGCGCGCCCTGGCCGCCGCGCGCAGTATCGGTGTGATGCTTGATGTGCGTCCCACTTTCCCCAGCACGCAACTCGGCTACGTCGAGATCGGCGCGGGCGTGGCCGAAGCGGACGGCTTCACGGCCTACGAGTTCCGGCGCTTCACCGAGAAGCCCGACCTCGAGCACGCCCGCGACTATCTCGCCGCTGGTACGCACCTCTGGAACACGGGCTACTTTGTCTGGAGCAGCGCCACCATCCTGGACCTGTACCGTCGCCATGCGCCCGAGACCTACGAGACGTTGCGGCGCATCATGGCGGCCATGGGTACCCCGGACGAGGAGCGCGTGACCGCGCGCGAGTACGCGCGCATCCCCAAGATGAGCGTGGACTATGGGGTCTTCTCGCACATCGCGCCGGGCGAGTTGCTGGCCATCCCGGCCGATCTGGGCTGGGCCGATGTCGGCACGTGGGACGTCTTGCGCGACGAGCTAGCCGCGGCCAGGGGCGAGAACGTGGTGCTGGCCGAGAATGCCATGACCGTGGATACGCGCGATACGCTGGTCTACAGCCGCGGCGACCGCCTCATCGTGACGTTGGGGTTGGACGGCATGGTCGTGGTCGACACGCCCGACGCTCTATTGGTGGCGCCGGCCGACCGCGCCCAGGACGTCAAGCGGATCGTGGAGCGCCTCAAGGACGAGGGCAAGACGCGCTATTTGTAGCGGTTCATCGTGTGTCGCGGTTGGTCGCGTCCGCGCCGGACGCCCCGGCTGCCGCTGCGCGATGGCGTCGTTGTCCCGGCGGCTCGGCCGGCGGCGCGCGTGCAAGAAACCAAGAGGGTAAAAGGGTAAAGAGGAGGAAACAGAGTATGCGTATCGGACGCGTGGCCATCATCAATGGTTTGGGGCTGGCGATCGTCATCCTGATCGGCCTGATCCTATACTACATCTGGCATCAGGGGTACTACTTCTACTCGACCGACGATGCCCAGGTCACGGCCACCACCGTGAACGTGGCCTCGCCCGCGCCGGCCATCGTCGGCGCGGTGCAGGTCACCACCGGGCAGCAGGTGGCGCGGGGCGCAACGATCGCCACGCTGCGCCCGGCGCCTGGCAGCGGCGCCGGTAGCGGTAGCGGTAGCGCGGGCGGCGCCACGGGGGCGAGCGGGAGCGGGGCAGGCGCAAGCGGGACGGGCGGTGGGGGCAGCAGCAGCGGCAACTCCGGTGGGTCGGCCGGCGGCACGTCGTCCGGCGGGTCCGGGTCGGGGAGCGGCGGCGCCTCATCGGGTGGATCAACCGGTGGCGCGTCGTCCGGTGGCAGCGGCAGCGCCGGAACAGGCGGCGCCGGCACTGGTGGTGTGGCAGCGTCGGAACCCGTGACAAACGCGGTATCGCCGATTGCCGGCAACGTGGTCAGCATCGCGGCGCAGCCGGGACAGATGGTTGGCCCCGGTCAGGTCATCGCCCTGGTGACTGACCCCAACGTCTCTATCACGGCCTACGTCGACGAGAGCCACATCAACGACGTGCAGGTCAACCAGGGCGTCGACGTCACGGTCGATGCGGTCTCCGACACGACCTTCCACGGCTCCGTGAGTCGGATCATCCCGGCCACGGCCAGCACGTTCAGCCTGCTGCCGGTGAACAACTACGCCAGCGGCAACTACACCAAGGTCGCGCAGCGTATCCCGGTGCAGATCACCCTCAACGGCCTGCAAGGGAAGACGCTCATCCCCGGCTCGAGCGCCAACGTGACCATCCACATCCACCAGTAGGAGACTCTATGGATCTGATCCTTGTCCTGCTCGTCGTCGTGCTCCTCGTCGCCGTGATCCTGTTTGCCGTGACGCTGCGCGGTAACTCGTCCGCCAATCGCTCACGGGTGGCGGCGCGGGGGCAGGAACAGGGTCAGCCGGAGGCGTGGCCAGCCGCCTCGTCCGCTCAACCGCAATCGACGACCACGGCCGCTCAACCGCGGCCGGCAGCCTTATCCGCGCAGCCACAGCCAGTCGCTTCATCCGCTCAACAGCAGCCGTACATGCGGCCGTCAGAGGGTACGGCGCTGGCCGGCACTGCTCCGCCGTCCGCGGCGCCAACGGCGTCCGTCGCCGCCTCAACTGGGCCGGACACGGCGGCCACGACACAAAGTGCGCCGCTGCCGGCGCCTCCCCCCGCGCTCACGCAGGAGTCTCCGAGCGCCACTGGAGCCAGCATGGGCGCCGCGGCGCCCACCGCGTCCGCGCCGACGCCGATGTCTCCGCCATCTCCTTCGACCGTCGCGACACAGTTGGCGCCGGGTGATCGGGTGCGGTTCTCTCCCGGCGTCGCGCCCTCCTTTGTATCCGACGTATCCGACGCGGGCGCCACTCCAATCGCTATCGCCCAGACGGAGGGGGTCCGGTTTGCCGCGTCAGCCCCTCCGGCCCTTCGGAGCAGCGCGCCGCCATCCGTGGCGGCGCCGCCTGGGACGCCGATGCCATCGGTACAGGGGGACGGTGCCCTATCAGGGGCGTCCGGCGCGCCTCCCCACGCGCTGCCAACCGGGCCGGCGTCCTCCGCGCAGCCTCCGTCCGCGGCGCGTGGGTCGACGATACCGGGCGGCGGACCGGACGGGTCGGCACGGGGCGCGCCGTCCGCGCCGGCCGTAGCCTTGACGGCCGCCGGCGAACTGGTCGGCCCGCCGCGCACGCGCTCCGGCAACACCAGCCTGATAGCCACGCCGCAACGGCTGCCCTACCGGCAGGCCGAACTGGCGGGTGAGCAGCGCCAGCTCGAGGAGGCCATCGCCGTCGCGCGGCGTCGGATCGACGAAGCCGAGGACAGCGCCGATTCTGGGTCGCTGGAGAACCGCGTGCGCCTGGGGGTGCTGCGTCAGGATTTGGCGCAGAAGCAGGAGCGCCTGCAAGAAATCCTGTTCCTGCAGGATGGCTACCGCTGGCTGCAGCAGCAGATGGCGCCGGCGAGCGGGACGTGACCAACCGGCCGGCGAGCAGGTCGACGACGGCGATGACGGCGCCGGACGTCCCGTTGCCGGAGTAGGTGATCTCCGGTAGGTCGAGCAAGGCAAGGCGCGCTGTATGGGAGAATTGGCCATGACACGCATTATTGACCTGAGCGTCCCACTGGACGACAACAAAGGTCGCGCGCCGCGCTGGGCGCGCACCGTGGTGCGGCGTCAGGGCCATCGCTTCGGCATCGTGGCCATCTGGGCGCTCTTTCGCCTGGGTCCGCGCTACCTGCGCACGGGCCTGGGCTGGGCCAACGACACCATTCGCCTGTCGACGCACGGCACGACCCACGTCGACGCGCCCTGGCACTACGCGCCGACGAGCGAGGGCAAGCCCGCGCGCACCATCGACAGGCTCCCGCTGGAGTGGTTCTACGCGGATGGCGTGGTGCTGGACCTGACCCACAAGCGCCACGGCGAGGCCATCGAGCCCGCGGACCTGAGCGCGGCCCTCGACCGCATCGGCTACACCCTCAAGCCGCGCGACATCGTGCTCCTGCGCACGGAAGGCGACCGCCTGCTGGACACCCGCGCCTACTACACCCACGGCGCCGGCGCCAGC
>JAABUZ0100001222.1_pt1 | contig 50610 bp, 51 predicted proteins | sample 5562091 | NCBI WGS metagenome assembly JAABUZ01 (sample SAMN12813069, study PRJNA571459) | rock metagenome | isolation source: Antarctica rocks | place: Antarctica: Victoria Land, Linnaeus Terrace sud | collected 2015-12-21 | reverse complement strand
AGTTTCCACCTCTGGTGATGATTATTGCTATCTTGCTTACTTTAGGTGGCGTGACGCTGGTGACCGATGTATGGCGGGTGCGATTGGGAGGGATGGATGCGTTAGGTCTGCTCTATGCACTCTTCTCATTGCTCACCTATATAGCCTTTCTCGTTATGGGACGGTATGTTGGGAAACATGTGCCTGCTTTGCAATCTACCACCTGGGGCGCATTCGTCGCTAGCATCTTCTGGTTCATTCTGCAGCCGCCGTGGACTGTTCCGGCGGCGACCTGGCAGGCTAGCCATGTCTTGCTTATCGTTCTGGTGGGGGTGATTGGTATGGCTATTCCATTTGCCCTGGTTCAGAATGCATTACGCCGCATCGACGCTACCCGCGTAGGCATTGCTGCCATGTTTGAGCTTGTCGCAGGCGGTGTCGTTGCATACTTCTGGCTTGGTCAGTATCTAGACATTGGGCAAATTATTGGCTGTACTCTCGTCCTGGTTGGCATTGCTATTCTTCAATATGAGCAGTGAGCGGACCTCTCCTACTTTGCGTCCATCAGCGTGCCTTTCTTATCTGGTCATTTTTGCATGTTCTACATTTTTGCAAACTTTTGCGCATCGCGCAAAAGTTTGCAAAAATGTAGAACATGCAAAAATGACCAGATCTCATAGAGAGCAACGCGAATTTGCGGAGCGCTTAACTGCTTATTCCACTCGTTTCTAGAAGAGAAGGACTTCCTCCCTTTATTTCCTGTACATCCCGAAGCAGGCTCCACCAGAAGGTAGTATTTTTGGCATCGGGATAAAGTATCGCATCGAGCTTTTGACCGAACTCTTCGGAGAAGCGCAAGCGCTCGACCAGGCGGTCCTCTAACTCTTGAATAAGAAGAGTAAAGGCACCGGGTTGGGTTGATACTTCTTCTTGTTCGTCGCGATCATAGACTTCGTATGTGTCTAGCTTGTCCAATTCGTAGCGTAGAGAATCAATGATTGCTCGTTCCGTTCGTTCGGCGATGCCTTTTTGTATCTCAAGGAGCAGAGTTTGCAGATGCTCGTGCGCTTGCTGATAAAAATCGTTCTCTGGCCCTTCATATGCCTGGACAAATGCGATGAACTGACTCACCGCTGGAGTCTTGAAACTCAGTCTTCGTTCATCACTCAAGAGTTCGCTAAAAGTGATCCATTGACAAGCTTGATGAGCTTTTTCATAAATATCGTGTTTGATTGCATGATATTGTTTAAGAATATCGTCGAGTGATGCTTTTGACTCATTGAAAGAGAGTTCGGGTATGTTTAAAGGACCACCAGCCTTTTCTCTCTGTTCTAATGGTGCGAGAAAAGCTTGTGCAAGTGCATATGCGGGCTTCTGTAGTTCCTTTTCAATGGCAGTCTGCAAGCTTATTCGCAGCTTGCCGAGCAATTCCCAAAGATGAACCTCTACTCCTAGCCTGTCTATAGTAAGGCTGGAGATAATTCCCGATCGATGCATTCCCGTTTCGAAGTACCTGTCAAAATATCCCTTTTGGATACGATGAAGTACGTATTCTCCAGCTCTCCGATGAGCGGCTTCCAACTCTCTGTGAAACGTCGTCTCGGCCTTTTCATCCATTCGAGTCTGGATTTCAAAATCTCTTAAAGCCTCTTTCCAAGCATTTTGCATAACGTGCATCCGTTTTGTAATTTGCACACGATGAGTGGCGAGACGTTTCCTCTCAAATGCCTGTAAAGCTCGTCCTGTTGTGTCCAGGCTGCGGTTGGAGACGTGAATGCCGTAGCCTTCGAGCTTTTCCCAGCAGAGTTCTTCTACCAACTCCAACGACTTCATACGCGCACTTTCTACCAGTGCTAACTGAGTATGTGAGCGATGCGCACGCAAAAACTGCTGCAGATCGTGTGTGAGTTCTGAGATACTGCTGAGAAAGAGCATCCCTTTATGCTGCTCTTGCGTCATCTCGTCAAACCCTTGCGTGTTGAACGGAGAGGGGGTGCCTGGCTCAAGATATCTGAGTTGTTCGTAGTTTGCACGAGCGCTTTCGTAGTAGCGGCTTGCACCCTCTTGCAGATCCGCCTTCATTGGCTCTTTCTGCAGGCCCATCATGGCAAAAAAGGCTTGCTCGATCTGTATCGGATAGAAGAAAAAGCTTTTGCCTGGACCATGATGATGTTGCTTGCTATAGTTCTGAGGCAGGACAGAGTGCAGCAGATGTAACCCTTTACCGAGCGTATGCATCGTCTCCAAACTGGTCACCTTCTCATCGTGGCCAGCCACCACAAAGAGCATCTCCGAAATCTGCCGTGGACTCTTGTTCGCGGATATCTTGGTGATGATATGTTTGGCAAGGTGCCGCACCGCCCCGATTGGAAAATAAGGAGTGTTTACAACCAGAAGGATGGCGTCGCTCTGACTCAGATCCTCGTCCAGGAGAACTTGCGCATCGATCTCGTTCATGCCATTGCTAAGCACTGCAATAAAGGTGCTCCCTACAGGAAGAAGTGGATGAGTACGAGTCTGTACGTTTATCTCGATGTGTTTAACTTCGCCAGCCCCTTGCGGTGAATTTTCCAGCTCGGACCAGATCGTTTCCCACTCGGAACGCGCGAACACCTCGGCCGGTCGCTCATTATCAGAGAAGGAGACGGTCAGTTTCTCTTGCTCATTTTCGTCGCAAAAGTGTACAGCCACGCGGATGGCGTTGACGGAGAGGCGAAGGAGATCCACGAAGATGTTCTCGCCGAGCAATGTGCCCAGCAACATACCGATATTTGTACCGGCAGGCCCAACCAGCATAACCTGATAGGGTAAGGTAAAATCAAGATGACGGCTCATCTCCGTGAGCGACGAATGTAACACATCCGTGTACTCCGGCTCGATCGAGAGACCTTCCAGAAACTCAATTGTTTTGTACGCCTGCTCCACATGTGAGCGCCAGGCCAGCAACATTTCCGCGTTATCTTGCCGGTTGCCTGGGAAATATTGTTGTGTCTCTCCCCTTTGTATTTTTGCTCGTAGCATATGTAGCCTTTCCAGTATCTCGTCAAGTGTGAGTGGAGCGAGTTGAGTCGATGTTTCACGCAGCATCAGCAGGGACTGCGGAATCTGTTCCTGAAGCTGACGCAGCCTCTCTAATATTTCATCTGAACTAAATGTGCGAGCAGAGGATGGTTCGATTGTACCTGTTGGTGAGAAGTCTTCCTGCCGTTGATCCGACCGGCCCTCTTTGATAACACCAGTAGGTGCCACATCCACCTCGATATATGGGCTCACGTTGCGAGAGGTATCTAAATCGGTGGGTGCGTCTGCCTCGATATATGTTTCAGGCGTAGAAACGGTATCTAAATCGGTAGGCTCGTCTACCTCGCTGCTTGTATTCTGAAATTCCCTACCTAATTCCTCCTGTATAGTAGAGGGATCTGGTAAAAGATGTAAGGAAGACATGAGGCGTGTTGAAGGGAGAAGATCATTCTCCTGGACCATCCAATTCGGTAACTGCGAAGAGGGTGCCTCAGAAGGAGCATCCCAGGCATTTCCGCACCTGTTACAATAGGATTTCTCAGGATACTCAATAGTATTTCCGCAATGTACGCATGTAGGCGCAAAAGTTATTTCCATCATTTCCTCATACACAGGAGTGCAATGCAAATCAGCCTGAAAGTATTATCACCTGATAGAATCAAGCTCTCTTTTTTTACTTAGATCTTCTACGGAAACCAACGCCGCTTGCTCGCGGCTAGTGCTCCGCACTTAGGTTTCCGAATAAGGAGTTAAATATAAAATATGTAGAAAGTAACTACTGTAAATGCTTCGGCCAGATCTATACATACCGCTATAGATCATTTTCCTGGTGAGTATATCAGGAAAGAGAGAAGAAGAGGGAGGCTTGATACATGATGTTTTAGTAAAGACCCGGTTGTAAACAGACTTCATAAGTAAACATTTCTTTCCAGAAGCTTTCCAGGCTTTATAAAAATGTGTTTTTTATAATTTTCGCTAGGATACAAATTACTCGTACACAAGTAACTAGTATAAAAGTATTTTGTATACTTTATACTAGTGTGTAGATCGTTGCAAGAAGAGGTGTAGATTCTAAATCAGGAGTTTCTATGGATCAGATTGAGGATTGTTTGAGCTTTTATCTGGGCAAGGCATACCAGCGGGTCACGCAGTCGGCCAAGCAGCGATTGGCAGCGTACGGCGTGACTCCGCCGCAGTACGCCTTGCTCAAAGTGCTCTGGGAGCGAGATAATCAGAGTGGAGCTGAACTGAGTGAACGTTTAGTTCTTGATAGCGCAACGATGACCGGGCTACTAGATCGCCTGGAGCATGCCGGACTGGTGGAGCGCCGATCGCATGCGACCGATCGACGCATCAACCGAGTTGTGTTGACGGAGCGTGGACGTGAGCTGCAAGCGCCACTCGATCACGAGATGGATCAGCTAAACCGGGACTTTCTGAGCGAACTTTCTCTTGACGATGAAAAACTGCTACGTAACCTTCTCAACGTTATCGCTGGGCGAAGGGATGTCTGAGGGCTCTGCGATGTGGATGGATGAGGAGCGAGTTTCGTTCTATTTGCAAGAAAGTGTCCGAGGCCCATCACTACCACGTTCTCGCGCCTTCGGCGCTCGTTGCATTCGTGTATAATTTTACTTTTTCTACATTTTTAAGCAAAGCTTAAAAATGTAGAAAAAGTAAAATTATACACTACAACCTATTCAGGCAGCGAAGCTGCACTCTCTCGTCTCCTAAGAATGTGGATGCGATGAGCCTCAGACACACTCTCTAAGTAAAGGATTGTTTTTTTATGATGTTTGATACAAAAGTTGCATTGGTGATTCGATCGGATCTAGCTGAGTGGCAGAAGATGAATGTGGCTGCATTCCTTGTAAACAAGCTCTCTCACAGGTGTCATATAATGATAAGCCTGTATGTAGTTGGAATAAGAAAGGTCTAAGTATGGCAACGAGAGAGCAGCCCTCAGATACAAATATCAGCTTTACTCGCAGCGATGAGCGCATCAGCGAGCTCTTAAAACGCTGGCAAGAGATCTGTGATCTTCAGGCATTGGAGACGCTGGGGTACTGGGATCTGCAGACGACGATGCCTGCAGGCGCAATTGAGGCCAGGATGTACCAGTTGACGACGCTACAGAGCATTCAGCATGAGCGCGTCAGCGCGCCGCGTGTGGGTGAGCTGATCAAAGAGCTGGAGGAGGTCGTGCCGCAATCTCAGTTCACTGATACTGATCGTGGCCTGATTCGTCAGACACGGCGTCTCTATGACAAAGAGGCGAAGTTACCGGCCCGACTCGTCGAAGAGCTTTCACGTACCCAGGTTATCAGCGATGAGCACTGGGCTGCCGCGCGTAAGCATAATGATTTCGCCAGCTTCGCTCCCTGGCTACAGCGGATCGTGGAATTGCAGCGCGAGGTTGCCGATCATCTTGGATTCGCTGAGACGCGGTACGATGCGCTTCTCGACGATAGCGAGGAGGGTCTGACGTCCGCCCGCCTGGAAGCATTATTTGCCCCGGTACGCAATGCGAGCACAAATATGCTACGGCGTATTCAGGCCAGTGGTCATGTGCCTGATAGCTCCTGCCTGCGCGGCGATTTCCCACTTGAGCGCCAGCGCGTGCTCGGCGAGAAGCTTTCCGCCAGCATCGGCTATGACTTCACGCATGGCATGATTGCCACCTCGGCTCACCCCTTCACCGTCGATCGCGCCGCCCCCGCAGATGTGCGCTTCACCGTGCGCTATAACGAACACTATCTTCTGCCGCTCCTGATGGCGTGCCTGCACGAAAGCGGCCACGCGCTCTATGAGCAAGGTAGCTCTTGGACGCTGATGAGGACTCCCCTTGCTGGCGGCACCTCACATGGCGTACACGAGTCGCAATCTCGCTTCTGGGAAAACATCCTGGGCCGCACCGAGCCCTTCTGGCAGGGCAAATACACCCTCTTGCGCGAAGCCTTTCCAGAGCATTTCGATTCGCTCGACATCCCGACCTTTGTGCGCGCCCTGAACACCGTTGAGCCGGGTCCCATCCGCATTGAGGCCGACGAGGTAAGCTATAATCTGCACATCGTGATCCGCTTCGAGTTGGAGAAGGCTTTGGTTAATGGGGAGATCTCGGTCGAGTCATTGCCTACACTGTGGAATGAGAAATATCGGGAGTACCTGGGCGTGGTGCCGGAGAACGACGCGGTAGGTGTGCTGCAAGATATGCACTGGTCGCACGGCTTCGGTAGCTTCCCCAATTATACGCTCGGCAACATGTACTCGGCGCAGATCCGCCACAAGCTCTATCAAGAGTTTCCCGATTTCGACCAGCGCCTGGCGAGTGGAGATACATCCTTCGTCCTGCGCTGGCTGCGCGAGCACATGTACGCCTACGGAGCAATCTACACTCCACGAGAGTTATTGACGCGCTTAACCGGAGAAGGAGTAAACCCACAGTATTTTGTGGATTACCTGACCGAAAAGTTTCAGCGTCTTTACACCTTAACAAATTAAAGTTTTATATTTTCTATTTGCTTTTTTACGCATTTCAGACTGAGCCCGAAATGCGTAAAAAAGCAAATAGAAAATACATCAAAAAGTTACCTTTTCCTTACGATTTCTTGAGGTATGCATGCTATATTTATTGATGAGAAGCAGCTATCTCTGCTCGTTGCTACTCATTTTTAGACCCTACGCTGATGAGTATGCAGCGGAATGAAATATATATTGTAAGGATATGTCAATGTTGGTAAGGACAGATGAAGTAATTTCAGGTATTGCATCACCGCGCTCTCCATCACTTGTAACAGTCGCAAGTCTTGATCAACAGAAGACCTCTGCTCAGCGTGAATTACTCCTCTTCTTTCCCTTGCTTGTTGCCCTCTCAATCCTCTTCTACTGGTTAATCATCGGAAAGCACGATACTATAGCAATGACTTTATTTATGTGGACGCCGGGCAGTGCTGCGCTTCTTACCCGCCTTCTCCTGCGCGAGAAATTCCCCATGAGCTCCCTCTTCTTAAACAAACGTCTGGTGCAACCACTCGCCGTCGCCCTCTTCACTCCACTGGCGATTGGTCTGCTCGCTTATGGAATTGCCTGGAAAACAGGAATCACTCCACTAGTGCATTTCCATGTATCCACGAACGTCGCATTTCTCTTGTCACTTGTAGGTGCCAATCCCTCTTTATTCGCCCTTACTGGAAGCTTGCTCCTCATCGTCGGTGGAGAGATCGTAAGCGCCACCGGCGAAGAGATTGGTTGGCGCGGCTACATGCTCACGCGTCTCATTGATGCGGGAGTGCCTCGCCCTATCCTTGTTAGTGGTATCATCTGGTCGCTCTGGCACTGGCCGCTCATCCTGCTGACTCCTTCTTCCAGTTCCCTGTCGCAGATCGTCGTCGCCTGCATCTTTCTCGTCACCATTACCTCCCTGGGTTGTATAAGCGCGCATCTCAGGCTCACAACTGGCAGCCTCTGGCCCTCGATTCTCCTGCACGCGGCCTGGAACGGCATCATCCTGGAGATCTTCGACGCATTCACAAAGGGTGCCGACACCTCGATCTGGACTGGTGAGTCTGGGCTGCTCATCGCATGCATGACCATACTTGCCGCTTTCATCATCACACGAACGCACAGGGATACAAGAAAGCCGCCGTCGTGAGCTACCTGTATTGAGTGTGCTCCAGCGGCACCCATCCACAGTTTCCTTGCCGATCAACACACCAGAGCCAGCCACTTTCTTCCTCCACAACTTCTAACTCGTCCCCTGTGACAACCGTCAGCTCCAGCGCAGAATAAGCAGAAGAGGTGGTCGCAGTAGTGTTATCACTATTCATGTGAATCATCTTCTTAGGAACCCATCCACTTTTTCCGCGTCGATCTGTGCACCATATCCATATCCAATCAAGATTGCCATTCCAGAAATCCATCTTCTCGCTTACATAAAACAGCTCATTAGCCTGCACCATAAATGGATCGGTATTCAACGCTTGATAGTCTTTTGTGATGCGGCATCTTCGTAAGAATGTATCCATTTTTAAATCTTCTTATATGAGAAGGAAGTATTTATACACCGGCAATCTGCTTGCCTACGACCTGCATTAGGATGTGTAGTATAGTCGGGTCATTACCATTATAAAAAAGGATGAAACGTTCGCTTCTGTAGAAGTGAGGTTGTAAGTTTCCTTCCATGATGGCATTGCCGATGATGAATCCCTTTGGGGAAATGGTGGCAGCTTCGGCGGTGGCGCTTTTGCTATCTCTATAAACTAGTACGTCCACTACACCCTTGTTAATCATGATCTGATGAGCGGGCACGCTAAAAGGCTGGAAGGCATGAGTCGCATGCTGTGGGCGTACGGTAGCTCCGCTGGCCTTGAATTGTGCGAGTAGTACGTTATAGTCTTTGATGTGCTTGTTTGCGCCATAAGCCAGATTATGTGAGAAAATTCCGGCCAGCAATAAAGTACATAAGATGAGCAAAATGCCGAGCGATATTTTGATACGCATGTTCTGTTTCCTTTTGTTTGTCCTGTGTTCTGTTTCCTGTCCCGCTTGAGTAAAGGAATAGATAGCGCAGCCGCTCACAGACAGGCTGCATATCCTTTATAGCGTTCACTTTTATAGTGACGTAAAGTTCTCTATTTTTGTTCCTGATGTGCCTTCGTTGACGATTGGAGGTACTATCTACTATCACACAGGAAAGAGTTCGAAGAGGGCTATTTCGGGTCGGCAATTGAAGCGGACGTGCGGCGGGAGCATGCCCAGGCCATTATTGGTGTAGTGAATCAGGTTTTTTATAGTGTAGAGTCCCTGGGGATAGCGGCGGGAGAGCGGAGGGAGGATTACCGGCCCGTGGAAGGGGATGCGCACTTGTCCGCCGTGAGAGTGGCCGGAGAGCTGGAGATCGATGCGGCTGTTCTCGGCGGCGACATCGGCGAAATCAGGTTCGTGGACAAGCAATATCACCGCTCCCTCGCCTGGAAGGTTCGAGGTGAGCTGTTGCAGGAGTGGCTTATGCGTCCAGACTGGAGCGGGTGTTCCCTCGTTTTCAGGCCACAGATCGTCCATGCCGATGAGGTGCAGCATCTGATCTCCACGCCGTATCGTGTGCACCTTGTTCGCGAGCTCCTGTACTCCCGCCTCGCGTACGCAATCGCGTATCCATTCTACTCCAGATGGATGATCATGGTTGCCGAGCACGCCGAAGACGCCGTCCTTTGCCGTCAATCGGTTCAATTCGAACAATATCTGTCTAGCCTCAGGCAGATAATCCGTCACGAAATCGCCTGTAATGACGACCATGTCGGCGTGCAGATCGTTGATTATCTGAACCAGGCCGTGCAGGCGCTCAGTATTCATAAATGCATCATCGGCATGGATATCGCTGATCTGCAATAAACGGTAGCCATGAAATGCCTGGGAGAGATGAGGCAGAGAAAGCTGATGCGTGGTGATATCGAACCAGGCCGGTTCGATATCGTGTGCATAGTAAAGGGTGCCCGCGCCAGTCACGCCGAGTCCAAGTGTTGTGAGAAGAGTTCCTTGTAAAAAAGTACGCCTCTTGATAGGTTTCTTTTCCTGCTTTTGTCTTCTCATGCTCTCTGTTCGCCTCCTTCTCTCCTACATATCTTATTGCTATTCTTGGCTTTCGCGTAGCGACGACCCTTGTGGTTGCTATGCATTTGCTCGCTATAGTAATTTGTTTTATGACTTGCTGACCACGACAACCACAGGGGTCGTCGCTACGTGTCAGTCGGTGCGGCAGATGGTTATGACGCTATCACCGAGGTTGATGGTCGGCGAGTCGGTTGTGCCAAGGATGTGACCATTATAGGGGGCGGTGAGAACCTCGACGACTTCAAATGTGCGCAGAGAGTAGATATGGCCAAGCGTTTGCCCCTGGCTGACGCGGTCGCCGCCCTTTACCTGGCGAATCCAGAAGCCGCCCTGGTGGGCGAAGACGCCGTCCATATGTGAGCCATGCAGAGTGATCTGCGGCCGATCGGGCGGCACAATCTCGCCTGGAATCATCTTAAGATACTTTAGAACATTGGTGACGCCACGAACGCCCAGCGCAACGTTCTCCATCTCCAGGCGGTTATCGCCTCCCAGTTCGGGTGTGATCGCAGGGATGCCCTGCTCATTGAGCATGTTGCGCAGCTTGCCCTGGAAGCGGAACTGCTTGAGATTCTCGTCCACCTCCTCTTCCAATAGGATATCCAGTGCGAAGACTTCGGCCAGAGCGCGGCTGCCGGCATCATTATGGCCATAGACCACATGGAGCTGCGTGTTGCTGCTCGCTGTATGCAGATCGATGACGTACTGCGCATGTTGAATGGCCTGCTGATACAGATTATAGGCTGTCTGCTGACTAACAGAGCCATCGACCTTGCCCGGCCAGACGCGGTTCATGTCTTCCCGGTCGGCGGGATGCCGTCGCTGATGCATGACAAAGCCTGGCCCGTTAGCAACGGGCACCACGATCAGGACGCCTCTCAACTGTTGTGGATCAAGGCCGGTGACAATCTGACGCAGCACCTCGACGCCATTCACCTCATCTCCGTGTACCGCCGCCTGGATATAGAGCACCGGCCCCTCCTCTCGTCCCACCAAAACGTGCACTGCATTCTGCAACAGCGTCCCGTCCGCGTACATCCCATGCTCAATCAACCCCGCCGCCTTCGTGCCCGCACGCAGACCCTTGAGCGTCCCGATATTCCATTCTCGCTCTTGCCACTCTAAACCTCCAGGCTTTTCCGTTTGTTCCAAAATAACCCTCTCTTCTATAGTATAAAGAACGGTTGATCCTCTTGTCGCCCATCTCGCGTAGCGACGACCCTTGCGGTTGTCGTTGGCAGCTTGAGAGCATATCCCACCAACGACAACCGCAAGGGTCGTCGCCACGCGAAGTAGTGTTGCTCCTGAACTTAGAGATGCACACAAGTTGCTACAAAGGTAAGTATACAGCAAGGGGAAGGTATAGCGTTCCTCTTCTAGCCACTAATCACATCTTCCAACCGCTGCATCTGCTCCAATTCGGCGATGCAGGGCCAGAGTGTAAGCTCATCAGCGCCGACGTCCTCGAACGTCTTAATCAGGCTTTTGAGTGCCTCTGGTGTGGATGCGATGCGGCTCGCGAATTGCTGTGCACCAGCTCCTAAATACGAGTAGTAGTTGCCAATAGTCGCGGCTATGCCCTCAGTCGCATTTGGACCCAGACCATAATACGAGCAACCCACCAGCCGTGGTTGCCCAGGACGACCAGCATCTCGCCACGCCTGCTCTGCCAGTCGAAAGAATCGGGGCACCTGCGGTAAATCTTGGCTTCCCGCGATATACCCATTATTCCAATGTCCCACGCGCTTGATCGCCGCCTCCGTGTACGCTCCAATTAGCACCTCCGGTCCACCCACCTGCACTGGTGGCGGTCCTACTGGGCCTGCCGTCGCGCTAAAAGGTTCTCCAGACCAGAGCCGTGCCATCGTCTCTAACTGCCTCTCGAAATACTGACCCCGGTTGCGGGCACTCTTCTCTGTTGCCTCAAACTCATCCTCGCGTCCACCCACGCCCAGCCCCAGCGTTAGTCGCCCACTTGAGAGTGCATCCAGGCTAGCCGCCTGCTTGGCCAACAAACCTGGACTGCGCAGCGGCGTGACCAGTACTGTCGTCATCAAACGGACGCGCCGCGTCACCCCCGCAACTCCTGCCAGTGCGATTAGCGGCTCATAATTTGCATAGACGATGCGGTCAATAATGCTCAGACTCGAAAATGGACCCGCGTCTGCCTCTCTGGCCCATTCTAAAATAAATTCTCCGCTGACGCCAGGGATCGAGGCCGGCAGCCCAATACCAATCTTCATACATCCCTCCTGATCCGCTTATAGACGTGTAAGACATGCTCTCTTTGCTCGCACCCGTCTAGATGAGTGTAACAGTTTTTGCTATCCTGCAAAAACAATATGAACCCTTAACTTTAGTATATCCCAATGAGGCAGGTAACAGATGTATCGTTTTGGTTCTGAGCTATAATGCTAAAGGATCGTTGAAGTCTATCATTTCAGCGCTATTGAAAGAAGGAACAATGAACGAGGAGGTGAAGTATGGAGCTAGCTGGTAGTGCGTGGACGCTGGTGAGTTTTGAGACGGATATGGGCGTGCTTCAAACGGCGGCGGAGGCACCATCCACTCTCACCTTTCCGACGGAAGGTGAGCAAGCAGGCAGGCTTGGTGGTAGCGGTGGCTGCAACCGCTACTTCGCGAGCTACACTTTGACGGGCGACCGCCTCTCCATTAGTCCGCCAGGCTCCACGCGTATGATGTGCAGCCCCGCTCGAATGGCGCAGGAGGCTCGCTTCTTCCAGGCGCTCTCAGCCGCTGAGCGTTATGAACTGAACAATGACGAATTGCTCATCATCTATGCAGGAGGCACGCTCCGGTTCACGCCGGCGATCCCGTAAGCCGGAGGTGCACGCTCAACGAAGTAGATCTTTGTCTGTCCAGGTTTAAGCTGCGAGTGGTTGGGCAAGCATAATTGGGAGTAGCTTGCCGCAATCGGAGACGTGCTGATGGCTTGCTGGTGATTATGCTTTTTGACCTGCAATATTCACGAGCCACGACACGCCAAATTTGTCGATGAGCATACCAAACGCATCACCCCACGGAGCATTTTCGAGTGGCATTGTGATGTTGCCATCGGCCGAAAGCTTCTCGAAATAGCCTCTTAATTCTGCTTCGTTGTCACCACTGAGTGACATGCTATAGTTCGTCCCAACTTTATATTCCATACGGTCCGGCGTATCAGAAGCCATAAATGTAATGCCATTGTCGGCTTCCAGCATAGAATGCATTATTTTGTTGTCTTCGCTCGGATCTTGAGATGCGTTGAGTTCTTTGAATGTGCTCATCGTTAGTTTGCCGCCAAAGATCGTTGTATAAAATTTCATGGCCTCGCGGGTGTTGTCTTTAAAGCTAATGTATGGGTTCAGTCTAGTTTCCATAAAGCCTCCTGGATGCTGCTTACCGCTCACAGAACTTCTGTGAGCCTATTTCTACATGAGTAGAATGCCTTGTAGAAGCAGTATATCAAAAGTTGAATAGAGAAACTTCTCGAATCTTGCTCTTTTGTTCTTAAATCGATATGAATTGGCCCATTCCAAAATGAGCTCGCCGTTACGCGGATAGAGCGGAAGAGAAAAGCTGTTGTGCCAGCGACAAAATTCCGTTGCGTAATACGATCTTCTCCCGCCAACCCAGCGGAATATTCTCTTCGCCATAGAACGCGCCCGCCAACTGCCCATAGATCGCCCCAGTCGTATCTGCATCATCTCCCAGATTCACAGCCAGCAAGCAGCCATCGCGAAACGTCGTACTGAAATAAAAGGCCCACAAAGCCGCCTCCAGCGAATTGACCACGTAACCTGTTCCACGAATCTGTGGAGGATTGCGCGTCTTGAAAGATCCGGCTGCAATCGCTGCAATCTCAGGGGTCAGAGGATGATCTTGCCAATAGGAGGGAACGGGGCAGTAGCCGGGAGAGAGTAATACTTCTTTTGTCTCTCCTCGCAACGCCCCTAGAATCAAACCTGCAAAATAGCAGCAGGCATCCACCGCCGTCGCCGCCCCATGCGTCGTACGTGAACTATTCGCTGCTTGCTCGATAGCCCTCTCAGGCCGATTTGCATAAAACAGAGGGATCGGAGCCAGGCGCATCAGAGATCCATTGCCCGCCGTAGCAGGATCAATTGAGCCCGCGAATGGATTGCCCGTCCGCTCAAAAATATGGAGCGCCGCCGCAACCGTCCCTCCGATATCGAAGCAGACGCCATTACTCGCCATATAGCCTTCATCGCGCCAGCGCAGATAGCGGCGCATCTGATCGCGTGCATCAAACGTCCCACACTCAACCAGGCTCACAGCCAGACAGAGTGCCATCGAAGTATCATCCGTCCACTCGCCCGCCTGAAGCTGAAATGGACCTCCCCCCAGCATATCATCGATCGGCTTAAACGTGCCTTGCGGCCTGAACTCCAACGTCGTCCCCACCGCATCCCCAACTGCCAGCCCCAGCAAACAGCCACGATAACGCTCTAACGCATCCATGCTACTCCCCAATCTGTGCAGGTCTGCTACTAAAAACGACTAGTTAAACGTTGTGATTATTAATCATTGTAAATCTCTCTCGCAACCAATTTGCGTCTGCCGGATTGGTATACACAAGCGAGGTTAGCTGATAGGTGAGTGAAAGCAAATCAACTTTTGGTTGTTCACTCATGAGGCTTAGTGTTCTAATGGCTTGATCAATAGATTGATGCTGTAATCCTTCACGTGTGAACGGCACGAGAGGTAAAATTCCTTCAATACCTGCCTGTAGAATAGTCTCAGTAGGAATTTCCCATAGTTTGACTGTCTGATTCTGGCTCTAGCCATTTGACAAAATCCTGTGCTGTGGTGCCCGACTCACCAGCTCTTTCAACGGATCATCCCAATGTTTTAGCATGTAAGCTTCCTTCCTATCTTCTTTCCACCATTAACCTGCTACACCTTGAAGAAGTGCTTGTTTCGTATTCGATTAAGTGTTGCTATGCAATTTGTTGTTAAGCTATCATTGCTCATTGTCTTCCACAATCAAGATGAGCCGTGCCTCTTCCTCATCTTTTGCCTGTGCTATTTGAACGAGGCGTTGCTGTAACTGGTCCGGAGTTTTCAAAAGGGCAAGCCGCTTCTGTGTCAACCCTACAAGCGAAGGAAAGCGAGCCTGAACAATAGCCATAATGTTTTGTTTCATGATCTGTTGAGTAACCTGTTCGGTAACTTGTTGAGTTACCTGTTCGGTAACTTGTTGAGTAACCTTTGCTGTTGTCTCTTGCTGCCACTCTTTATAGACCCAGGACTCTCTGAGGATGTCGTCGATCATAGCAAAACTCCTTGTTACTCGATCGCGGTCGTCGGAACTAGTAGACTGTAATGATGCTAGTATATACGCAAGCGAAAGCAGGTCCGCTCTTGGTGTACCATCTGGAGGATTGAGTTGGGGAATAACCTGCTCAATCGCTTCAGAGCGCAATCCACCGTCCGTCAACGGTACTAATGGAAGTAGACCTTCAAGGCCCGCGTTTAGAATCATCTCTGCGGGTATTTCCCATAGCTTGATGACTCGATAGCTAAAGTGCTGTACTTCTTCTCCCCACGGCAACTTTTCAACATACGGAGACTCAATAACGGAACGACCTTTTTTCAAGTAAATGACGATTGAGTAGACTGGTAGATGACATTTGAGTGCTGCTAATGTATTATATTCCCATAATCGCCTCGGCATCGCTGCATTACTCCGTCTCTGGAACTCAATATGGAAAATACAGCGTTTTCTTGCGTAACGAACTCGATATAAAATGTCTGCATCGATATTGCGAACCCCCAGGTGGGGTGATAATTCTTCATCAAACTGCGTATCTGGCTTAAACCAACGCACAAAATCATGTGGGGCCTCGCCCAGTAACCTTTTTAATGTACTATCCCAGCGTTTTGCCATTTAGTCCCCCTCCCTACAAACACCACCCAACTCAACAAATAAATTCCCTTGCCAATCGTTTGATCCTCCTCCCAACAATCGTTAACATCTCTCGACTCACTCTCTCGTAAGCATATATGCATCTCTAAAAACATCGAATCTTTCAAGAGTATAGCAGAGAAAATGTGTGCTGTCGAGTGAGAATGTGAACAGAATTACTAGAATGAAGAAACTGTAATGTTGCCTATCTCATAATGAATTTTAAATTACGTTTTTTTAGCTTGAGCGTCGCTCAATACTGTATATCTTGCGACACGAGCAGAAACAGAGTATACTCCATCTATGATTGGCTGGTTGAGGATATTAACTGGCGTGGTTGCCTGGTTAGGAGAGGAAAAGCGAGCAGGATGAGTATAGTAGTCCCACCACTAGAGGTATTCTATTCTTTCGCCGCAGCCGACGATTCGTTGCGCGCAGAGTTGGACAAGCATCTGGCTATGTTGCGCCACGAGAAACTGATCACGACCTGGCACTCGCGGCAGGTGAGCGCGGGCCTGGATCTGAGCAAGGCTCTCGATACTCATCTTAATAGTGCCTCCGTCATCCTGCTTCTGGTCAGCGCGGACTTCCTGGCCTCCAACTATTGCTATGGCGTGGAGGTGCGGCGGGCGATGCAGCGGCACAACTCAACTCAGTCAGCCCGCGTCATCCCTATCCTGCTGCGCCCCGTTGATAATTGGCAGCGCACACCCTTCGGTCATCTCCAACCCCTGCCGAGCAATGGCGTGCCTATCACCCGTTGGTCTGATCAAGATGATGCATTCTCTGAAGTCGTGCGCGGCATCCGCGCCGCCCTCGAAGATCTCCAACGCCTTACTCTTAGCGCGCCGTCCGCATCCTTCCCGCCCATCTGGGACGTTCCCTATCCGCGCAACCAGTTCTTTACCGGCCGCGAAGAGATCCTGCAAAGGCTGGCTGATATTCTCAAGCCTAGCCAGCCCGCTGCCCTCTCACAGCCGCAAGCCATCAGCGGCCTGGGCGGCATAGGCAAAGCTCAGCTCGCCCTCGAATACGCCTACCGCTACCGCACCTCCTACTCAGCCGTCTTCTGGACACTGGCCGACACCCGCGAATCGCTCATCGCCAGCTACGTCACCATCGCCCGCCGCCTCAACCTCCCCCAGCAGGACGTGCAGGATCAGATGCTCATCGTCCAGTCCACCCTCCACTGGCTCTCCACCAACACAAACTGGCTCCTCATCCTCGACAACGCCGATGACCTCACACTCCTCCGCGAATTCCTCCCAACAGCCTTCAGCGGCCATCTCCTCCTCACCACCCGCGCCCAATTCACCGGCCGACTGGCGACGCGCATCGAAGTCAACACTATGTCCCAGGACACTGGTATCCTCTTCCTCCTCCGCCGCGCCGCCCTCCTCCCCTTGCCCGAAGCTTCGCTAGATCAAGCCCAACCAGAGAACATCACCACCGCCCGCCAGATCTACATCGAACTCGGTGGCCTCCCCCTCGCCCTCGATCAGGCTGGCGCATACATCGAAGAAACGCAATCCGGCCTTTCCCGCTATCTCGACCTCTACCGCGTGCGCCGCACTGACCTTCTAAATTACCACAACAATCTTGTCAACGACCATCCTGAGCCTGTGGCTACTACCTGGTCCCTTGCCTTTGAGAAGGTCGAGCAAAGAAGTGCGGCGGCGGCGGATCTGCTACGTCTCTGTGCCTTCCTACAGCCCGACGCCATTCCCGAAGAGATTATCACGCAAGGTACTGCTGACCTGGATTCGTCGCTCTCATCATTCGCTGACGATCCATTGTTATTGGACAAAGCTATAGCTGTGCTGGGCGCTTATTCCTTGATCAGTCGAGACAGCAAGGACAACACGCTCAGCATTCATCGGCTAGTACAAGCAGTGCTCAAGGATAGCATGAGCGAAGCAAAGCGGAAAGAGTGGTCGCTACGTGTTGTGAAAATTCTTGATGCCGTCTTTCCAGCAGTCGAGTTCAGGACATGGTAACAGTGCGAGCGCTATCTGCCCCAGGCTCTGGCTTGTGCTGACATAATAGAACAGGAAAACATAACTGTACTTGACGCCGCCTCTTTGCTCAATAGGACAGGATGGTACTTACGTGAACGCGCTCAATATCTTGAGGCAGAGCCACTATTAAAGCAATCACTAAAGATTTGGGAGCAGCAGCTGGAGGTAGAAAGTACTAATATAGGAAGTTGTTTGAGCAACTTGGCAGGATTGTATCGAGGGCAAGGCAGATATGAGGAGGCGGAGCCATTGTACAGGAGAGCGTTGGGAATCTATGAGCAGCAGTTAGGCGGGGAGCCTGAACCATCTGGCGGGATTGTATGCGTCGCAAGGCAGGTATGAGGAGGCGGAGCCATTGTACGAGCGGGCGCTGAAGATCCACGAGCAGCAGTTAGGCGGGGAGCATCCCGATACAGCGACGAGCATGAACAATCTGGCAGCATTGTATCATGAGCTGGGAAGAATCAAAGAGGCAGAACTATTGTTCCGCCGAGCACTTGCTATCTGGGAGCGTGCATTAGGATCAGAGCATCCCAATACAGCTATCAGCCTCTCCTGGCTAGCATTGAGTCATCATCAACAATGGCAGTACGAGCAAGCGCAACCGTTGTATGAGCGTGCGCTGGCGATCTACGAACGTGCGCTGGGACCTGGCCATCCTAACACGCTAAACTTGCGCCGTAATTATGCGTCACTGCTGCAAGACATGGAGAGTGAGGTGGATGAGGAGGAGTGATATGTTGGGTAGGTCGCAATAGCTCTTCTGTTCTTTTGCTGATTGGTTGCCTCTTCGCTGTAGCAATTCTATTGCTGGTGGGGCCGGTAGGGCCCAGATCTGAATCACGGCCGAGAAGTTCGCTTACTTCCCATCATGCCGGGCAAAAGATGATTTTCGTTTACTGTTGATAGGTCTGGTAGGGTTCCAATGTGAATTGCTGCTGAAAAGGTTAGCCGATCACGCATCATGCCAGGCAAAAGCTGCATTTCATTTGCAGCTTGTTCAATATATTCCAACATATAGAGTACCTTGAGAGCTGTGAATGGCGTTGGTCGGTAGTCTCCCCATAAATGGGGTTTGTGCGCGATAAATCGGCACCTCTGCTTCGCAGAGTCTTGTTAATAAATTTCGAGCAATTTGTTTTTTTGTGCACACACCATCGCCCCAGCCTAAGGGATATAATACATGAGTAAATGTCGTTGCTCGTAGCAGGCAGAAAGGGGAGAGTGAGTGCTTATGAGTGAGGAGTATCGTTGCTGGTATCCATTGCAGATTCGGTTTCGGGACCTGGACCCTTTGGCGCATGTGAACAATAGCGTCTATTTCATTTATTTTGAGGAGGCGCGCAGCCACTATTTTGATCAGCTCGCCCCCTGGTTGGAGCAGTGGCCCTCGGGTCAGGAGCATCAGCAGCCAGACGAAGAGGCGACACGGCTGGACGACGTCGCGGCCCCGAATCCGCGCATCCGCACCGGCCCACGCGGCCGCCACTACGGGATGCTCGTCAAAGAAGCCACCTGCATCTACGAACTACCACTGGTGCGCTCAGACAAGACGGAAGTGGGCGTGCGCGTGGTGAAGATCGGGCGCTCAAGCATCCATATGGAGCAGGCGATCTGCGATAGCGCCGACCGAACGCGCGTCTTCGCGCTCGGCCGCACGGTGATGGTCTGGAGCAATTATTATACCGGCAAATCGCATCCAGTCCCACCCTCCCTGCGCTACGCCCTGGAGCAGATGGAAGGACATTCTTTCTAAGCCCTATTTCAAGATTCCAATATCACGACCTCTTCATCGTCGTCAGCATACACAACTTCTCTCCGCCGCGCCAACCACGCGGACAGCCCGAGCCATGCCAGAGTCAAGAAGAGGACAGCGGCAGTGATATTTCCGAACAAGGGTGGAATCGTAGGGACAAGCTGGCACACGACGTTTAGAAGGGCAAAGAGAATGAGCAGGGCAGACGAAATTGTGGGCCTACCGCTTCTTCCAGACGGCAACGCAAGACCCATAATCAGGCAGCCGAGCGTGATTGGTCCGCCTGAGAGGCTGAAGTGGCCCCACCATTGAAGCCGGTCAAGTGTTGGCACGTTCAACTGTACCAGGACCGAGTTGACCAGCGCCCTTCCATCGGCTTTAGGAATATGGACGATCGCGACGTGTGGCACGGCACCGGGAAAGAGCCTCTGGAGCGAGTTGCCCAGGCCGTTCAGAGTAGCTATAACATTATTGAGCTCGTTCTGCGTCGCTGCTGCCGGTTGATTGATGGTGGCGGCGATGGTGTTGGCGAGATTGATTAAAAAGGGCAGGATGATCCAGTCGAGGGCGATGGTGCCGATGATGAGCAGGAGTCCGCCCAGCGTGAGCAGAATGCTGCCGACGAAACCGAAGCCGGTCACCTGGTCTGATGTCGAGGCAAAGGTCGAGAGGCCGATAAGTAGGATAAGCATACCAACAACGATAAGTCCAAGTGAGAGACGCCATGATGAGCTTAACACATCCATATTCAAGATGTTAACGATCTCGCCCGCTGCCGCCACCAGTCCTCCAATGATCATGAGCGTTCCACCGAAGCGCAATTTGCGTCGTAGAAACATAAAAGAGTCCTCCTTCTGCTTAAGCTGTTTTTATTCTACCATAACACGGTGTAATACCTCATTAAAGAGTGGACAGAAAAGAAAAATATCTTATTACAGCACGTCTATTTATACTTGCAACGTGCTTTGATAGGTCGGCTGTAGTCTGAACAGGAGGAAAGGTTGACCGATTTACCTTCCTTTATTTTGAGCACGTTTTAAGGATTCTATCACCTCAGAGAGTGTTCTGAGTACCTCAACCCCTTTATAGAGTTGCTGCATGCTTTCAAACTCTTCATCGGGCATGGTTGAGATGAGGAGTATGGGGATGTCGGGTCGAACCTTGCGTATGTGCTGAATGGCTTGCCCCTTTGAAGGCTGCTTGAGCACAAGCCAATTGAGAAGCAGAGCATCAAACCTGGTGGGCTCAAAAGTGAGGCGTCCCAGAAGTTTCATCTCGTCATCATACGTCTCCGTTATATAGCCTGCCTGTCCTAGTCTAGTATTTAAAAGGATTGCATTATCTGTATCATCCTCAAGTATTCCTATCCTCATAATAGCCTCCTTCTCTAGCGTAATCAGGTAAAAACGAATTGAGTTCCAAAAGATAGAACAGAGTTCATTTGAGAATTGATGGAAGTCTGTCAGGAATTCAAGCTGTTGTGGTTACTTTGGAAATTGCTATACATGAGAGAGGAAATGATTGTGCTCACGAAACGAAGTCAGGCTTTCTATACACTATCCGTGTAGAAAGCCTGACTTCTCAAGAACTTTTGGATACTACTACTTATTTTGACGCATTACTTATTGCCGTTGCTTCTGCGATCCATTGTGTAAGCTGATCAAGGGTGGGTGTAATGGCTGCACTTTTGTCGCCCTCTTGAGCACCTATAAGCGTTGCGTACAGATGCTCTGGATTGCGGCGCTGCAGGTCTTTAGAACCGTTCACACCAGCCTCTTCAAGCAGCGTTGCCATCTCGCGTCCAACACCCGGCAGCCGCATCAGGTCAGCACGATCGACAAGAGTTCTGAGCATATGTGCGCTAATGCCAATTCTCTGAGCAAGATCTGTGCGCATCTCTTTCGTTGCCGTCTGCTCAAGAAGCTGCGCGGTTGTATGAATTCCCAAAGTCTCCAGCTCGCTCAATGGCTCAGGCTCCATGCCAGGTATTGCGCTTAGTGAAGCATCTGAAGCTGAACCGCTTGTTGTGGTCGTTCTAGCGGGCGAGGCGGAAGATGTCGCGGGCTGTACTCTCTGCCGTGCCTGCGTTGCATCCTGGTCAAGCATTTGACTAGTAGCTCCACTTGAGCTTGTTTGCTGCGTCGTAGCCCCTTGCGTAACGTTGCTTGCCGCGTTCTGCGGGCGGGCTGTGGTCTGCTGTGGAGGATTCCCAGCACTGTCTTTCGTCCCCGCAGCTTGCTGTGTAACGTTAGTTGCCGTCTCCTTCACCTGGGCAGCGGCCTGTGAAGCCGTGTCCTTTGCCTGACTAGTAGCTTGTGAGACAGTGTCTTTCACCTGGTTAGCAGCTTGCGTAGCGGCATCTTTCGCCTGACTTGTAGCCTGCGAGACAGTGTCTTTCGCCTGACTTGTAGCTTGTGAGACAGTGTCTTTCACCTGGTTAGCAGCTTGCGTAGCGGCATCTTTCGCCTGACTTGTGGCTTGTGAGACGGTGTCCTTCACCTGACTTGCAGTCTGATTAGCTACTTGCGTAATCTGATCTGCGCCTTGCTTCAAGGTTGGATTAGATTGAACTCTCTCAGATAGGTAGCCGCGAATTCTCTGGAAGCGTTCGCTTAACAGACGGCGCTGCTCCTGACCCCGCCTGGGAGCTATGAATAAGGCAATACCAATGCCAAACAACAATCCTCTGAAAAAATTTCCCATATGCGGTCTCCTCATCTCTTTCCATATATACATACACATGCTAGCGTGGACATAATACGGCTAACATGCGAATCTCTATGAAGAAAGCACGTACCATTGAAGATAGAAGTTTCAAGATAAGATCAAAGTCCTATTGCATTATAGACGGAGTAAAGCTCTACTATATTTGAACTTATCGATGTGAATCAGAGTCTAATCTCTTGTTCCACTATACTTCTTAAGTGTGTCGGACGTCCATCCATCCAGGTGCAAGAAGAAGGGCACGCCGAAGGCGTGCCCTTCTTCTTGCACCTGGATGGATGGCATGATACTCTGAAAAGGGTTTCCTATTTATTTTGATCTACCCAGAAGAAAGGGCGAATAGACTCATGGCAATGAAGTTTGGCGTACTTGTGCCGCAGGGTTGGCGCATGGACCTGGTTGGAATTAGTGATCCGGTCGAGGCGTATGAGACGATGACGCGGGTGGCGCAGACGGCTGATGAGCTCGGCTACGACTCGATCTGGCTCTTCGATCACTTTCATACAGTTCCCGTGCCCACGCAGGAGTTGACGTTCGAGTGCTGGACCAGTACGGCCGCGCTCGCCCGCGATACCAAAAACGTTCGCATTGGTCAGATGGTGACGTGCAATGGCTATCGCAATCCTGCCCTGCTCGCCAAGATAGCCAGCACCGTGGATGTTCTCTCGCATGGGCGGCTGGACTTCGGCATCGGGGCGGGCTGGTACGAGCACGAATACAAGGCGTACGGCTACGAGTATCCGGATGCGCCCACGCGCCTGCGCTACATGCGCGATGCAATTCAGGTCATCCTCAAAATGTGGAGTGATGAAGAGGCCCATTTTGAAGGCAAATATTACCAGGTGCGCGGAGCTATCAACCAGCCGAAGGGTGTGCAGAAGCCGCACATTCCCATGCTCATCGGTGGCGCGGGCGAAAAAGTCACGCTCAAGCTCGTCGCGCAGTACGGCGATGCCTGTAATATTAGCAACCTGGAACCAGACGCCACGGCGCGCAAGTTTGAGATCATCCGTCAGCACTGTCAAGAGGTTGGCCGCGACTACAACGCCATCCGCCGCACCATCCTGCTCAACTGCTCCGTCGCCGACACCGACGAGAAGGCGCTTGAGAAGGCAAAGCAAGCAGGCTATGCACGCAACACGGGTGGAGAACAGTATCTGCAGACCCGTGCCCTCGTCGGCTCACCCGACACGATGCGCAAACGCCTGGCCGAGTACGAGCAGGCGGGCGTGCAAGAAGTAATTCTCTTTGTGCAAGATTCTAAAGAGCTGGAGCCTCTGCGCGTCCTGGCAAAAGAGGTTATTGCTCAATAAACGTTCTGTGAGTTGTGGTGCTATGATCCATAGGGCGATAATTCCTCGTAGTACATTTTAGATGTAGAAGAGGGAGCCGGACGCAATAAATTAGGTCCCTAATTTATTGCGTCCGGCTCCTCCAACCTCTCATGCCCTTTTCATCATCTCCATGTTCGCCCTTGTCGGTACATCTCGACCAGATCTGACAACAGAATTATTCATTCCGTCCGTCTTTTTCTTCTAAGCGTAGCCTCTCGCTCGGAAGAACCTTGTATCGGAACTTCGCATGACATATACTTTGTATACTACGACAGAATAGAAAAACATATATTTCGCTCAATTTATTATGCATGAGTTGGTAAAGAAGCTAGCTCTATTGAGCATTGACGGAGATACAAACTACTTATAGGCTTCAAAGGAGAAATGTTTTGGACGGTTTAATGATGAACTACCAGCTTACTTTGGCGTCGATTATGCAGCGAGCGGAGAGCTTGCATGGTGCGCGGGAGATTGTGACGCGGTTGCCGAGCAAGGAGCTTCACCGCTACACATATGCGGACTTTATACGGCGGGCGAAGCGGCTTGCGCTTGCGTTGCAGAGGCTGGGCGTCCAGCCGGGTGAGCGTGTGGCGACTCTGTGCTGGAATCACTATCAGCATCTTGAGGCTTATTTTGCCATTCCGGTCAGCGGCGCGGTCGTCCATACGCTGAACCTCCGTCTTGCTCCCGACGATCTGGCCTATATTGCCAATCACGCCGGGGATAGCGTCGTCCTGGTAGATCAGGTGCTTTGGCCCGTCTTCGCGCGCTTCCGCGAGCAGGTTCCCTTCCGACACGTCATCATCATTGGCCAGGACGGCACGCCTCTTCCCGAAGGCACGCTTGATTACGAGCAACTTCTCGCCGCCGAGGATGAGAATACCTTTACCTATCGCGAAATCGACGAGAACCAGGCCGCCGCCATGTGCTATACCTCGGGCACAACTGGCAGACCAAAGGGCGTCGTCTACTCGCATCGGGGCCTGGTGCTGGAAATACTCGTGGCTGCGCTCCCCGACATGTCGGCCATGAGTCAAAAAGATACGCTGATGCCCATCGTGCCCATGTTTCATATTAATGCCTGGGGTATGCCCTTCTTGTCAACTCTGCTCGGCTGTAAGCTTGTCTTCCCCGGACCCTACCTGGATGCTCTGAGCTTGCTAGATCTCTTTGAGCGCGAGCAGGTGACGGCGACGGCGGGTGTGCCGACAATCTGGCTGGCTATCCTCAACGAGCTGGACAAAGAGCCGAAGCGTTGGAAGCTGGTGCCCGGCATGCGCATGCTGGTAGGCGGGTCAGCGGCTCCGGAGTCTATCTTGCGCGGCTTCGATCGTCATAATCTGCAAGTGATTCATGCGTGGGGCATGACGGAGACGACGGCACTGGGTACGTTTGCCCGCCTGACGAGCGATCTGGAAGCGTTGCCTATTGATGAGCAGTATTCGATACGTGCTTTACAAGGACGGCCCGTGCCTTTTCTGGAACTGCGTGTGCGTGGCGAGCAGGGGATTCTGCCGTGGGATGGCAAGAGTCTGGGCGAGTTAGAAGTGCGCGCCCCCTGGGTTGCCAGAACGTACTACAATAGTCCGGAGGGCGCGGACCGCTTTACCGAGGACGGCTGGTTCAAGACCGGCGATGTCGGAACGGTGGACGAGCGCGGATACATGAAGATTCAAGATCGTAGCAAGGACGTCATCAAGTCGGCGGGCGAGTGGATTAGCTCGGTGGATCTGGAGAACGCGCTGATGGGCTATCCGGCTGTGGCTGAGGCTGCCGTCATTGCTATCCCTCATCCTAAGTGGCAGGAACGTCCACTGGCAGTTGTCGTATTGAAAGAGGGACAGACCGCGACGGTCAAAGAACTGCTCGACTATCTCCGGCCGCAATTCGTCAAATGGTGGCTGCCCGATGATGTCGTGTTCGTAGAGAGCATTCCACGCACGACCACAGGCAAGTTCCTCAAAATGGCCTTGCGCGAACAGTTCAATTCATACGTCCCTGAACAGCATGCCTGACTAAAGATAATCTTAGAGGAGGACATTTATGCATTCCAACACATCGCGCTCACTTATCGCTATGGGTGTTTTTCTAATGACATTTCCTTTGCTGATGGTTGTCGCAGAAGTTGTATTTGTTGACAGTGCATCGAAGCGAGGACTTCCTCCTCAGGAGTATCCTCGTCTCGTCGTTTCGTTATTCCGTTTCTTCAATGGTCATATAAAAAGTATAGGTGTGATGATAGCATCACTGGGACTATTCCTTACAATTGTTGGTGGTTATCAAGCAAGAAAACAGTAACAGTATTTGTACATGCCTTCCCTGACTTATTCAACGGATAATAGGAATTCTGTTCCAACGATGGTATACTAAGAAAAAAACGGGAGGGATGCAAAACTATGTCTTCTACTGGAAAAGAAGAGACGGCGGAAGCTGTCTTGATTGACGAACCTCAAGTCTTCTTTCAAGAAATACAAGAGGAGATGGCAGCACTTCAGCAACAACGAGTGCAAATATCGGATCAACGCGCATTGTTGGATCTTGAGCGTATTGAGTTGGAGCAGCGTCTCTCTGCATTGCAACTCTCCTATGCACTCTTAGATGCACATACTGCTCGGATTGATCGGCGAGAAGTAATGCTAGACTCCGAGCATGAGTTTATTCAAATGATGAGTAAGAGATTGCGCCGTTTGCGCTAAATTTTTAATAGACGTTAAACGAAGTGCTCTCAAGAGGAGAAAAGCTTTATGGAGACACATGCCGAGAATGTGCGAATTGTGTATGATGATATGGGGCAGGGTGAGCCAGCTCTTCTCTTTACGCCCGGCTGGTGTGCCAGCCGAACAATGTACCGGCAGCTTATGTCTCTCTGTAGCGCCCATCGACGCACGCTAACGCTTGATTGGGCCGGGCACGGAGATTCAGAGATGCCATCGAAGGATTTCGGAGCAAGTGCTCTGGTGGCCGATGCAATAGCGGTTATCGAGGCTAGCAATGTTCAGCAGGTCGTACCTGTAACAAACGCCCACAGTGGTTGGATCGCTATTGAGCTACGCCGCCAGCTCGGTGAGCGCATCTCGAAAATCGTCTTTCTCGATTGGATCATTCTACAAGCTCCCGCGTCTTTCCTGAACATCTTACAGGGTCTTCAGGACCCGCAGCATTGGCTGGAAGCACGTGAACGGCTCTTTTCCACCTGGCTTGCCGGCGTCGATAACGCCGATGTCAACTCCTTCGTCCGAGGAACGATGGGTTCGTACAACTTCGACATGTGGAGCCGCTCTGGCCGCGAAATCTCCCGCGCCTACGCCCAGGCTGGCAGCCCTCTGCAAGAACTCAACACCTTGCACCCTCCCGTCTCCGCCCTCCACCTCTACACTCAGCCCGACGACCCGGCTTATCTTGCCGCCCAGCAAGCCTTCGCCGAAGCCCACCCCTGGTTCAAAGTCCAAAAGCTAGCTGCCCCTAGCCACTTTCCCATGATCGAAGTTCCAGAGCAAGTAGCCCAGGCGATCGAACATTTCGTCGTCTGATCTTCAAAACTTCTTATAGTCGTAATTAAGCCACTCAACGCCTTGCTCAATGATAAAGGGTTTCCCGCCTTGCTGAGGCTTCCAACAGGCTTCCAATGCTCTCTAAATAATCCAGGCTGCATGTTTAGGCGTATGAAGGTTGATTCCCCTAACCACAATCTGTCTAAATTTCTTTTTCACTCTGCACCTTGTTATCGCTGAGGGCTTGCATGACTACTGATTATTCTACGATACCACTTTCAAATGCTTCTTGATCCCCATCTTCAACACCATAAAGAGCTTCCTGCAACGCAAATGTTCCTGCATAAAATCGTGCACGGGAAAGCGTTTTCTCGATTCCAGGATAGCTGTCGGCGAAGCGTTCAAGAAATTGCTCACCATAAGCGACAGAACAGAGAATAGCGGCAAAATCGACGGCGGGATCTCCCCATCTGGCGGAACTAAAATCAATAATTCCACTAATACTATCGGTTCGAGCATCATATAAAATATTGCTGGGTCCAAAATCACCATGAATAAGGGCCGGCGTATAGTTGCAGTTGCGCTCATCACTCAGAAAATCTTCAAAATGCTTAGTTACTTGTAGACGCGCATCTGGTCTCATAAAAGGGAAAAGCTTGTTCCGAAAGCGGATGTATAGATCTTTCCACTCCTCACGTCCGCGAAAGTCTGGTAGTTTTACTTCCAATTTTTCAACAGAAATAGTGTGTAACTGCTGAAGAAAGGCTGCTAGTTGATCTGCTATATGCTGGATTTGCTTTTCGTCCGAAAGTGCACGTAATCTTTCAGGCCAGAGAGGCTCTCCTGGAAGGAAACGATATCCCATGAAGGTTTGCTTAGGGACAGCATTCTTCTGACTTTGATATGTTGGATCAGGGATAGGAAGCGTCACATAGCTTTGTAGGCTCCGTAGCAGTGCGGTTTCCATTACTAGCTTTTCTGCCTCGCGCTGTGTCTTTGGAAAGCGAAAGATCTTTTGATTGTCAAGCAGGAGAATATCATGGAATTGTCCATGCTGAATGAGCTGTATAGCCTCGACTTTGAGGTCAGGATAGACAGCGTGGATAGCTTGGATATATTGTAACTGCTGATCCATAATGTTTAGAACCTTTCAATAAATGCTAGAAGAAATATATGTACTGCGTTTTCTATAAGTGTAGCATAGAAGCTTTCGTTTTATACAAGTGTTCGTTTTAATGGAAAGTCGTTCTTTTTAGTGTTCTCGAAAGGAGACAATGTGAAAAAGTATAAGTATCCATTGGGGATACTCTTTGTGTTCTCGTTAGCACTGCTTGTCACCAGTCAGGTACAGGCGGCTAGCCCAAACGCGCTTCATTCTTCTGTATCTTCTCAGCGTTTGAGCTCTGCCGCGCAATGTCAGGCTCAGGGAGCCCTGTCTGATCCGAAGTGTACGCCAGGAGCTATTTTTGCTGGCGTAACGGCAAGTCAGGTCTGCACACCCGGCTATTCCAAATCGGTGCGCAACGTTCCGACGAGCGTAAAGACTCAGGTGTACGCGAGTTACGGTATCCTGACTCATGCTCCCGGCGAATATGAAATTGATCATTATATCGCTCTAGAGTTAGGAGGATCAAATGAGGTAACGAATCTGTGGCCTGAGCCCGCAAGTCCTGTACCTGGCTTCCACGAAAAGGACAAGGTCGAAAACTACCTGCACGCTCAGGTTTGCTCAGGCGCTATGGCCCTGGACGAAGCCCAGCACGAAATTTCGACAAACTGGCTCGATGTCTATAAACGCATAGCATAAGCCAGCTCGTTGTCACATCCGCTTTTATGCTAATCAAAACATCTCACAACATATGTGTGGGATGTTTTCTTATAGTCTTTATTGGAAACTATGGTCTTGCCACTACAACTCTAATAATCTAAACTTGAACCGGTATCAGGAAACAGGTCGTTCGCCGAGTGGTTGAGTAAAGCGTAACAAAAAGCCATCAGGATCGAGGACCAGAAATTCTCTATCTCCCAGCAGAGTTTGATCTTTTCGACGCCAATTCTCTTTTGGCTCACGAAATAGTGGATACTGATGATTATGAAGCGATTGGAGCAGCACAGCGAGGGAATCAACTTCTATTGAGAGGTTCATGCCTCGCCCAAAGGGATACTCTAGCGGGCCAGTCTGCCAGCTTGTTGAAATCTGTTCGATCATCAACTGGTTCTGCTGAAGCGAAAGAAAGGCGAACTTATCCTCGTCGCGTCGATATTCCACGTGAAAGCCAAGAATCTGCGTATAGAATGCAAAGCTTTTTTCAAAGTCTGAAACGTTAAGCTCAGGAATTAGCGAGTTAAAGTGCATTATTTCTTTCCTTTCAGCGATTATACATTAAACTGAGCTTGAGCAAGTAGGCAAAATCTACTTGCTGTAGTTAGTAAAACTACACGAGGTAGTGGAAATCTACTTACTTGAGCTCAGTTTCTTGAGATTTATAAGCTCTTCAACAGATGGTGTGGCTCTACCTCATAGTCCTGCTGAATGCTTAATCTTCCTTGATAATGGGAATGCCACGCAGCTGTGTCAGGCAATCGTCGTAGACGGCGAGCTGTTTGCGCTGCTCTATGCGGGTCTCGATATCTTCGGTGCGCTGTATCTCTGCTAGCTTCTCGCGATGCATGCGGCGTACTGTTGATTTAATCTCCGCAACGTCGTCTGTTTCGTCGAGGAACATTAATAGAGTAACCACTGCCTCGACGTATGAAGTGCCTTCATGCGTATTCTGGCTCTTCTGTGCAAAGTAGTCTATCAGTTCCTGTTTTGTTGTGATTTTTGGCATTGTACATACCTCTTTTCGTCCACTTTAGTTTTTATGCAAGCTGTGATTTAAAATCACAGCTTGCATAAAAACTAAAGTGCTTTAATGGAAAAATAGTTTAATAGAATTTAAAGAGGATCAAGCATCGATATTTCTGGCTGTCTCTGTGACGAGGAAATCTACGACGCTTTTCAGGCTACCAGTGCGTTGATAGACTTCGCGCTGACGGGTGGCGCTGTTGCCGTTCTGTAGTGTCTGATGAGCGAGGGCTGAGACTTCCTCCCATTCGCCGGTTGCGTTCAGGGCGTCTTTTGTGAATTGTAGGAGTTTTTCGATGAGCTCCTGGGCGGGTACGAGTTGTGGGACCTGGACATCGACGAGATTTTCGCTCAGGCCGTAGCGGGCGGCTCGCCAGTGGGCAACTCTCAAGACTTCGTGGCGCACTGGCGTGAAGCTTTCTTGCTGGACTGCTTGCTCACAACAGGTGCGGATGATCGCGCGGATGAAGCCAGCTATCATTACGGCTTCGTCTACGAGCATGCAGGCGTCGGCGATGCGCATCTCGATCGTTTCGAAGCGTTCGGAGAGGCGCAGGTCCCAGTAGATTTTTGTGGTGTCCTGGATGGCTCCGATGCGAATCAGATCCTGAGCTAGATTGTTATGGTCTTGTAGCGAAGCGAAGGGGAGTGGCGGACCTGAGATAGGCCAGCGGCCCCAGATCTCGGATCGATAGCTGACATAGCCGGTATCCTCGCCGAGCCAGTAGGGCGAGCTAGCGCTCAGGGCGAGGAGTGGGGCGAGCCAGGAGCGTGCTCGATTCATGACTTGCAGGGCTAGCTCGCGGTCGTGCAGACCGACATGGACGTGGCAGCCGGAGATGGTCTGTTCGCGTGTCAACTGCTGATAGTCGCTGGCCAGGGCCTCATAGCGCTCTTTGGGCGTGACCGGCTGTCCTCGCCAGTGTGAAAAGGGATGCGTGCCGACGGAGGCGATCTGTTTTCCCTCCTGCTCGGCGGCGCTGATCGTCTCACGGCGCAGGCGCTGCAAATGTCTCCGCACCTCTGCTAATGTAGAGCAGATCGGCGTCTCAACCTCTATCTGCGAGAGGCGCAGCTCCGGCTGTATTCGCTCGCCCAGCACATGCTTCGCCCGCTCCAGAATAGGCAGGGCCGAGGGACTCAACTCGCGCGAATCGGGATCAATAATATGATACTCTTCCTCAACGCCCATCGTAAATTCTTCTTGCACCATACAGAGCAACCGCCTTTCGCCTATCAAAACAGGTCACCGATCGTCAATATAAAAGGGCCTCTAAAGCCTTTTCACCTATATTCTACGTAAAGCACGATTGAAAGCTCACAATAGATGTGTTCTAAACCATTTCATTTTCATTTCTACCCATTTGTGCGTATTACGCACAAATGGGTAGAAATGAAAATGGATAATATTAAATGTGAAAACAGCTACGAAGGTGAGCTATTTTTGTTTACAACGCCTTCAACCAGTTGTTGAAGCCCTGCTATGATGCGTTCGACGCTTAAGCCGAGCGTTCGACGATGATACAGGTAGAGGTCGATCTGTAGGGGCGCGAGGAGCGCGTCCGTCATGTATTCAACATCGAGGTCGGCGCGACATTCTCCGTTGGTGACCGCTCCTTGCAACCATTGCTTGACCTTGCCTTGCGGCCATCGATATTCAAGGCAGAGATAGAAGCTGCTCTCTTCTTGTGCCTGCTCTGAGGAGTAAGTAACTTGGAGGAATGCGGTGTTGCTTTCAACAAAATGAGCGAGGTGAGAGAGGAAGAGTATTAGAAGCTGCTTCTGAGAAACAACAGTTTCGTCTACGCCAAAGTTTGCCTCCGCCTGCTCTTGAAACTGCTGCATGTTCGCTTCCATCAAAGCCTCGCACAGCTCTCCCTTGTGCTTAAAGTGTCGGTAGAGTGTCCCCTGACCGACGCTGGCCGCCTTCGCGATGTCCGTCATAGTCACCGCCTCCACACCCTTCTCGGCAAACAAGCTTCGAGCCGTCTGTAAAAGATGCTGGCGATTCTCCAGCGCATCGCGTCTCTCCTCGCGCCTCCGCTTTTGACCTGCTGAATGGTCTGGAGATATCTGCATACCCCACCTCTCTAAAGAATTTCAACTTGCTCTTGACAAAGCGGACTGCAATCCGGTATTCTGTTTATATGGATCGTCGTCCGTTTTGAGTATAGCACAATTTCGCTAAAACCGTTCATAGTAAAGGAGTTTTCTTTGATGATCGATGATGAAAGCCGTTCTGTAGCGGAGAATGCAGCGCTAAAGTACCTGGACAATGTTGGCGTTGCTGTTCGTGACCTTCCTCGCATGCATCATTTTTATACCGAGATTTTGGGCTTACAATCTCCTCCTCTTGCTCCAGGGGCCACCGCTTTCTTTGCACAGTTAGGAACAACAAAATTTGTGGTTTTCCAGGCAGGTAGTTCTGAGAGCGCTCAACAACGCTCTATTCCTCAGTTTATGCAGAATCCTCCGGGATACGATCATGTTGTATTTGCGGTAGATGACATTGATGCTGCTGGATCTCGCCTGGAAGCCAAAGGAGTTGTCTTCGAAGTTGTCACCACACTAGAACTGCCCGAAGGCGGACAGGCTAAAGTACGCCGCTTCAAAGACCCTGAAGGGAACTTGATTGGTCTCCAACAACTGCTTCCTGATACAGATAAATAGCGACAGAAGCATCTTGTGGAGCCATATGTCCAAATGTAATTATGTCCGTAAGTGTTATTTCATTCTATCTGATGGCAAAGAAGGAGTTATAAAGATGGCACAGATTGTCTCAAGTGTTGTTATTCACCGTTCTGTCGAGGATGTGTTTGCTTTTGTAAATAACTTTGCTGCATACTCACAGTGGCAGAGTGGTGTTATTGCAGCGAGAATGGTATCTGATGGTCCGTTGGGTAGTGGATCGCGCATTGCAGAGACGCGCCGCTTCTTTGGAAGAACGACAGATATGATCTGGGAAGTAACGACATTCCAGCCACCTCATACTAGAGGTTTTAAGATGGAAGGCGCTTTCCCATCCACCGGTGTTATGACCTGGGAATCAGTGCCCGAAGGAACGCGCCTTCGGGTTGAAGTGACAACGAAGGCCCGTGGCGTCCTCAAGCTCCTCGAACCTCTACTGGCCCGCACGGTCCGGCAACAGAATGCAAAGGATTTTGCCACTTTGAAACAGCTACTGGAGTCCAATGCAAGCCTTCAGGATGTACGTGCTCAAGAAACGATCTCGTAACTTCGCTCAATTCTCCACTATGTAGGCTTACCCGTGCTCTTCTCAAGCCTGTATCCCAAGAAATAGCTTTAGATGTCTCAGGAGGAATGAAGAACTTTTTGCGTTACCTTGAGGCAAGGTTTGCATGGGCTTCTGAACTCGTCGTAAGGCTATTTTGCAGCATGAGGCGAGCACGATGAAAGCGGACCTTGAGCGCTGTTTCAGTAACGCCGAGACGGGATGCTGCCTCCTTCGTACTGATTCCTAAAACGGCACGAAGGAGAAATGCATCCCGTATTCCCTCTGGTAGTGTGTAAATAGCTTGTTGAAGTTGAACTCGCCGCTCCTTGAGCAAGACGATTCCTTCGGGGTTTCCCTCAACTTCTTCTTGTAGTAGCCCCGGTAGCGGATGCTGCTCACCATTGAGCATTTCGATAGAAAGGAGAGAAAGCTTCTTTCGTCGTTGATGCATCAGCGCAGTATTGAGCACGATGCGGTGCAGCCATGTTGCTAGACTACTCTTTGCTTGAAACTTCGTGATGGAGGCGCAAGCTGAGATAAAACTTTCCTGTACAATATCCTCCGCTTCAGCACTCTCCCCCGCTAGCTTAAGTGCGGTACGCATAAGTCGCGGCTCAAACTGCTTGACCAGGCAGTTACAACTCATCGGTTCGCGAAGGTGCAGCCCCCGCACCAGGTCTTGTTCTGTATGATAAATGGTCAAGTCAATATTCCAGGGTTTATATGTTGCAGTACTCACTGAATTTTTACCTTCTCTGTCCCGTATCCATTGATCCAGATTTTCGAAAGTGACTTTGGATCAATGGATACATTATACTCACCTCTCTTCTGTTAGATGCAATGAACACTGAGATGGTTACATGAACTTTTAGTAAGCTGGTTCGGGATCATCCAGTATGGGAAAGAGCATATTTTGTTCTTGCGCGATCATTACTTCCAGAACAATCCCATTGGGGTCGGCAAAGAAGAAAGCTCGCACCAAGCCCAGATCTTGAATCTCGCTCAGATGCTCGACCTTACCTTGCAGCCGTTGATGCCAGGCTTGTAGGGTTGCCTCATCTTCTACGAAGAAAGCGATGTGATCCAATGCACGGCCTGTCTTCGGTTGAGTGGGGTCTTGATACTCAGGAAGCTGAGCTTCTGAAAACTCGAAAAATGCAAAGACTGTATTTGGAGCGACTGTGATGAAGTAGTGGCGCGCTTTATCGGGCCGTGACATGCGATGCCCCAGAGCGACCTCCGAACCAAGCACATCACGGTAGAAAGCAACCGTCTTCTTCATGTCGTTCGTGACGAGCGCAATATGATGAATCGCTGCAAATGGAGCCTGGAGTCCCCAGTGGTCACGCTGAGAGAGATATAATGCTTGCATGATTTTTTCTCCTAATGTTGAAAGAGGCTTTTCGAGATTGTTATTTCATCATCTCTTTTCACTCTCTTAGATGCATCCGCTCCAATGATGGTTACAACTTCATATAGAAGATAATATGCTTCTATGAGCTTTCATCGATTAAGTATTTCTGCTTCAGATAGCAGAAGAGATGTAACCGTTGCGTCCTCACTTGCATCCAACAGATTGAAAGGCATTCCACAGTCTCTCTATTTACCAAGAGACTAATAACAGATATTGATATAAAGAAAGGGACACACATGTTTACATCTATTACTGACCAGCTTGCTATCGGAGACGAAATGACTCAGGAGCGATTGAACGCGTTTGCTCAACAGGGATACAGGACGGTCATCGACCTGTGTACTGCTCAAGAAGGAAACACTATTACTGAAGCACAGGCTAGAGAAGCAGGACTTGTTCTCAAGCATATGCCTGTTTCCATGCAGACTCTTAGTTCTGAGACGGTGAAGCAGTTTATCACAACGGTCGAGGATGCAGATGGTCCTGTTTATACACGCTGTGCTAGTGGTCGGCGGGCCGCACTGATGGCTTTCCTTATGCAGGCAACACAGCAACATTGGACTCAATCGCAGTTTTCCGAGCGAGTTGAAGCTGCTGGATTTGATTGTCGAAGCGCACCTCAGCTAGCCGCCTTTGCCGAAGATTATTTAGAGCATTCTGTTCCTAATAGAGAGAACTAACTCCTTATTCGGAAACCTAAGTGCGAAGCACTAGCCGCGAGCAAGCGGCGTTGGTTTCCGTAGAAGATCTAAGTATACGCGAGGTAAGAAATGATTCTACGACGGTTGTATCAAGAGCAATTGGCCCAGGCAAGCTATCTCCTGGGCTGTGCTGAGACGAAAGAAGCGGTAATTATTGATCCCAATCGGGATGTCGATCAGTATCTTAATGCTGCCTCCCAGGAGGGCCTGCATATTGTGGCGGTGACCGAGACGCACATTCATGCTGATTTCGTCTCTGGTGCCTACGAGCTTGCCTCTCGAACTGGTGCAAAGCTCTATCTCTCGCATGCAGGATCAGATACGTGGGGCTATGCCTATAGTAATGATGCTCTTGTGAATCCCCTTCACGAGGGAGATTCCTTCCTGGTTGGCAATGTTCGGCTTGATGTGCTGCATACTCCTGGTCACACTCCGGAACATGTGTCGTTCCTGGTGACAGATACGGCGGGGGCAAACCAACCGATGGGTATCTGTACGGGAGATTTCCTTTTCGTAGGAGATGTTGGCCGCCCTGATCTGCTAGAAAAAGCAGCAGGAGTGACGGGGACCATGCAGCATGCTGCACGCAGCCTCTTTCATTCTTTGCAGCACATCCGCAGTTTTCCAGATTATCTGCAAATCTGGCCGGGTCATGGGGCTGGAAGCGCCTGTGGAAGAGCGCTTGGGGCTGTTCCGCAAAGCACACTCGGATACGAGAAGCTCTTTAACTGGGCCTTCTCCATTTCCCAGGAGGATCGCTTTGTAAATGATGTGCTAGAAGATCAGCCCAAACCGCCTCCCTACTTCGCGACGATGAAACGAGTGAATCGTCAAGGACCTTCGCTCCTTCGTTCGCTTGCCCAACCAGAGCACCTTTCAAGCGAGCAGCTGAATACTCATCTAGCCGCAGGAGAGACGGTGGTTGATCTTCGCCCGGCTGAACTGTATGCAGCCGGTCATATATCAGGGACCATTAATATTCCGCTCCGGGGACCATTTCTCACCTGGTCAGGATGGCTGCTTTCCCCTGACCGACCCCTCTTCTTGATTGCAGAAGAGCAAGAGATCGTGGAGGCTGTGCACCAGCTACGATTGATCGGTTTCGATACTATTCAGGGCTTCTGGACACCAGAAAGTATTGCCGCACGGGAAGCCAATGGACAGGTGCTAGCACGCATTGAGCAGATAGATGTCCAACGTTTACAAGAACTCCTACAACAGAACGCTATCAGCGTTGTTGATGTGCGTCGGCCCGATGAGTACGCCGCTGGCTTCATCCCAACGAGCCGCAATATTCCGCTGGACACACTCTTGCATTATATAGACGATATTCCGGTTGATCAACCAGTTGTCATTCACTGTCAGGGAGGCACACGCTCGGCGATCGGAGCCAGTCTGTTGGAGGCGCGAGGACGCACCAACATCTTCAATCTAGGTGGAGGCTTCCAGGCGTGGCAGACAGCTAACGCAACTATCGAGAAAAGAAATTAGAGGAAGGCGATGGAAACACTCTCATTGCTCCAGCATCTGCTGGTTGTGCTTTCTGGCGTCTTCGTCGGTTTCACTCTCGGTCTCATTGGAGGGGGAGGATCGATTCTGGCGGTTCCGCTGCTGCTTTACCTGGTAGGATATCGCGACATCCGTGTAGCGCTAGGAACAACAGCGCTTGCGGTTGCATTGACGGCGTATCTCAATCTTATACCGCACTGGAAAGCCCACACTATTCGCTGGAAACCCGCGCTCATCTTTGCACTGCCAGGAGCAATAGGAGCAGCTCTCGGTGCACGTTTAGGAACACTCTTTCCAGGAAAATCCTTACTGTTTCTCTTCGCCTTTTTGATGATAGGCGTTGCCCTGGTTATGGTGCGCTCCCAAAAAGCAGTATCAATCCGCCCGGAGCTCTCTGAGAGATCGCAAGTTGCCCGTATTCTTCCAATAAGCTCGCTCGTTGGCCTGCTCGCAGGTTTTTTCGGAATTGGGGGCGGCTTCCTGATCGTTCCAGGTCTTGTATTTGCCACGGGGATGCCATTGGTGAATGCAGTCGGCTCTTCCTTACTTTCTGTTGGTCTCTTTGGAACGACAACAGCGATCACCTACGCTCTAGCAGGCCACGTCAATTGGATCATTGCAGCTGAATGCCTCCTGGGGGGAATCCTGGGAGGTATAGTTGGGGCACGCATTTCCACCGTCCTGGCAAAACGAAGGAATCTCTTGACGCGTCTATTTGCAGGCGTGCTCTTACTGGTCGCACTGTACATGCTTTCTGTCAACGCGATGGCGATTCATCTGTAAAATTGGAGTGACCTTTCATTTATACTATGCTATAATGCTGCAATAAAGAAGAATGATGGTGAACACGCGAGACATGTCCCTTTCTTTGCTGTTGACAGAGAGGAAGCGCCGAGGCTGAAAGCGCTCTACGCTAGCAAGAAGTGGATACCCCTTGCTCAGCCTGCACAGAGTCAGTAATGTGTACGTTTCGACCTCGTTATCAGTCGCTTGAGCGCATTGTTTCTGGTGTGTTATCCGTCTGGATGCACGCTGGAGGTGCGGCAGTTGGGTGGAATCACGAGGGCTTTCTGACCTTTTCGTCCCATAGGGGACGAGAAGGTTTTTTATTGTCGTTTTATTCTAGTAAGAAAGGCTGGACGCTTATGTCGGTCGAAATGCAAGATGCAGTCAACTACACACCAATACAGCGCATGCGACACTCCGCTGCACACGTGCTGGCGGAGGCGGTGCTGGAAGTGTTTCCAGAGGCAAAGCTTGCCATCGGACCCGCCATCGAAGACGGATTTTATTATGACTTTGATCTGCCTCGCCCACTCACGCCCGACGACCTGCCCGACATTGAGCAGCGTATGGCGCGCATCATCGCGGGCAACTATCCCTTTATTCACGATAGCTGGCCGCGTGAGAAAGCGTTAACGTACTTTCAGGAGAAGGATCAACCCTACAAAGTTGAGCTGATCGAAGACCTGCCGGATCAGGAAGTCGGCATGGAGCGCCACGACACGTTTCTTGACCTATGCCGGGGCCAGCATGTCGAGAATACGGGTCAGATCGGACCATTCAAGTTGATGCGTGTCGCCGGAGCTTACTGGCGCGGCGATGAGCACCGACCGATGTTGCAGCGTATCTATGGGACGGCATGGTTCACACAAGAGGAGCTTGATCAATACCTCTGGCGGTTGGAAGAGGCTAAGAAGCGCGATCACCGCACACTGGGAAAAGCGCTGGATCTGTACAGCACCTCAGAGGCGGTGGGACCAGGCTTAATTTTATGGCATCCGCGCGGAGCGACCATCCGCTTTCTCGCCGAGCGTTTCAGCCAGGAAGCGCATCTGTACAACGGCTACGAATGGGTCTACACTCCCCATATCGGGCGAGCCGGACTGTGGGAAACCTCGGGGCATCTCGACTTCTATCGAGACAGCATGTACGCGCCTATGGATATCGAGGGCGAGGACTACTATGTCAAGCCTATGAATTGCCCGTTCCACATCGAGATTTTCAAGAGCAAGCCCAGGTCCTATAAAGAGCTGCCTAAGCGCTACGCCGAATATGGCAGTGTCTACCGCTACGAACGCAGCGGCGTGCTGCATGGACTAACGCGTGTGCGCGGCTTCACTCAGGACGATGCTCACACCTTCTGTAGACCTGATCAGGTCGAAGCTGAGGTTCAGCATGCTCTGCGCTTCTCTCTCTACATTCTGCGCACCTTCGGCCTGGAAAACTTCAAAGGCTATATCTCGACTCGACCAGAGAAATCTGTCGGCTCTCTCGAAGCCTGGGATGAGGCCATCGCCTCGCTCAAGCGGGTGGCCGAGCAGGTGGGCTTGTCTTATGACATCGACGAGGGCGGCGGCGCATTCTATGGTCCGAAGATTGATCTCAAGGTCGTAGACCTGCTGGGACGAGAGTGGCAGCTAAGCACCATTCAGTTCGACTTCAATCTCCCCGAACGCTTCGGACTCGAATACATCGGAGAGGATGGCCAGTCCCACCAGCCCTACATGGTCCACCGCGCCCTCTTTGGAAGTGCCGAGCGCTTCATTGGCATGCTCATAGAGCACTATGGAGGAGCCTTCCCGCTCTGGCTCGCCCCAGAGCAAGCGATCATCGTTCCCATCGCTGACCGGCATCAGCCCTACGCCCAGCAGGTCGCCCAGCGCCTGAAACTAGCTGGCATGCGCATCCTTGTCGACGAAGGAAACGATCGCATGCAAGCAAAGATCCGCAATGCCGAGCTGCAAAAGATCCCCTATGTGCTCGTCGTCGGCAATAAGGAAGAGCAGGCGAAGACCATTTCAGTACGTAGCCGCAACCGAGAGGATCTGGGCTCGATGACGATAGAAGCATTCCTAGAAACAACCGCTCAGGAGCGCGCTCGCGGCCTTCCACGCCCATTATCCGAACAGACCATAAGCAGCACAGCAGAAGGATAAAAAGCGTCCTTGTAAGGACGATAAAGAAAAACTGCCAACTTTCATCCAGGAGCAAGTTGGCAGTTTGTAAAATCCTGCTATGATAGCTGTATCTCTCGTACTATTATACCTTTTTTCGTCAGGTTTTTGATTCTAATGCCAACGCTTCATCTTTTCACCCAGCTTGGTGTAAGAGAAGCGAGTAGCGTTGTGTAGTTGCAATAGTATCTGGATGCATTGGGCCTAGCATCTGTTCACGAATCGTCAAAGCTTGCTGAAGTAGTGGTTCTGCTTGCTCGTATTCTCCTCGAACAAAGTGAAGCCTTGCTAAGTCGTGAAGATTTTGAGCGATACTAAGGTTATCCAAATGCTGTTCTTGCTCATAAATCATTAATGCAAGATGAAGGAAGGATTCAGCCTCTCCATACTGAGCCTTATCTGTAAGATAACGACCAGCCTTATTCAGGAGTTGCGCGGCTTCAGGAAAATTGAAAGAACATTTTCTGATAAGAACTTCACATGCCTCTACATGAGGAAGATACCGTTCGCTCAAAGACCGCGTTTCATATGTAGGAATAGGAAAAGCCTTATTTGTGATGCGAATAGCACGTTCTGCCCATGCGCGATACTCTTGGTTACTCAGGTTATCTATCAAAACAGCTTGCACAAGATGATGTACTGTAAGAGTACTTGCCTTAAAGTCACGGCGTAGTAACGAGTATTTAAGCAACTCTCTTATCGCTTCATTAAATTCTAATGGATCTTCTACAACACTTCGTAACTTATCTTCTAGTTCAGATGCTCCCTTGATAATCAATTGTTCGGGAATAGAATCCGGATAAAGGAAAGCACATAAACGTAGTAATTCTGCTGCTGCAAAATTGACCTGTTCGACACTTTTGAAGGAGAGAGACCAGGTAGTCGCAACGGAATCAGGATGTCCAGTTGCATCTCTTCCACGTATTTGTAGAACTCGACTTCGGCTCTGCTTATACAATTCGAGATAGCGAGTTAAGCCACAACCCGTCTCTTCAATATAGGCACCTGCTTGATCGAGAGCGAGAGGCAAGGCATCCATCTCTTTTACTATTGCACGTGCTTGCTCTCGCAACGTAGGAGAGATATCGTAAAGTTCAGCAGCATGTGTTATTCGCATGGCACGTCTTAGTAGGAATAGCTCACCCTCTTCCGCTCTCATCTTATCTACTTCGATGGGATGAGCCAGCGCAGCACTGGAGTACGCGCGAGTAGTAAGCAAAATGTGGCCTTGACCAATTGAAGGCATAAATTCAGCAGTCATCTCTATATCGTCGGCCTTATCTAAGATGAGCAACCAACGATCATAAGTGTTGAACCATTGCTTAACCGCACTCATAACTTCACTTTGATTTTGTTCATTCTTCCCTGGAAGATTAAGCCACGTTGCTATAGCAATAAAATCTGATACTAATATATCATAAGAATCAGCTCTTACCCAGAAAACTGCATTATATTCTTCTCTAAAACGAAATGCGTATTCAACTGCCGTCTGTGTTTTCCCAATGCCACCTAGTCCACTGATAGCAGCAGACTGGGTTAAAGTAACGGCACCTTTTTTTGAATTGAGCATATCATGTATATACATCAAAACAGTTTCGCGACCAGTAAAGTAGGGATTGCGTCGATAGGGAACGCACCAGAGAGAAACAGCAGACATTGATTGCGATGCTTGAATATCTACATCGGGAACTTTTTCAAGGAGTGTATTATCACTAGCCTTAGAGGGGACTAAACCAAGTTCTTGCACGTTCTTCTCGAATACCTGACAGAGCTTTCGAAGAAAATGAGGACTGGGCATAGTTTCGCTACGCTCCCATCGACCAATGGTAAGGGGAGTCGTTCCAATGCAGTCTGCAAGTTCTTGTTGTGATAAAGCGCGAAGCAATCGTTCTTGTTTTAAACGTGTGTTTGGCATTGGCTTGGAAGGCACGCTGTATTTTCTCCTTACCTAGCCTTAATTAGCAACAATGATGTTATAAGGAAATGAATAAATTTTACTACATATCAACAAAAAGACGATCTAAAATCTATGTTAAAGTTAGCTTAGACAAAATTAAGAATGATAGATAAGTGATAGATATATGATATTCCAAAACCTTTCATTTTTCAAGAGATAGCGTCTCATATTAGTATAAGTACGATACAAATTAATCTAATTCTAAGGGGGCTTGAATGCAAAGAATCTTTCCAGCAGTAAAATGTATCACACATCGGATCTTCTTGGTATATCCTTAATGCTTCCGCCGGGATGCGTCGTAGATAAAGGTAATAAGCGAATTACATAGGGAGAATAAAAAGATGATGAATCGATTGCTCACTTCACCGTTGGATATCTCTTCAATCCAAGACATACATATTGAGCATAAACTGATGGATTTAGTAACAGGTGCCTGGCAACCATCTCATTTTGAACAACAGAATTTGCTTGATCATCTTACAACCTGTACTCACTGCCTACATCTGTTAAAAGCGATCGTTGCAGTACAAACTGAAGACAATCTGAATAGTTTTGTAGGGCAGGTAGACAATGAACTTCTCACACGTTTAACGGAAACAATCCAAGTGGTAGACCAGTTGGAACAGATGCATGAGTACATCGATGTACTAAGGGCTCAAGGTGAAGTAGAGGCGCAGAAGCATTTCCCACTTCTTGTTGCACACCTTAGTAAGTGTAGAGCTTGTCAAAGAGAGGTTGAAGATATAAGAGCCTTACTCGAAGATGCCGAAAGAGATGAACTAATTTGAGGTATTACCAATAAGGATTTTCAGCTAGACATCTTTCAGCGCGCATTCATAAAAAACTTTTATGACAATTAGTGCACATGTTGTTTTCTGTACTACTAGCTTTCATGTTACGACTATATGTCCTAAGTCTGAGAAGCTCAGGATATATAGCCATAACTATTGATGCTACCAACTGAAGAAGTGTTCTATAATCACCGTTTTCACTGTAATAAGTACAGGAAGAAGTGTGTAAATTACAGGAGAAGTAAGAAAATGTTTAAGGCACTTTCGAGTACGTCTTTTACTTTTAACGCGAGAAACGCTATTCATAGGAGTACATCCTTAGAAGAGTATGAGGTATGAAGTACAAATGCTTGAGCTAATACAAAGAGGTTGAAGATAATATGGGGAAATATAGCTGAAATGAGAGAACATTTTTTAAGAATAGAGAAAATATCTCCATCCTTAAAAAATGTCTACAGATAGACGAATTAATGCTGTAAATTGTGTATCTCTTCAAAGAAAAGCTCTATCTAATAGCCAAGAAAGAATTTTTCACATTTATTGTTCCTTCTTGATTCTGTCAATCAAATGCTTTTTTGCATAAGCGAGAACCCCATAAATGACATTTTTCTTCACATCCATCTCTTTCGCTATTGTTTTACAGTCTAGACCTTTCTCCAACCATAGCTGTAAAATGATACAGTTCCGCTTATACTGAGGATGCTTCAAGCTATATGTCTGATGAATGATCTCTTCTATCATCTCTCGATGCACACATTTTTCTTCGAGTTGCTCGGTCGGATCGGGAAAATCAAATGATTCAGTACCATCATCTGAATTCATCGCGGCTGCTTCCTTCAGTGCTTCAATAGAGATAGAGGATACAGACCGCTTTCGCCTTCTTCCCTCATCCACAATCTCATTGTAAACAATTGTAAAGAGCCAGGTGGTAAAACGAGAATTGCCTCGAAATGTCGATAGTTTGAGTTTGACTTTTAACATGACCTCTTGGGCAACTTCTTCCTCAATCATTCCAATTTGCTGTAAACCTATTCGTGCTATTGCTCTTGGAACCATTATCATAACAAGCTCATAACACATTTTCCAATAAGGGGACAACTGTTGATTATTCAGCATGTCGATCTGTGCTAGTGGGTCATTTAAACTCTCGCTGAGAGTTGTCTGGGTTCGTGTATCTCTAGCTTCCATGAAGCGTTCTCCTTCACCCTGACTTCGCTATGAGCGTTACAACATTTTACGTAGGGTTTAACTTTCGTACCCGCTCTGCAACTAGTAAGAAATAGTTTTGTTAGTACAACCGCCATACCACTCTAACCGCGTCCACAAAAAATTGCTTATCGCATCTCACTGTTCTTTGGACTGTGAGCATAATAATCGTGTTCACGATGGATACGTCAGAAGTGCACCTGAGCAGGGCTTCACGCCTTCCTGTTAAACAGAGAACTGAGGCCGTATACTACCCTGCTACTCGTCCTCTTTTATCTCGGTTACGAATATTTGACGTTCAGAGACGTGCATTTTTTGCCTCATAGCAACGCTTATTGCAGGTAGCTATGTCCTCTTTTTGTAGAGCATTGGATTGTTTCGTACACTTAATATAGTGTTGTGAAGTATTCAACGAAGATACGCAAAGTTGTAATTTTGTACAAAAGGCAGTATGTCCAGACAAGATATAGTGGAGCATTATTGGACTACTATAGCTAGTGGATTTTTGAGGACTAATCGAACGAAGAATGGGTCTAGTGCAATTATAGCGATGAATTCTTTAATATTTGTAGAAACAATATAGACAGCATTAATATATGTAGTCAACTTACTACAGAAATATAGGCTCGCGAAATAACTAGCATCTCGACACCCTTTCCTTCAGCAGCAAGTTGACAGTGTTCCTTGTTAGGGAGCTTCGATCCTCAGTTCGCCCGCCCGCTCCCGCCGCGTCACCGCCTCGCGCACCTGCGCTGTGCGCCAGTAGCCCGACACGACGAAGATGGTGGGGATGAACACGATCAGCCCTCCGATGCAGACCCACCACCATGTCGCCCACTGTTGCCCGTCCTGCGAGTTTCTCACAACAAAGAGGAAGCCCAACGTTGAGAGGACGACGATGAGGCGCAGGATGGCACCTTCCAGGGCCATACCGGTGGCGATGAGGGCAGGATTGATGTCCTCGATGGTCTCAGTATAGGCGGCCATCCACGTGACGTAGCCGACTGCCATCGTGATTCCGAACAGGCTGAGAAAGACGGCCATCAAGCCTGCTCCTGTAGGTTGACCAATGCGGCTGATGAAGAGCAGGGTGACGATGATCGTGGTAATAGCTCCGAGCAGCATGTAGGGTTTGCGAACCAGGGTGCGGTCGGAGATAAAGCCGATGATGATGGCGGCGACGACGTTGACAACCCAGAAGATGCTGACCAATCCGTTGGCCTCGGCAACAGAGAATTTGAAGATACTGCTCAGGTAGAGGGGGAAGAAGGCGACGGCAGCGTAGTACATGAGCAGGTAGAGGCTGATGCCCAGCGCGCTGAAGATGAGTCGCGGCTGTAACATCTGCCGCCAGGGGTGCTTGACGGCCCCCTCAACGTCTATGCTGGTGGCGCGCGCCTCGACGATCTCTTTCTCCTTCACCGTATGCATGATCTGGTCGCGCAGGCCGGGCGAGAGCTCGCGCAGATAAAAGAAGCAGACGACAAAGACGATCAGCCCGACGATGCCCGCGATGATGTACTGCGATTGCCACGAGCCGTAGACAGCGAGCGTCTGGCTAGCGACGGCTGTGGCGAAGACGCTGCCACCTACCGGCCCAACGGTCCAGAAGCCCATCGCCAGCGCACGTCCGAAGCGCGGCGAAAAGTCACGCACCAGCGCCGGTGTGACGACCAGAATAATGCCTTCGACAAAGCCTAAGACCAGAGTCAGGAGTAGGAAGACCACCAATGTGCCCGCTAAAGAGATGGCCAGTGTGGCGAGGCCAGTGACTAACAGGCCATAGACGATGAGATTGCTGCGTCCCAGCCGGTCCGAGAGGCTACCGAAGATGGCTGATACCACCCCGACGAGGTTGCTCGCCAGTACAATAAGCGTATAGGTCTGTACAGTAATGCTGAACGAACGCAATACAAGGGGTGCAACTGAGGGAAGGACATACGACTCATAGTACAAGATGATCGTCGCGATGACGGCGAGCGCAAGATACCAGATGCGCCGGTTGTTGCTGGGATAGTGGTCAAGGCTGCGTTGCCGACGACTGATAGAAAAGGTGTTCATTCAGATCCTCCTGAGATACATAAATTGATTGGCACTACAGTGTATCAATGTGTATGTGATTCATCTACAGTGATGATGGAAGACTGATGGTTGCTTTGTTATCTGTACGACTTAGTGTAAAAATGCTAGCTGGCTCACGTAAAAGACATATAACTGTGGAAAATGTAAAAACAGAGGTGCCGATTTATCGTGCACAGGCCCCGTTTACGGGGAGGGCTACTGAAAAGCTCGCCCTCCACTGAAAAGCTCGCCTTGTTGGAAGCACACACTCAATGATGCTCTTTCATTACTCACAAATCCTACTTGTAGAGAAACTGATAAAGTCATCCTCCTGAGACCGTACATTACAATAATGTTCTTTATTGTAAGTAGTAATAAGCCAGCATTCCTATATTTTAGGATCAAGCTGTATAGTTGGTGTCTTTGCTGGCTACATGGTTTTTGATAGCGCACCTGATCAGTAGTTTTCCCCGTAAACGGGGCCTGTGCGCGATAAATCGGCACCTCTGTTTATGATGGTTATTATGCGCTACGGCGTGGCAGAGCGGCGACGAAGGTGCCGATGACTTTAACGTCGCCGTTCTGGTCGGCTGCCTGTATTTTGCCTGCGATGCGTGCTTCGCCGTCTGCTTCGTACTTCTCGGTGATGGTGCCAGTACAGGTGATGACGTCACCTAGATGGGTCATGCCTTTGAAGCGAACGCCGAACTTGCGTAGCGCCGTTGGTCCGACGTAGTCGCTGAGCATCTGGCCGACGAAGCCCATGATGAGCATGCCGTGGGCGATGATGCCGCCGGTGCCGATCATCTCGCCGACTTTGGGATCAGTATGCAATGGGTTGAAATCGCCGGATGCGCCAGCGTATTTCACCAGTTGCAGATGCGTTACCGGCTCTTTCGTCAAGGTCGGGATCTCGTCGCCGATATTCACATCCTCATAGTACGGAGTTGTTTTTATATGTGTTGTCATAGCGTTACCGTTTCCTTTCTGCCTGTTTGCTTCCACCTGAAATTATTCGCGAATCACAACCGTTGAGCGCGTGTTGAGCACAGGCTGGTTGTGCTGATTGGTGTAGCGGGTCTCGGTTGTGACGATGTCCAGCGAGGAGCCGTCGCTACCGCGCCGTGTTTTGCCGTCAACTACTGTCGTGGTTCCGGTCAGCACGTCGTTGGGATAGATGGGGGCTAGATACTCGTATTCCTCTTCGCCGTGCAGGATGCGCGCCACGTTGATGCCCAGGCTTGCCAGATTGTTCCCCTGCTGCCGCGCGCCCCAGAATGTGAAGGTCGTGGGCGTCGTGGGCGAGATGGGAACATCGGGAAAGCCTGCCGTCTGCGCCTCCTCTCGGCTATGATAGATCGAATTGTCATCGCCGATCGCACTGGTAAGCTCGTGAATCTTGTTCCGCTGCACTTCGGTGGTGAAGGGGGCGAAGCTATGGCCTATCTTGCTCTTATCAAACATTGCTCCTCCTATCTTTTTTTATTAAAAATGTATCGATTGTAGGTAGTTGTCTTTATGCACCTTATTGATGCCGTTTGACGTTATCGTCTCATCAGAAGCATGCAGTGCTGAAGCGTGGATTTGGCTGATCCAATCAGCATGCTCTAGAGGTGACAGATTGAAGTTAAACAGCAATTCGTTATGCGCGTGGGCCGCCAGCTACGTAGATGATCTGGCCACTGACATAGCTTGCATCGTCGGAGGCGAGGAAGCAGATGACGTTTGCTACGTCGCGTGGCTGCCCAACGCGTCTGACAGGAATCTCTTTGGCCGCCGCCTCCATGCGTTCCTGGGGATCGAAGCCCATGCGCTGAGAGGTGGCGCGGGTCATCTCGGTATCGATGTAGCCGGGGGCAACGGCGTTGGCGGTGATGCCGAAGGGGCCAAGTTCGATGGCGAGAGTTTTGGTCAGGCCCTGCAAGCCCGCTTTGGCGGTGGAATAGTTGCTCTGGCCGCGATTGCCTAGCGCGGAGGTCGAGGAGAGCGAGACGATGCGTCCGTATTTCTGCTTGACCATGTACACCTGTGCCGCACGGCTGCACAGAAAGGCTCCGCGCAGATGGACGTTCATCACCGTCTCCCAATCATCGTCGCTCATCCTGAAAAGCAGGTTGTCGCGCAGCACGCCTGCATTGTTCACCAGAATGTCCAGCTTTCCAAACTGGTCCACCCCCTGCTGCATCGCCGACTCGACCTGCCCCCTATCCGCGACATTGCAGGAGACCGCCAGGGCCTTCTTGTCCATCTTCTCAATCTCGCTTACCACCTGCTTACAGCCTTCAACATCGATGTCTGCCAGTATGATGCTCGCGCCCGCCTCCGCCAGGCGAAGGGCAGTCGCTGCGCCAATGCCACGCCCTGCTCCAGTGACGAATGCCACACGTCCATCAAGTTGTACCATAATATTTACTCCTTTGTGAAATAAATGTGGATAGTATTAATGTTACGCTTCCACGCATTTGCTGAAATACTTGTAGATTCCCTGCGAAGCAGAGGCACCGATTGATCGCGCGCGTACCGGATTTATCCGGAGAATTGCTGACCATCTCGTCCCGAAGCACAAAACTTCGCCCAGAAAAAGGCTTCGAAAGCTCAAAACGTCGCTTAACAATCCCTTTCCGACAGATGGCGAACATTTTGCGCTGCGTGGAACCAGGGTGATGCCCTCCCCATAAATGGGGCCTGTGCGCGATCAATCGGCACCTCTGCTTCGCAGAGAGCTTGCTTATTCCTGCCACTCGACTAGCACGTCCAGCGCCTCGATCCGTTCTGGGTCGATCCATAATGGGTTGATTTCCAGAGCACTCAGTTCGGGACCGAGTTTTTGGGCAAGAGTGCTGATACGATAAATGATATCACTTAAGGCTTGCATGTCGACTGCTGCGCGGCCGCGTCCTCCGGTTAACAGAGCAGCACCACGTAGTTCGCCAAGCATAGCTTCGATCTCTGCCCGTCCCACCGGTAGCAGGCGTACGGCTGTGTCGCGTAGCGCTTCAGTCCAGATGCCGCCGAGTCCCAGTGTGAGCACGAGCCCCCAGAGCTGATCACGTACGATACCGACCAGGAGTTCTGTACCACCGGTACGCATGGGGCTGACGAGAACGCCGTCGATCTCTGCATCGGGTTGTGACGCCTGCACTAATTCTAGCATAGCGATGAAGGCATGATGCACTGCCTCCTCGCTGTTCAAGTGGAGCGCGACTCCGCCCACATCGCTTTTATGGAGAATCGCCGCCGACTGTACTTTGAGCGCGACCGGCATGCCCAGCTTCTGCGCCGCCCGCACTGCCTCCTCCGCTGACATAACAAGCTCGCCCGGCGTAACTGGAATGCCTGCCTGCTGCAAGAGTGCCCGTGCCTGCACTTCGGACCAGTGGCCCTTGTATTCAAGTGTGGATGGCGTCATTAGCTCAATGTCTGTTTGCTCGTTTGCTTCCCCGGGAGCGATCCATTCAGACCACCAGAGGAGTCGGCCTACGGCACGCATGCCAAGCTCCATGCCCGCGCAGAAGTGTAGTCCAGTATGCTGGACGACGGCATGGCTGGTGGGCGAGAGGTCAATACAGGTGTTGGTGGAGTGTATGACCGGATGCCGAGCCGCTCGCACTATGGCGGCGACCTGATCGTATTGTGCCAGAATGCCTTCAAGGATGGGTGGCGTGACCTCGCGTACACCCTCGATGCTGACCAGATTGAGGATAAAGTCGATGTTGGGATCGTTGCCAACGACTTCGAGCGCGCGCTGCTGCAATGTTCCATCGACGACGATGTAGCCAGTGACGTCGAGCGGATTGTGGGCGGTGGCGAAGGGAGGGAGGACAACTTGCAGCCCCTCTATCGTTTTAGGCGCGAAGTCCGGCATGCTGATTCCAGCTTTCTCAGCCAGGTCGGAGAGGATATCGCATGCACCTCCCGAAGGTGTGACGACTCCCATCCGCCGTCCGGGCAGTGGACCGCTGTAGCCGATCAGGCCAGCCGTCACCAGCAGGTCTTCGAGCGAGTGGACGCGCACGATGCCGAGTTTGCGAAAGGCGGCGTCGTTGATCATGTCGTTGCCGACGAGCGCGCCGGTGTGGGCGAGGGCGGTGCGCGAACTGGCCTCGCTGCTCCCTATTTTGAAGGCGACGATTGCCTTGTGGCGTTCGCGTGCGCGGGCGGCGATGCGCTGCAGCTCGGCGGGATGGCGGATGCTTTCTAGAAAGAGCGCGATGACGCGGGTGCTGTCGTCTTCCAGCAGATAGTCTACAATATCGGTCACTGAGAGCATGCTTTCGTTGCCCATCGAGACGAGCAGGCTGAGTCCGATCGCGTGAGCTTGGGCGAAGGCGAGGACCGCACTAGCCAGTGCGCCGCTCTGCAACACGACGCCGACCGGTCCCGCCGTCAATGGCTGCAAGACCGGTAGGCCATAGGGAATGATCTGGTCCTGAATATTGATAAAGCCGTTGCCATTTGGACCCAGGATGAGCAGATCGTGCTCCCGCGCAAACGTCACCAGTTCCTGCTCAAGCTGCGCTCCGGCCTCGCCCATCTCGCTAAAGCCTGAAGTTAGCACAATAAATTGCCGGATGCCCATCGCCGCCGCCTCTTTGACCGTGTTCAGGACGCGCTGAGTCGCGACCATGATAAAGGCCAGGTCCACCTCTTCGGGCAGGTCGTGTAGTGATTTCAGTGCCTGCCTGCCATGCACGATCTCGCGGTTGGGATTGATTAGATAGATCGGGCCGACGAACGAGCACTTTTGCAAGTTCTCAAAGGTATAGATCGACCAGCGAGAATTATCCGTCGCCCCCACCAGGGCGATGCTGCGGGGCCGAAAAAACGTACGCAGCCGCTCTGCTGTTACACGTTCAGTCTTCAACATGCTCTAATCCTTGCATTCTTGTGTACCAATGCCTATATGCTGCTATTCTACCAATCGAAAATACGGCAATTTGACGCCTTCTGCACTCGTCTCAAAGCCGACCTGCACTTGCGCACCGATCGTGATGTGCTCACGAGGTGTATCGACGATACGCGTCATCATGCGTACACCCTCCTCTAGCTCGACGATGGCTACGATGAAGG
>JAABUZ0100001221.1_pt1 | contig 50647 bp, 51 predicted proteins | sample 5562091 | NCBI WGS metagenome assembly JAABUZ01 (sample SAMN12813069, study PRJNA571459) | rock metagenome | isolation source: Antarctica rocks | place: Antarctica: Victoria Land, Linnaeus Terrace sud | collected 2015-12-21 | reverse complement strand
TACCAGGGAATTGCAAGGCATTGTTGTTGAAGCGAGTAATCGATTCCACCATTAAAAAACACGACGTAAGACAACAAAAAAACGCATTCTTTGTACGCACCAGAGAATTACGCTTGTCTGTCAAGTCACCACGCTCTGCTGTAGGGGTCACAACATGTTTCACTGCTATTTTCCCCGCTAAGCAACAAGAGTAGCAGAGAGTTTGAACAGTTGTTGCAGAGAAGAAATGCTTTCTCACCACATGTTTGTCTTCCTCTGAAAGCTGAGGACAAGCGTGTGGGAGAGAAAACGAGAGATCAGAACCAGGCGCTCAGTGTTCCCTAGCCACAATCTCGTAAGAACTCTCTCTTTTGCCTCTTGTACGCGAAATCCTTGTTGCTTAGCGGGGAAAATGGCAGTGAAACATGTTATGGGGTCACCACACTCTTCGGGGCTAAATATACTCTAAGAAGGCGAATGCTCGCAAACAAGCACAATTTTGCGACGACAGGCTTCTTTCTCTCGTCCTTCTTGCGGTAGAAGGAGTAGAAGCAGCGTCCTGATGACAGATGAGAAGAGCATTCATTTTCTTGTTCGCTCAGCTGAACACGCTCTGCAGGCGGCTTCATCCCTTAGAGTATGTTTAGCCCCGAAGAGTATGGTGACCCCCAGACGGCTGCCGCTTCTCCGGTGGTGTGACTCCCAGACAGAGCGTGCTCTACGTCGGATGGGGAGTGGTCGCTTCGATTGTTCTGGTTGCTTATGGCTGGCTCTTTTCTATAGCTCTCTGTGCTCATCTTGCCTAGGAGGCGTTTTTGTGCGGGTCGCGTTCCTGGCGCAGTTGCTTTTTGACGAGGATACGCACCAGGGTCGCTTTCTTAATGCCGCGTTCTTCGGCCAGCTCTTCGAGTTCCTGGTCGGTTGCCTCATCGACACGGAACATGAGTTGCTTGTGATAGCGGCGTGTGGAGCGTATCTGTACGGGGGTAAACACCTCGTCAAATTCTGGTGCGCCGGTGTCGGTTTCGTCCCACCAGGTCGCCTCCTCTTCATAGCTCTGAAAAGCTGGAATCGGACCATGTGCCTGGGTCGGATACCTGGGGCCTTTATACTCTGGTCGGTCACTCATGAGCGGTACCTGCTTTCCATGCCATATATCGGCGTATCTCTTGTCGTTTGGTCTGCTTGGCCGTCACCGGGTAGTAGAGGCCTTTTTCTGGGTCTTGCGGTGCTAAGATGACCACCAGAATTTTTCCGTCTTTGCGAGGTCCGATCACGCGGTAGCGTCCGTCGTGGCCGTCTTCTACGAGGAACGTGGGAGGATCACTGAAACAGATTTCCTCCACATCGGTCCGGGTAATCTGATGCTTCTCGCGCATATGGTGTTCATTGACGCTGTCCCAGACAAGCTCTTGAATGTCGATCTCTGGCATAGCTATATTGTATATCAAAGATTGACAATGTCAAGAGGTCAACCAGAGGTACCAGTGTGCGAGCGGTGGGTGGTCTGCTTTGGTTGCCAGGGCGTGCTGTGGCCAAGATAGGCGCAGCTCACGCAAGGAGGGGTCTCGTGCCTTCTCCGACGGGTTGATATTCTCCTCTTCAGAGGTCGCGTTCTGCTGGCTACCCTTTGTGCTCTCTTACGTATGCGGCATTGGTCGCACGTGTGGAAGTCGCTGCGGTAGTGGAGCTGTATAGTTACTTTGTCCGGGGTGACAGCTTACGTAGCTTTACGCTAATGAGAAATGAGAAAACACCTATGACACAACTTGCCACTCGTCAAGACAAAAGCTTGGCCCTGCATACTGAGATGATCCAACCGTGGATCAACGTCATTGGGCAAGTCGCGCCATCTTCTAAGCAGAGCTACACCTTTAGTGCCGTTACCTTTCACGACTGGCTCCTCGATCATCAACACACCCTGGAAACGGTGGACCGCTCTGGCATGATTGCGTATAGAGATTTTCTGGCCTCGCGCCATGCAAAAGCGACGGCTGCGCGAAAGTGGTCCGTTGCCTGCCAGCTGCTCCGCGAGTGCCAGGCACTCAAACAACGTGGAGATTATCCGGCGGCCAACCTGCGTGGCTTCAAAGTCGATGATGCCTCACCACATATCGCCCTCTCACACAAAGAAGCCCACGACCTGCTTGCGGCCATCGAGACAACAACGCTCAAGGGCAAGCGCGATCATACCATGATGCAGTTACTCATTCGCACCGGCATCCGGCGAGCCGAGTGTGCTGCCCTCAATCTCGATGACTTTCTCCGCGAACAAGGGCATACTATCATGACTATTCGGCATGGCAAAGGTGACCTTCCCCCGATTTGATAGAGTTCCCAAAGCTGAGATATACTGACCAAATCAGGAAGGGGGTCAATCATGGCAAAAGTCCAAAAAGTCTACACGCGAGAATTCAAAGAGGAGGCCGTGCGGCTCGCTCAAACGAGTGGGAAGTCCATCGTGCAGGTTGCCCGAGAGCTAGGTATCTCAGATACATCTATTCACCAATGGCGCAAGGAGTTGGCTGAGCACGACAAAGAAGCATTTCCAGGAAGCGGACATCAAACTCCGTTAGAGGGCCATTGAGTATGAATGGAACGAAAAACGGTTCTGAAGCAAAGTGTGTGGTAACCCCTTCAACGCTCATCCGTAGATACAGTAGCATCTCTTTCGTCAGAAAGACGAAGCGAGGAGGAAGACATTACCCAATTGACCCTAGAGACTTTGTTACTTCCCAGTGTCGGCTTGAAATTGACTCATTTGGAAGTACATCAGCAACATCTCATTCTTCAGGCGAGTTCCACAACAGCCACAGCTTCTTGTCCCATGTGCCAAACGTTGTCACAGCAGATACATGGGTATTACATACGAACGGTCCAAGACCTTGCTTGGTCTATCTATTCTGTTCAGCTAGAAATCCGTCTACGGCGTTTCGTCTGCACCAACACCACCTGTTCTCGGCGTACCTTCGCTGAACGACTGGGGGAGCAGATTCCAGTGTATGCAAGGCGAACTACTCGATGCAAGACTGAGTTACAAGCCATCGGGCTTGCCCTTGGTGGGAAGGCTGGCGTTCGCTTGGCTCAGCTACTAGGGCTTTCGGTGAGTGCAGATACGCTCTTACGCTTGATCCGTTCAGTAGAAGTTCCTGAGAGAAAGACTCCCGAAGTTCTTGGTGTGGACGATTTTGCCTTGCACAAAAGCAAGCAATACGGCACGATCTTGGTCGATTTGCAACGCTCATGTCTCGTCGATCTTTTACCAGATCGCGAAAAATCGACACTCGCGGCTTGGCTGGCGGCTCATCCCGGAGTTCAGGTCGTCAGTCGAGACCGTGCGAGTGCCTACACAGAGGCGGTTCGAGAAGCCATTCCCAAAGCGATCCAGGTTGCAGATCGCTTTCACCTCTCGCAAAATTTGGGAGAGACGCTCGAGCGCATGATGCGTCGGTTCTATCCGACCATCAAACAGATTTTCAGTGAGACCACTGCTGAAACGCAGTCAGCAGATCAAGCACTCCTTTTGCAACGACACGAAGCTGACAAGCAAGTCAGTCAACAGCGTCGGATGGCCGTCTACGAACATATTCTTGCACTTCACGCACAAGGCTGTACTCAAACGGAGATTGCCGAGCAGTTACAGATGAGCCGCAAGACGGTCCGACAGGCCATGAAGGGGCCACCTCAGCCAGCTGTGTACAAACAACGCTCAACGAAGCTTGCTCCTTACAAAGCCTATCTCAACCGCCGCTTTACAGAGGGATGTGACAATTCCTTGCAGTTGTATCGCGAGATGCGTACTCAGGACTATGATGGCTGTTGCTCGGTGGTGACGAACTATGTGACTCAACTGCGCCAACAAGCAGGGGTGAAAGCGGAGACAGGCAGGTATCAAAGCACACAGCCAAAACCCCTGAAAGAGAAGGTGCCTGCCCCAAGCCAAATTCGTTGGTGGTTTCTTTTACCAGTAGAGCGCCTGAGTGCCAAGCAACAAGAGCAACGGACACGGCTCTGTCAAAGCAAGGCGGAGTTTGCTCTGGTCTATCAGTTGGCACAAGCATTCGTGACCTTGCTTCATCAACATAGCGATGAGGGCTTCACCCAATGGCTAGAGCAGGCCAAAGGGAGTGGAATTGAAGAATTGGTGAGTTTTGCGAAGGGAATGGTGCGAGACGAAGCCGCAGTACGAGCGGGATTGAGCCTGAAATGGAATCAAGGACCCGTAGAAGGTACTGTCAATCGACTCAAATTGATCAAACGAAGTATGTACGGCCGAGCGAAGTTTGATCTCCTGCGAACACGAGTGCTCAGTGCTGCATAACGACAAAAGAACGAAAAGGGATATCGCATGGGACTCTATTTGATCTCTTGTTAGATTGATGGGTTTACCACACACTTTGCGTCAGAACCAGTTTCCGTACACGACAATAAGCGAAGATGGCAGTATCAGGCTAGGAACGCAGTCCTTCGTCAAACACGCAAGTCGCCATATATCCCTACGTAGCTTCCGCCACCGGTCTGGTATGTCTGGCTGTAGATGCTACTTGGGCTGAACCCTTACATGTATTCATTCCACTTCTTGCTGCTTCAAAATTATGTTAACTCCTAATGTCTGATGTGGGGGGAGAATAACTCTGGATGAATCAGGGGAGTATGGCTTTAAGTTTGCACCTGCCTGAGTCAAGTGCAAACGAGCATGTTCCAGGTCCCGAACTGCAAGAGTTATCTCAAATGGCCCCTCGCCTACCTCTGCAATCATTTGCCGTACAGGCCCCTCATCGACTGGCTTGAGGAGATCGATTCTGGAAGAACCAATATGGAACGTGGCTCGCTGAACTACAAGATGAGGGACCTCGTCCTTTGGACCGACTTGCAGACCGATCTGATGTTGGTAGAGGTTTGCAACGCCTTTCAGGTCACGCACTGCTACGGCCACTCCTATCCAGCTAGTTGCACCATTTGTATGCATACCTGGTTCTTCCCATGAAAGACGTTGCTCATCGGGCGTATCCCACTGGATGAAAAAGGGCCAGGGCCGCCTCCAGGCTACAGCACCAGGCACCAACAAGTGCCATTTGAGAAGATTACCGTCCGGTCGCATGCGCTGCATGGCAAATGGCTCCCCTACTGCAAGATTAGAGCGAAGACGTTCGGCCTCCTGCTGAACATTTGTAGTTGCCAGAGCATATCCTACCAGGCCCCCTTCTCGTTTGCGTAGAAAATTGAGGAGTACTTCTCCCCTGGCCCCACTTGAAGCGGCTAATGTCTCATCATAAATTGAAAGCAACTCGATATAGTCCAGTCCAAAGCGAATGATTGCGTTATGTGTACCTAACCCAACATGCTGTCCACCGGAACGAACATCGAAGCCAAGAGTTCGGTAGTGGTGTATGGCCTTGTCGAGGTCACGCACTGCTATAACTGCATGGTCAAAGCGTGTGATCATTGAGCATTTCTCTCTCTCAACTGAGCAAGGACTTCGTTGGTAACTCGGTCGAACTGGTGCTCTTGATCGTAGCCAGTCAACCGGAGGGTGATTGTCGTTGCGCCCGCATCTATGAACTCTTGCAAACGATCAATGCATTCCTGCGGTGAGCCAAAGGCCACCCATCTTTCGAGATAGGGGCGCGAATAGTCCATCATGTAGTAGGTATCCAGGAATTTCTTACTTTCCTGAAATGCCACCTCACGGTCTTCATTCACATTGATATTGTAGTACAGGCATGCTTCAAAGTTGGGGCTGAGATCTCGTCCATCTTCCTTAGCATAGTGGCGGATAGCTGTCAAATTTTCTGCAAAGGATTCGGGCGTATTCCTGGTCGTCATCCAGCCATCACCGTACTTTGCCACACGTCTTAGAGCCCGCTCTGCCATCTTTGGCTTGCTTGGATCAGGATTTGCTGTCACCCAGATGGGGGTCGGTTGCTGTACTGGTCGCGGTAGCACGGTGATATTTGAGAATTCGTTGTATTCACCCTGATAGCTTGCATTCTCTTGCATTGAGGTTATGCGCAGGATATCTATCGCCTCCTCCATGCGGCGCATACGCGATGCTGGTTCTATGTGAAAAGCGGCAAACTCTGCCGTAAATTCGCCGCCACCAGTACCTGCCTGACCCTGACAGGCGACAAAGATGGTTCGTCCGCCAGCAAGGAAATCAAGGCTGCACCACTGGTATGCCAGGAGGAGCGCATTGCGCAATGGAGTGCTGGCGAAGCAGGCGGTCCCGAGACGGACTCGCTGAGTCCGTGCAGCAAGCGCGCCTAGCAGGACGAGTGCATCTAACCTGGGCTTGGCAAAGATAGAGTCACCCACCCAGACTGAGTCCCAACCTGCATCTTCAGCTTTTTGGGCCAGGCCAAGCACTTCATCAACGGTAGTAACGCCTATAATGACGCCACGATTGGGGAGAGTCAAGCCGAAACGGGCTTTCTGATGAGACATGCACGTTCTCCATACTATTGAAAGGTATTCTATCAGTGCATTAGATAGACACGCATATCAGCATGCACTTCACCTTTTTTTTCTTTACGCATGTACCATACACCATACTGAAAATGATCTTACAGGAACCTATTTTCACCTGACATCAACAGGATAGCACAATTCTATAAGTTCCGGGGAGAAAAACATAACTTTGTCCTCTACGGATGATTAAACTTGCTATATAGGGATTCTCTTTATTTTATGATGAAATCCCATGAAAACCTGACAGATTACAGAGTAAACTGATGTAATAGTAATATGTTTCACAGTCAGGAGGTCACTATGACGGCAAGCGAAATCAATACAGCAGGTATAAGAAGCATTGCGACGCGACAACAGATTCTCTCGGCGGCAATAGCATCGGTTTTGGGCTGGTCACTGGATCTTTTTGACCTCTTCATCATTCTTTATGTCGCGCCGGTCATTGCAACGCTATTTTTCCCTTCCCATATTCCGACACTTTCCCTTGCTGCAGTATACGCGTCTTTTGCAGTGACCGTTCTCATGCGCCCGGTCGGCTCGGCAGTTTTTGGTGCCTACGCAGATAGACAAGGACGCAAGCAGGCCATGATTACGGCCGTTGTTGGCGTGGGCGTTGCCACGGCTCTTCTAGGAATGCTGCCTACCTTTGTCCAGGTCGGCCTTCTTGCGCCGATCCTCTTCCTCATCTTGCGATTGGTGCAAGGCGTTTTTGTAGGTGGTGTAGTGGCCTCCACACATACAATTGGGACGGAAACAGTTGCCCCCAGGTGGCGCGGATTAATGTCCGGCCTGGTCGGCGGCGGTGGGGCAGGTGTCGGATCCCTTATCGCTTCCATCGCTTTTGCCATATGGTCCACCGTGTTTCCCGGAGCAAGTTTCGCCATTTGGGGCTGGCGAGCAATGTTCTTCACAGGCATAATAACGACGATCTTTGGCCTCTTCATCTTCCGCTCATTGGAAGAGTCCCCGCTCTGGTTAGAACAACAAGGGAAGCAAGAAATCGCTGAAAAAACACCACTGAAAACTGTCTTTTCAGGACACTACGGGCCTATTCTGTTGATAAATCTGTTGATCGTAGCGGGGGCGGGGACACAGTACTATCTCACGTCGGGCTATTTACCCACGTTCCTGGGCATTATCAACAAGGTACCAAAGGCTACTTCTGGCCTCATGCTGATAGGAGGAAGCTTTATCCTCCTGGCATCCGCTCTATTGGTTGGGCAAATGAGCGAGCTGATTGGGAGAAAGCGCACATTCCTGATCGTCGGAGTGGTAAGCTTGATTCTGATCCCCATGGCTTATCTCCAACTCGCTCAAACGTCTGCTACTAACGTGGGGATGGTCACCTTCTATGTTTTGGCTTTGTCCTTCCTCGGCAATGCTGCCTACGCGCCCGTGCCGGTGTTTCTCAATGAGCGCTACCCCACGGCTATCCGGGCGAGTGGAACCGGATTATCCTGGAATATTGGCTTTGCAATTGGAGGCATCATACCTACGTTTGTCACCCTTGTCAGCCCAACGGTGAAGGACATTCCTTTGAGCCTGGCCATCTTCCTGGCGGTTGCGGCTCTCATCTACTTGATTGGTGGATTGGTTGTTCCGGAGACCAGAGGCAAGTTTGAGTAAATGTAGAGAAAGAGGAATTTCTTGTTCGTTTGTTTTCTGCGCCAGGGCTTATGCCGAGCACCAGACGTGCAGAGTTGGTGCAGAAAACAAACGAAGTAGAGGCGTATCCACCCATATCGGCAGGTACTGGATAACGCAATGTATAGTCAGAGAATATCGGAGGGAATGTTATGAGGTTTTCAGGAAAAACTGCCATCATTACAGGTGCGGCTACAGGAATCGGAGCGATTTACGCACAAGCACTGGTACATGAAGGAGCGAATGTCATTATAGCAGACGTACTCGAATCCGCAGGGGAGGCCGTTGTACGAGATCTCAATACACAGGGAGGGAAGAAGGCCGAGTTCGTCAAACTCGATGTGACAAGCGAAGCTGATACTGCTCGTATGGCGCAGGTCGCAGTAGAAACGTTTGGCTCAATCGATATCCTGGTGAACAATGCGGCCATCTATTCTGCTCTCAGCAGCAAAAAACCCTTCAATGAGGTAAGTTCCGAGGAATGGGACAAGGTGATGGCAGTGAACGTGAAAGGTGTCTGGCAATGTGCCAAGGCTGTTTATCCTGCTATGAAGCAGCGCAGTTATGGCAAGATCATCAATATCTCTTCGGTGGTTGCAGATACCGGAGCAGCCGGATTCGCTCACTACGTCACATCGAAAGCGGCTGTTGGCGGCCTGACTCGTGCTCTCGCCAGAGAGTTAGGGAACGACAACATCACGGTCAACGCTATTTCCCCAGGGTTGGTCTCCAACGAGTCCTCCAAACAATTGAATTATGAGGGCTACTTCGATGCAGTGGTCAAAGGGAGGTCAATTCAGCGGGAAATGACGCCTCAAGACCTCGTTGGTGCCATGCTCTTTCTGGCCTCACCGGAAAGTGACTTCATCACGGGGCAAACCTACGTCGTCGACGGTGGCGTTGTGATGCACTAGGCCTTTGTTTGCCGCCTCAAGGTGGCAAGGGGGGTGGCACGATCCACCTAATAACTTTTACGTAGCCTATGCTTGAATTGCCTAGATGTTGGTATGGAGGTAGACTGTGCTATCGCACTTTATCGCTGGGCAATGGATATCATCCAGCAAAACATTTCCAGTTATGAACCCCGCCACGGGTGAAGAGATTGACCACGTCGCTGAGGGAACAGCAGCAGAAGTTGACCGTGCCGTGCAGGCAGCACGGGCAGTTGTAGAACAGAGAGCCTGGACTGAAGACGGCGCACGGCGCAGTCGGGTGTTGCTGCGCTGGGCAGATCGCTTAGAAGCACACGCTGCAAAGGTTACAGAGATATTGACGCGAGAAAATGGGAAACTTGTCACGGAATCTCGTATTGAAGTAGCGGCCACGGTTGATGCGCTACGATTTTCTGCCGGGCAAGCAAGGATGTTGGAAGGTCGTAGCCTCACACCTGCTCCCGGTCTTTATAGTGACATTGTGCCAGAGCCTCTTGGCGTTGTGGCGTTCATCGTTCCCTGGAATTGGCCGCTACTGCTTCTGATGCGCGAACTCGCCCCTGCCCTGGCTGCCGGCAATGCAGGAGTCATCAAACCGGCATCCTCTACTCCGCTTGCTCTTACAGAAGTGGTTCGTTTAGTAGCAGACGATGCTGAACTCTTGCCAGGAACCATCAACGTCGTACTGGGTCCTGGCGGCAGCATAGGTGAGGCACTTGTCACTCACCCCCAGGTCAACGCAATTAGCTTCACCGGCAGTACGCAGATGGGCCGACGCGTCATGGCATTGGCCTCGCAGACACCTAAAAAGGTGCTGCTCGAACTGGGTGGGAAATCCCCCAACGTCATCTTCCCCGATACTCCATTAGACAAGGCTATTCCGATTCTCATTCGGGCAATGTTTGGAACCGCTGGCCAAATTGTATGGCGGCGACCCGCCTCATCGTTCATCGCGCTGTGTTCAGCCAGGTGAAGAAGCAACTGATCGAAGCGGTAAGACATTTGAAGGTAGGACCTGGACTTGATCCACAGTCAAAGATGGGCCCGGTCATTTCCTTACAACAGCTAAAGAATAGAAGTAACGCCGTACAGACAGGGCTCCGTGATGGTGGTAGACTCGTAGTAGGCGGTGAGCGTCTGGAAGCAGGGGAACTGCGCAAAGGCTTCTTCTTTGCGCCAACCATTCTGGAACATGTTTCACTCTCATCGCAGATGGTGCAACACGAAATTTTTGGGCCGGTCGTATCACTGGAGGAATTCACATCGGAAGAGGAAGCCATCAAGCTAGCGAATGGGACCGATTTTGGGCTTGTGGCCAAAGTATGGACGCGAGATTTTGCGCGCGCGACCCGAGTTGCCCGTGGAATTAGAGCAGGGACGGTCTGGATCAACACCTATATGCGTACCTTCGCTGAAGCAGAGTCAGGCGGCATGAAAACGAGTGGACTGGGAAGGAGTCGTGGCAGGGCCGGTCTCTATGAATACACGGAATTGAAGCATATCCTCTCGGATACCAACGAGTAACAACAACTGCATGCAGGAGGGAAAAGTCATGGCATTCTTGGATCTACGAGCGTGGATTAAGCATCTAGACGAGCGGGGGAGCCTTTACAAGAGCAGCGAGGCTGCTGATCTTCGCTACGACATTCCTCGCATATTAGAGCAATATGATGGACGTAAAACCGTAGTATTCGAGAACGTCGGCGATTATTCCCCTTCGCGGGTCGTTGGAGGATTGTTTGGCTCGCGGACACAAATGGCTGATGCGCTCGGAGTACCAACTGATCAACTTTTGCATTACTACCTTCAGGCTGTCGAGCATCCCATTGCGCCAGTAGAAGTGTCAGCCGAGGAGGCTCCTGTACTTGAAGTACACGATCCCGAAGTGCGCCTGGATCGCCTTCCGGCTCCCTGGCACCATGAGAAGGATAGCGGGCAATATATAACTGCCGCGATTGCGATTGCACGCGACCCATCCAGTGGAATACAGAACTGGTCGATTCACCGCTTGCAGATCAATGATGCACGTCATCTTGGGGCCCTCATTCTCCCACAACACCTCTGGCACATTTTTTCCACTGTGGAAGCTGAGGGGAAGGATCTGCCGATTGCGTTTGCCCTGGGATTGCCGCCAGGTTATTTGCTGTCATCGCAAGCGGTGACGGAATTTGGCGTAGACGAAGCGGGAGTAGGTGGGGGGCTTTTCCGTCAGCCACTGTCCATGGTACGTAGTCCTCGCTATGGCATCCTCGTTCCAGCATTTGCAGAACACCTTTTTGAGGGTAGGCTTCTGGCGCAAAAACGAGCACCCGAGGGACCCTTTGGCGAATACCCTCGCACCTACGGACCCAAAAGTGATAAGCCAGTCATAGAAATAGATGAGCTGTTTCATCGTGCTGACCCTGTATTCCAAACGATCTTACCTGCAAGCAATGAGCATATGCTCCTGGGAGCGATACCGCGTGAAGCAGCCATCTACAAGATTGTCAGGCATGTCTCTCCCACCATTCGGGATGTCGCATTGACCTTCGCGGGGGGATGCCGTTTCCATGCAGTCGTTTCTATGACACCCAAACGGGCGGGCGAGGCGAAGAATGTGATGCTGGCAGCCTTTGCAGGGGCGAAAGAGATTAAACGCGTAGTGGTTGTGGATGAAGATATCGATATTTCCAGTGCTCAGGAGGTGGAATGGGCCATTGCAACACGTGTTCAGCCTGATCAAGATGTCATGATTATGAGTGACATGTTTGGGTCCGGGCTGGACCCGTCAGCGCGCGAAAATGGGCAAACAAGTAAATGGGGTATTGATGCGACTATTCCTCTCGGGGCCAACCGTGAGCGATATGAGCAGGTTAAAACACCACACCGAGCGACGCCGCCTGCTCAACATCCTGTTACTTCGGAAGAAAAAGAAGAGTACGTAGGATACTGATGAATTTCGCGCTTAGTAAACTGGACAGTAGAAAGGATAAAGAACCATGGAGCCAACTGAGAATGCGATGATGAAATTTCAGAACATGCCTGTCGAAGTCGTGGATGAGGTGTTTCTTAGTGCGGCAGAAGATCCACTGGAAGATGTGGCATATCGCCTGTACCGTAAAGCCGTTAAGTACGGCACCTGGGACCCGGCGGCTATCGACCTTGCCGCAGATATCGAACAGGTGAAGAGACTTGATGCTCCCATGCTAGCCTATCTGGAGCGTTTTTGCGCAGCTTTTCACAATGCGGAAGAGAATGTCGCGCGTGTCTTTTGTCCCTGGATCATGGCCGCACCTGGCTTATGGCAACAGGCATTCTTGAGTACACAGCTTCTTGAGGAATTCAAACATACCGACTTTTTTGAACGCTACTTTGGCGAGGTCTTTCGCCATCGGAATTACCAGACCGCTCTGCGCAACCCTGTGCATGATACATTGACCGAGCGTGGAAATGGATTACTCGCGAGCCTTGAAGATAACGAGGATCGTACGATGCGTTTCGTCGAGGGGGTCACTCACTATCAGGGAATTATTGAAGGCGTCCAGGCAAATACAGGTTACCACATCTTTTTGGGAGTCTTTGCACGCAAAGGGATATTACCAGGACTATCTGAGGGCTTTCGCAATATTCAGCGAGACGAAGGTCGGCATGTGAGCTTCGGTCTGCAAATACTGCGCTACTATGCTCATAAGGATGAGCGCTACGCCAAGCGCATCCGTGAGATGTACGAGGAATACCTTCCTCTCATTCGTGTACGCTATGCTCAAAAGTTTGTCGTACATGGCGTCGAGTACGATCCACCTGCTGATGAACGTGGAATTGAGCGGTTGATGGCACTCTACCAGAGACGACTCCATGATATCTTCGACTGATGTTATACCGAGGCACTTCATTGGCGAGTGAAAGTGAGGAACAAGTCCCTGAGTTCTACTCCTGGGGTTGTGGCATGCGCATAATGAGTTGGCATGTGAAGCCCTCAGTCCCGTTTAAACGTCTATAGAATATCGTACTCTCTCGTCTTATCGTCTTGGAGGCACTATGCGGCTCATCATCGGGATCTCTGGCGCGACCGGTGCTATCTATGGCATCCGTTTGCTTGAAGTACTCCATCTTATGGATACCATTGAGACGCATCTTATCATAACGAGCGCGGCCAGGCAATCGATAGTGTATGAGACCGATTACACCGTGGCCCAGGTCAACGCGCTCGCCTCGGTCGTCCATAATAACCGTGATATAGGAGCGGCTATTGCCAGCGGTTCATTCCGCACAGATGGCATGGTAATCGCACCATGTAGCATCAAAACGCTCTCTGGAGTCGCTAACTCTTACGATGACAATTTACTGATACGGGCGGCTGACGTTGCGCTGAAAGAGCACCGCCGCCTGCTACTGGTAGTACGTGAAACGCCGCTACATTTAGGTCACCTGCGTCTCATGACAGCGGTAGTAGAGTATGGGGCAGTGCTCATGCCACCTGTCCCTGCATTCTACACACGGCCGCAAACAGTGGAAGATGTCATTAATCAGACGGTGGGTCGGATCCTCGATCAATTTGGCATCGAGACAGAGCTTCTTTCGCGCTGGCAGGGGTTGCGTACAGAACTGCACAGAAAGACAATAAACCAGACACAGGAAGCGGGCACTGACAGTTCGCTACGATGATTTCCTTGTCTTTCCTACTACAGTGAAAAGACCAATTTGTTAAAATGGAATGGAGCGACATAGCGTCATGAATCTGGGGGATTACTTTGAATCGATAGTGCATCGAGTGCCTGCGGCCATAGCACTAGTAGATGAGCAGGTGTGCTGGACCTATGCAGATTTAGCATGGGAGGTCGAAAGTATTGCAAATGGTCTTTGGTCGATTGGATTGCGGCCCCGCGATCGGGTCATGGTTTTGCTGCGTAACCGACGCGAGAACGTGGTCATTTTCTGGGCATGTCAGCAGTTAGGGTTGGTCTATGTTCCTGTAAGTTATCATTTTGCGCCCAATGACATCGCGTATTGTATCGAAGATGCCGAGCCTGAAGCACTCTTCTTTGATGATGTAAGCACCGAGATAATTACTATCCTGGTTGGACACCGGAGATTACCTGAAGAAGTTTATGTGGTTGGCGGCAATAATCAACCACCATGCAAAAGTTATGCTAGCCTCCACTCCATTCGCGAAGGACAACAACATCCCCACATCGCAACGAGTGATGATGCTATTGCCATGATGCTCTACTCCTCGGGTGCAACGGGGAAACCGAAAGGCATTCCCCGTTCACACACCAACGAAATTAGCGCGACTACAGCACATATCATCCACAATTCCTACAGCCGCTATGAGAGCACAGTAGCAATTTCCTCTTTCTGTCATACAATGGGGTTACGGATGTTGCTCGCGATGGCGTTACTGAACGGCAAACTTGTTCTTGCCAACGATGATGCCCCTGAGACGTACTTGAGGCTCATTGAGCATGAAAATATTTCATGCCTGTATGCATTTCCAAGCGTATACCATGATCTGCTGGCTGTAGACTGTACGTACAATCTGCACTCGGTCAAGAAGATTGCCTATGCCGGTGCACCAATGTCGAATGCCTTGTTAGAGCAATGCCTTGAACGTTTTACTGCCGATACGTTCGTAAATCACTTCGGCAGCACTGAAATCTATACTTATACCATCTGCTCCTGGCTTGATCGGAAACCTACCTGCGCTGGTCAAGCAGGGATAAATACGCAACTGCGCTTGGTTGTCCCCATGAATACAGCCACAGTTCTGCCGGATCAGGAGGTGGGAGCAGGTGAAATTGGTGAACTTATTGTGAAGCTTACCTCACCGGAGGCGTTCAAGGGATACTGGAATCGACCTGACCTTACTGCAAAGACGATCCGTGCGGGATGGTTCTTCACAGGTGATTTAGCCCGGATGGATGACGCAGGAGATCTCTGGGTGGTTGGACGTGTGGATGATATGGTAATATCTCGTGGGGAAAAAGTGTATCCTTGCGAGGTCGAGGCAGTGCTTCGTACACATCCGCAAATTCAAGAGGTGGTGGTCCTTGGGATTCCCGATAAGCGTGCTGGACAGCTACTCACAGCTTTTATCGTACCTGCTGATTCATCGTTAACCGTGCAAGAACTTGAACAATTCTGCGTAGACAGTTATGAACTAGCTGACTTTAAGCGACCGGCCAGATTTATCTTGCTGGACTCTATTCCGCGTCGAAATGATAAATTGCTGCGCCGCGAACTCGCTCGTTTGTGCTGATTGAGTGTAATACCCTGGGGTCTGGAGCAGGCGGGCAAGGCCATGTTCCAAATTACATCATGCCCGGTTCGCCAGGAGACCGGGTGGAGGCGTAAATGGAGATCGGCATCTTAGTACCTTCAGAGAAGGACCAGTCTTCAATAGAGTCATGGGCACGCCAGAGCGGTCATCACATAATCATGCTCTATAATGCAGCGCATCTGAACAACTATTTGCATCTACGGCAAATACAGGTAGTAATTGCTCACGACCAATTCATCTCCTTTACTCAGTTGCGGCAGTGGCGAGAACGTATTCCAGAGATTGATTGGATAGCCGTAACTGATACTCCATCTTTTAGCTGGGCTCAGCAGTCGATACTTGCTGGCGCCATAGGGTTCTGTGTTCTACCTGTAGTGCCCGAGCAGATGGACACGCTGCTCGGCTTCGTGAAAAGGCAGCAGCACTACCGCTTACAGGCTATGTTCGATATAGAACAGGCTGGTAGTCTCATCGATTTATCGAAACCGATAGAAAGTGCCCTTACATATATTGCCAAGCATATCTCTGAACGCTTAACACTGCGCTGTGTTTCGCGGGAAGTGTACCTGAGCCCATCGCATTTTAGCCGACTTTTTGTACAGAAAGTTGGCATCCACTTCAATGATTATGTACTGGCACGACGCATTGAAGCCGCAAAGACGCTTCTAACGGAGACATGCGTGCCTATTGAGTTCATCGCTATGAAGATCGGCTTCTGCAGTGCATCGTACTTCTCGCAAACGTTTAAACGGCTGACGGGTATAACGCCGCGCGCCTATCGCTATTCATCAAGCGGGTCTGTGGAAGCTGCAAGACAAGGCTGAACACTTTTTCATTGTTCAGCGTTCTTGCCCGTAGACATTCCGAAACGACATGAGCGTGCCGTTTCGGAATGCTCGGAATGCATGCATGAAAATATCACTTGCCCTTGAACTGAGCGCGTCGCTTTTCCTTGAAGGCATGTACTCCTTCGTGGAAATCCTCTGTTGTACGCAAGAAGCCATACATTCTTCCCTCCATTGCGAGACCAGCACTCAATGGAACCTCCAGCGATGCATAGAGAGCCTGCTTCCCTACGCGGAAGGCCAGCGGTGAAAACGCTACTAGTTCATTCACCAGGGCATCAACACGGCCATCAAGCTCACTTAGCGGCACAACCTCGGTAAGCAGTCCCCAGGACTTGGCCTCCTGTGCAGGAATGCGGCGGGCACGCAGAATCATATCCATCGCACGACCAAGTCCAACCAAACGTGCAATACGCTGTGTCCCCCCACTGCCAGGAATCATCCCAAGGCGCATTTCAGGCAGTCCAATCTGCGTTGTCTCAGATGCAATGCGAAAATCACAGGCAAGCGCAATCTCCAGCCCTACGCCAAGAGTATACCCTGAGAGGCGGGCGATGACTGGTTTAGAACAGCGTTCTGGCGCAGCCACGTTCTCCGCAAGGTGACTGATAGTGTCAGGATCAACATTGAGAAATCCTGAAATATCTCCCCCTGAAGAGAAATTCTCGTTACCCGCGCCGCGCACAATAACAACACGTACCGCATCATTTTCCTCAATTTCACGAAACACTGCTGCAAAATGTGCACGAGTTGGAATTGTGACAACGTTGAGTGGCGGCGCATCCAAGGTAAGCACAGCCACAGGTCGATCGCTGGGATACTCAACGCGTAAAATAGAATTTGGAAACTCTTTCATAATCACTCATTTCTCGTTATAGGTCAATATAACTCGGTCAATCAGGTAGGGCAGAGAGTAGGGCAGGGCACCTCTTGATGTCCGGCCCCAAGGTGCTACTTCTCAATTGATACATCATAGAGTTCGTATTCACCGGCCTGCAGTTTACGTCGCAAGATTTTCCCTACTGCAGATTTAGGCACTTCTTTGACGAAGACATAGCGTCGTGGACGCTTGAATCTCGCCAGGTGCGGATTCGCCAGACAAAACTGGTCAAGCTCCTGGGCAGTGAGGGAGGTATCTGCAGGAACTACATAGGCTACCACGATATGCCCCCACCGCTCGTCTGGTAGTCCCGCTACGGCTACCTCTGAGACCTTGGGATGCTGCGCGAGTACATCTTCAACCTCCAGGGGATGAATATTCTCTCCACCCGAAATGAGCATATCATCAACTCTTCCTTGCACCCAGAGATCTCCTTCCTTGTCCCATATAGCGAGATCACCTGTAAAGTACCATCCAGCACGGATCGCCTTCTCATCCGCATCCGGGCGATGCCAGTATCCTTTGAATGCCTCCGGTGAGGAAAGGCTCACGATCACCTCCCCGGGTGTATCTATGCCGACAACCTCATCAGGAAGAACGTAGCGAGTAGGATCTGCTGTCACGATCCGTACCTGCTCGTGGAACCCTGGCCGACCAGCGCAGGTAGGTTTCCGATCAAGCCAGGAGCAAATTGTGAAGGTATAGATTTCAGAACTGCCGAAGTGATTCACAAAAACCCTGGGCCGCAACCGCTCGAAGCAGGTCTGCGTGAGCGTGCTCGTCATCGCAGCTCCAGCGTATCCCAACCTGGTAAGTGCTCGTAGATCATAGTGATCAAGTTGAGGGCGGCTCACAAGATCATAGTACAAGGTTGGCACAAGATATAAGCTGGTCACTTGCTCCTGGGCGAGAAGCTCTAAAGCGGCCTGTGGCTCATACTCAGGGAGCAAGACAAGTTTTCCGTTCAGCAACGTGATCGATAGGAGCGTACGCATACCCATGGTATGATAGAACGGCATGACACCAAGGGTACTTTCAAATAACGTATACAGGTTCTGAATAATATGGGCCTCGGCAGCACTCGCTTCATTGCGATGAGAACGCGGCACACCTTTGGGACTTCCCGTTGTTCCTGATGTGTAGAGCATGATAGCAATTGCATCATCATCAATGGAAGGCACTGCTTGTAGAGCACGCCCACGATGGCGTAGTTCCGCAAAGGTACCTGACCCGGTGCTTGCACCCACGGCAAAGGACATGGCAGAATTCTGTGTTTGTTTGAGGGCAGCTTCAACCGTTGCACGCTGCCCTTCCTCGTATAAAACCAGACGAGGGTCTGAATCACTGATACAGTAGGTAAGATCACCTAGTGGCATACGGAAATTGACGGGTGTATAGATGAGCCCGAGCAATTGGCATGCCCAGTAGATGACCAAATTTTCGCGACTATTCTTCAATACGACTAACACATGTTCGCCGGCCGTAACGCCAAGTTGCTGTACATTTGCGGCTACCGCGGTGATCTCAGCATAGAGATCGCGGTATGACCAGCGAACCTGATCGTCTACCACGGCAGTTGCCTCAGGGAAACGCTGAACCGCTTGAACAAGATATGTAGCGAGATTCATGGAAATGCATCCTTCCGGGAGAGAGTGTTATTTCCCCTCATGCTTCTCCGCTTCTAATTGCGTAACCTGTGCTAATTCTCGAAATGCTGCCGTGATGCCATGATAGCCGGTACAGCGGCAGAGATGCCCACTTAAGACATCAATAATATCCTCTTCCTCTTTGTTGCAACCTACTATCTCAGCCATAGCCGATGCTACGATACCTGGTGTGCAAAATCCACATTGTAAAGCATGGTTCTCCGTGAAGGCTCGATAGACTGCGGGAAAATTCGGATCTTTCGCCAGACCTTCTATCGTCGTAATTTCGGCATCTGTCACTGACACTGCGAGGATCAAGCAACTTCGTACTGCCGCATCATTCACCAGTACGGTGCAGGCACCACATACTCCATGTTCACATCCAACATGTGTTCCTGTCAGACCACATTCCTCGCGCAGGAAATCACTGAGCAACAGGCGAGGCTCTATTGCTGCACGATAGTGGCGACCATTCACGTGCAGAATAATTGGCGTTAATGTATCAGCCTTAATGTGCTGCATGGGCTACCTCCTTTTAGCCAGAAGATGCGAAGCATAATAGTCACGATCAGCGGCGTCCCTGGCTGTCTATCTATCCGGTCTATCCGGATAAATTCTTTGCCAATGCGTCCTCATACGCTGCTTCTAAGACATGAGCGAGTAAAATTGTTGCGAGCTGCCTTCGATACGAAGAGGATGCTTGATAGTCGTCTGGAAAATTCAGCTGATGTACTGCTGCCTCTGCTACCGTCCTTGCCGACTCCTTCGTCAAGTGCTCACCCACTAACTGCTGAACTTCAGTTACAAGCACGGGTGTATCAGATACGCCAGCCAGACCGAGCCGTACATTCTGCACTGCCTGGTCACTCTGGATGGTCATGGTGCAGGCTGCTGCGAGCAAAGCGAAGTCACCATGACGGCGCCGATACTCCTTAAAAGCTATGCCCTCGTGAGGTGCAGGCAATCTCCACTGCGTTTTCGTCAGCATCTCGTCCGGCTCAATTATTGTTGTGAAGTAGGACTGGAAAAACTCCTCTGCCGCCACTTGCCGTTCGCCACGAGAACTCTGCAGAAAAGCTGAACCGCCCAGCGTAAGAAAGAGTAATGGAAGTTCGGCAGATGGATCAGCGTGTGCCAGACTTCCCCCGATCGTTCCCTGATTTCTCGTCTGAGGATGTCCAATATGCATGATGGCAGTATGCAGCAATTTAGCGCGTGGCTCCTCTACAGCATAGCGTTCGAGCTGTCGCTGTCGAACCAGTGCTCCTATTTGCAGAAAAGTGTCATCCGCTTGCTCATTTTCACCAGATGTAGAGATGTTATTAGGCGACAACCGCTCCAACGTTTGCAGGGTAGCAAGTCGATTGATGTCGATCAACGTCTTTGGCTGGGCAAGACGCATATTCATCATCGGCACCAGGCTCTGACCGCCCGCAAGGATTTTGCCATCCAGATCGCTCTTGGCCAGCACAGAGAGTGCCTCATCCAGCGTGTCAACGCGAATATAGTCAAATGCTGATGGTTTCATGCGACTCCTCATCTTTCGGATAGTTACGAGGGGTGTCCTTGCGACACAGCAAATCCCATACTCTTGATGGAGTGAGGGGCAAAACTGTCGGTTCAACGCCAAGCGCGTCTGCTATAGCATTCGAAATTGCCGCTCCAACGCTCATGGTATTCCCCTCACCAAGTCCCTTCGCGCCAAGCGGCGTGAGCGGAGAAAGCGTCTGCTGATGTGAAATTTGCACTGGTGGCATCTCACCTGCGGTCGGACACAGATAGTCTATAAACGATCCATTCAACAGCTGACCATCCTCGTCATAAATCATCTCCTCGAAAAGAGCCGAGCCAAGTCCATGTGCGAGACCGCCTAAGATCTGACCGTGGGCTAGCTTGGGATTCAGGAGCCTTCCAGCATCATGTACCGTGACGTAATCTCGGATGCGAATCTCTGCACTTTCAGGGTCAATCTCAATTTTGACGACATCGACGAGGAATCCATAGGTAGCCGATGAGTTCACCTGGTCTCTGTCATTTGGTGGAGTGACTGTTGGAATGGAGTAATAGCAGGTCTCGTATACTCCAGGCGAAACGCCAGCTGGAAGCCCTGCCGGGTTCCAGTGTGTCGATCCGGCCAGACGCCGTAGCGATGTTCCGGTATCACGGTCGCCATGATAGACACGACTCCCCTGAATCCGAAGTTCTGCTACAGGCACATGCAGTTGATCAGCAGCAATATGTAGCAGTTTGCTTCTCACACGCATGGCAGCAGTATAGACAGCACTTGAACCAGCAGGCGCAAATCGACTCGAGTAGCTTCCAGAGGCGATAGTCCAGGCACTTGTAGCTGTATCCATCTCTGCAATCACACGTATGCTGCGCGGCTCCGTATCCAGTACCTCTGCCACAATTTGTTGGACAACCGTCTCATGGCCCTGACCTTCTGGCGTGCTGTCGATACGCACGGTAATGCCACCAAGCGCATCAATAGCTACAGTAGCGGCCGCAGTACAGCCCGATTTCGGTAATTGCTTTGCCCGCTCTTCAGCCGTAAATGCTACACCGAGATAGCCCATATTTGAGCCTGATGGTTCAACGATGGCGGCCACTCCAATACCGAGAAGCGGCTTTTGACCTGTTCCATTCTGTCCGTTGCGCTGACGCTGCTGTTCCTCCCGGAACTGCCGGTAGCCACTGAGCTTGAGTGCCTCCTCCAATACAGGCTCGTAGTTGCCACTATCATAAAGACCCCCTGTGGGTGTGCGATACGGAAATTGATCGGCACGAATAAAGTTTCGCCGCCGTATCTCAACAGGATCAAGACCGAGCTGATGTGCCGCACTATCCATAAAACGCTCTAATGTATGATACAATTGCGGCCCACCATATCCTCGAATGAGTCCTGTTGGCACACGGTTGGTCATGACGGCATAGCAATCCAGGTAGAGACCGGGAATGTCGTATGCCCCTGTGGTATCACCATATGTACGGTAGAGTGTGGCAGGCTCAGGTGCTCGAATATAAGCACCAACGTCATCATACTGAGTTATCTTCAATGCCAGCACACGTCCATTCTCATTGAGCGCACCTGTGATATACGAGACCCTATCCGTCCCACTCGAACTTGCCTTGAGATGCTCAAGGCGATCCTCAATCCAGCGTACCGGGCAACCTAACACCTTCGATGCTAGCGCGATCAGTGTAATATAGGGATAGATGGCGGACTTGATGCCATAGGAGCCACCAATATCAGCGGGAACCTGCAGGCGCAGCTGAGAAGTCCTGACCTTGAGGGCCTGGGCCATCACAGTATGCAAAGTAAAGGGACCATGGAAATTCGCCCAAACAGTGTAGTCACCGGTGCCCGGCGCGTAGTCGGCTATGACTCCATATGTTTCTATCGGCGTTGCTGTTACCTTCGGAAATTCGAAACGACCGCTCATGATATGGGCTGCATCTTTAAAAGACTGCTCCCATTCTCCATAAGAGAAGATACGGTGATTGGCAATATTACTACCGAGCGCCTCATGCAAGGCTGCACTTTCTGGATGTGCGGCAGTTTCAACGTTCATGACCGCAGGCAGAGGGTCATACTCCACCTGGACAAGTTCTGCCGCATCCTCAGCGATATACCGGGAATCTGCCACAACAACCGCGACAGGCTCACCAACAAAGCGCACTTTGTCAATAGCCATCGGATAATACTCTACTTGTGCCTGTACTCCTACAGGGAATGGTCGCATCTCCCGCTGTACATCAGCTCCCGTGACGACTCCTACCACGCCTGGAACTTGAAGAGCTGCCTCCACATCAATGTGTCGTATGTAAGCATGTGCATATGGGCATCGGACAATTGCAGCAACTTTACAGCCAGGGAAAGGATTAAGGTCATCTATGTAGTGCCCTGCCCCTCGCAACAGGCGTTCATCCTCTACTCGGGGAAGTGACTTTCCAATCCAGCGAAACTGTTCGGCTTCCATCAACTCTGCTCCTTGTAATCGGTCCCCTATTCGCTCGGAAACGCTGCATACGGAAAATGAAGAAGGCATATGGCAGCTAGCCGCGGGTCGCACTAGCGACGGGCTCATCCGACTGAAAGGAGTCGGCCATTCTTAACAGTTACATACATAAAGTATACCTCAGACCAGGCCACAAAAATTATGTTTTTGCCGACAAAAGTTATGGAATCTTGCTTCTTTAGGAGAGGAGGAAGGCTTACGGCTAGTGTAACAATCTTTAGCCCTGCGCTCTTCCAGCGTGCCCAATTGCTTGCTAAACTGCGTGATCAGGTCATAGGCTGCATGCAACCCGTTCGTCTTTTAGCAGAAGCCTTTGTCATCAGGAGTAGCGATGTTGTTTTCATGAGGTGGTAGTGTTGCAAGAAATATGAGAGGAATGCTGAAGGTGCGAAATCGCACTTTCCTGTTCAGCTTATAAAGTCCATCCAAACAGGCTAGCGATACATGTCTCGTGCTTCATGGAGTCTCGTGCTTCATGGAGTCTCCTTTTTCTATACCACCCACCTATCTGACCTTTCCTAAACATGTTGATGATCTCTCGCAAGTTTTGCCAAGCGGTCTCGAACGAAAAGAAGCCCATCCCTGGCTTAACAAGCCGTTTTATGAAGCGATGGTCTTGCTCCACGAGATTATTGAGATACTTTCTCTGCCGTAGTTCACAAAGGCTTGGCTTGATCCCTTCCGCTTTCAGTTCCTTGAAAGCTTTAGGATAGGCGGCGTTTTTATCAACGGTGATGACTTGAGGAGTGCCGGTAGGAGTCGCAGCAACGCGTTCGAGGTATTGTCAACTTGACGATGTAGCTGAACTATGTGCGAGAAGAGCGCTATGAAAACACATGAAGCTGCTCTTGATGACATAGGTTACCGTTACCCATTGGAAATTATTCCTCATGCTGTCTGGCTGTCTGGCTGTATTTCCGCATTTCTCTCAGTTTTCGGTTCGGTCGAAGAGCTGATGGCACAACGAGGGATTGTTGTGACCTATGAAACAGTTCGACAATGGTGTTTGAAGTTTGGGCAGATCTATAGCACATACAGCACACGATGGCCAATGAATTGTGCCGTCGTCGTCCTCGCTGTGACGATAAATGGCACCTAGATGAGGTCGTACTCACGATCCTTGGGCAGAAACATTATCGCTGGCGAGCCGTGGATCAGGATAGCAACATGATGGACATCCTGGTACAGTCCTCGTGCAGAGTCAACGCAACAAAAAAAGCAACGAAGAAATTCTTCCGCACGTTGCTCACAAGGCTGCCCTATGTGCCGCGTGTGATCATTACTGATAAACTGGCCAGTTACGGAGCGGCCAAACGTGAACTTCTGCCAGGAATGGAGCATCGCTAGCACAAACGCTTGAACAATCGAGCAGAGAACTCGCACCTCTTTCTTACTAGGTCGAGCCTGATGAGAGAAGGATGCTTTCTCTGGTTGGTTCAAACAGTTCTCAAGAGTGAGTGTACCCTTGTTTTCGCCCTCAGTCGAGAGAGCTTGCATATAGTTTTCTGGATAAAAGAGAAAGAAGAAGCGATGAGCAACACCATAACGGAGCAGGATGTTCGTGCTCTCGGTCTGCCTCAAATTGCGGCCAGGCACGCAATATCTGCACTGGTCGCCCAGGCTATTCGGAGAGAGGCACTTGCCAGCCTTCTTTCCGAGGCCGGGGAAGATTTCCAGGTCCAGCAGAAAATTCTGCACGTCTGCACGACTCATGTGAACGCCAGATGGTGGCTTCTAGACAGAAGACCATCTAGCGTCCTTGCAAGCATACACTGGTCCGAGATTCTGGAGGAGGAGGTCAGAGTCCCATCTTCCAGACAATCACGTGAAGATGTGGAAAACACTGTCTGCCTATTTTTATTTGAGAATGAACACACCTTTCATAGCCATCGATGACCATTGGCAACAGCAAACTATGTGTTCCTAATGAATACACGAGCTTCACTGTTTGAAGTTCGTACATATTCAGCACAGAGTACACAAAACAACGTCGAATTCTCGAAGAGTGAGAGTTCGACGTTATTTTTCATGTTCTTGCCAATGGAGAAGATTTTGAGCACATCACATCTTTCTAACAAAATGCTTCATCTCGCTTGTTCTTGGCGCCAGCCTCTCTTCTCTGCCTCTGCTACTCAGTCCTCGCGATCCAGAGACAAGCAAGAGACTACATGGGGATACGGTGATAGAGCGTATCAAAGGGGAAATGAACGTCGATGCTTTTGAGTTCAACCTGATCGCCTGATCGGTAGTGGTACTGACGCCAGAAGTTGCCCTCACGTCGATGCACTTCGATGGCCTGGGATTCGCTACTAATCAGGACATATTCCTGCACGGAAGGTAGTGCTTGATAGGCCTTGAACTTTGCACCCCGGTCGCGCTTCTCGGTCGCCGGGGAGAGGACTTCGATTATCACAACCGGATTTGTGAGCATCGACCCTGGTTCCTCATCACAGGCTACGGTGATATCAGGATAATAATACTGACGTTCCGCCAGTTGCAAGCGTGCATCACTCGTGAAGGCCATGCATGGTCCATCGGGGAGGGCCTGGTCAAGCAAGGATCCCATGCGCAGGCACAACGCCGCATGCGCCTTACTGCCTCCGGCCATGTCGAGGATAGCATGCTCATCATAGGCACTGGATGGTGGACGCAGCATAAACACATAGCCATTGTCATATTCATACTTCGCGTCCGTCGCCTCATCCAGGACGAGGTACTGCTCGACAGTCATGTAGATACCAGCACCCACCTGGGATCGGTTGGCTACCATGGTCTTTCTCTCCTCTTTGCTCCTTTGGTGGACGATGAATCGATTGCTCTCATCCTATTGTACCATACGTTCAACGTTCACAGCAGATTTCCCGGGATGCGGGGATACTGGAGTGCAAACGTATCTATAAGACTCTACCAGGGCAGTTGTTTTGCTATACAAAATGGCTGTTTTGCAAAAACTCACGGGTGGGGAAAACGATGGACGACCCAGTCTCGCTTCTCGCTCAGTTGAAGCGTAACTCCACAACGAGTGGAGATAAACGCGATTCCCTCAAGATGTCCCCTTTTTTCCACTTCTTGCACGTGTCCTTTCCTCACCATGTCCATCACGCGCGTAGCCTTGTTTTCAACGACGTCTCGAAGGGAAAGAAGCTTATTCCTGGTTCGACCAGCCATTGACGAAGAAGTGTTGGATACAACGAAGGACTTGCCTGATCAGGTTGTTGAAAAATTCTTTTTGCCTCAGTTCGACAGACACAGGAACGATCTCAGCGGCTTTGAGATCAGCAATGGTCTTGGGATAGGCTTCATTCTCATCGACGTTGATCAAAAAGAAGGAGGGATACGGGCGAGAAGCATCCAACACAGCATGTTCTGTATGTCCCTTGTTCTCAGTTCTGACATATCCCTCTCATCCACCAATGTTACCTCAGTTTTCCCCGCTTGTTCACGCTCCCGTTTATGCCATCCGACGTGCCACGCTTCCACGCTTCACTCAGACCTCTGTCTACCTTTCTATAAATTCAGTGAAAAGCGTGAGTACAGCATCTTGCTTCTCAATATGAGGCGAGTGACCACAGTCAGGAAGCACGATTTCTTGAACATCCCCTCCATGAGCCTGATATGCATTCAAAACCGTTCGTACCTGGGCGACCATCGGCTGTGGTGGGTAGACATCGACGCCCGGCCAATCTGGAACCGCACCCATTTGCCCCAGCAGTCCCAGGTCAAATAGAGAGGCATCGGAGACGATCTGGTCGTCTGCACCGCGTATCCACAAAATGGGCGGTTTCGGACTGATAGAGGCGAGTGCCGCTTGATTGAGGTACTTGGGCGAAAGTGTATTGTTCGGCCCCTGTACCCCTGGCGCAACGTTCGGCCAATGGTGCGACGGAGTCATATCTCCTGGGTAGATACCCTCAACGACCTTAGCTCGACTTTCTCTGAAAATGGAATCTCAGGGTGACTGGGGAGAGGGGTCAATAGGGCTCATGCCGCCTCCCCAGAAGGTTCCAAGTTGACCTTGAAGCCTAACTGTTCTAGACGACGAACCGACTGCCGCGCGACAGCGGTGCGCTCCCGCTCATCAAAGTAATTACTTCCCAGATCTTGATAGGCTTGTCTGCGTTGCAGCAGATGATAAGCAATGACCAGGATCGTGTGCGCCACAGCCACCACCGCCCGCTTTTTGCCCCGTCTGTGGGTAAGTCGCCGTCCTTGCGCACTCAAGTAGGTGTCTTTGGTACGCATCGCCCCCTGTGCCGCTTCAATGAGGGCTTGACGCAACCAGCGATCTCCTTTGCGCGTGGTGCCACGGATCTGTTTCCCTGCACTTTGATGGTTGCCTGGACAGATGCCGACCCATGAGGCCAGGTGCCCTGCTGTGGGAAAACGCTGCAGATCGGTTCCCACTTCGGCCAGGAAAATCTCAGCAATCCGTTGGTTGATGCCCGGGATGCTATCGAGCAGAGCAATGGCCTGCTGATACGAAAGCGGTGCCTTTGGCCCATCCTGAGCAAGCGTCGAGTCAGTTGCGACGAGCGGAGAGGAAACGGGTACTTGTTCTTGCGTCTGATCGTCTGAGGGGGAGGAGACCAGCTCGGCTTTCTCCTGAGATGGGACAGAGAGAAACTGTTCAATCTTGCCATTGCAGTCACTGACCTGCTCATCTAAGAAGTCAATGTGAGTCAACAGACTCGTCAGCAGAAAACGATGATGGTCATCCACACGCCCAACCAGCGCCAGCTCTAGTTCTTCCCGTTTTTTACGGAGCTTTCCTCTGGCGAGCTTGGCTAAGACCTCCGGCTTCGTTTCTCCTTGCAGCAGAGCGTCGAGCATGTCACGTGCGGACAGACCCATGATATTGGTCACCACAGCCGTCAGTTTGAGATTAGTATCTTCCAGTACTTTATGCAGCCGATTGACCAACCGTGCGCGTTCAGCCAGCAGCGTACTGCGGTAGCGGGTGAGTTCACGTAAGTGCCGTTGGGGGCGGGCGGGACAAAACTCGCTCGCAACAACCCATGCTGGAGGAGATCGGCGATCCACTCGGCATCTTTAATATCGGTCTTGCGGCCAGGTACCGCTTTGATATGCTGGGCATTGACCAGCAGAAGCTCGAACTGATCTTCTAAGAGGTTCCAAATCGGTCTCCAATAAACCCCGGTCGACTCCATAGCGATATGCGTGCATCCGGCACTGGTGAGCCAATCCGCCAGCGCTAAAATGTCTTTGGTCATGGTCGTAAAGTGCCGGATTTCTTTCTGGAACTCGCCTGCTTCATTGAGGATGATCAGGCAAGCAACGATCAGTTTCTTGTGGACATCCAGACCACAACAACAGCGATAGAGAATCTGCATCCCTTTCCTCCCTGAGATTCCTTCTCAAAACAGGTAGCGAGCTGGACGTCTTGTGAAAGAGATCTTTCTCTACGTGCTTGCCCTTGCGGGAGCAACAGACGGCGGGTGCCTGAAGACGTCTCCGATCAGATTTGTAGCGGGCTCGTAGCACCAAGTCGAGCTCCGACCTCTGCGCAGTCGCTCCTGGGGAACAGTATAGCCCATCGCCAGCTCATTTTCATCGGTGGCGGTGTCCCGCAGGGACATGGCGATTTGTACAATTTTGAAAAAAGATAGGACATGAAGCTCCTTTGGAGTAAGATAGAAGTTGATCAAAACAAAATCTTGCCCAGGAGAAATTCATGCCCCTTCCGACCCCATTATAGAGGTTCTCGCTCATTTTCGACCACTGTTTACGGCTCCGACGTGGAGGAAAATGATGGTTTTGCTCACTGGTACATTATTAGCACATGGTCGCCGCACAGTCACAACAGCCCTACGCTTCACTGGCAACGAGATGGAAAGCAACTTTAGTACCTTTCATCAAGTGCGAGAGTCATGCCCGCTGGTCTCCTTTGGCGGTAAGTCGGCAACTGCTCTCTCTCATCATACACACCTTTGTTCAAGCAGGTGGCGCAGTCGATCTTGTCATCGATGAAACCCTTGAGCGACGTTGGGGAGCGCAAATCAGCAAACGTGGGCATTACCGAGATAGTGCCTTGTCAAGTCGCAAGCAATCCGTCAGCAGTCCAGGGCTGCGCTGGATCGTGATGGCTGTTGTCGTGACCTTGCCTTGGACTACTCAGCAATGGGCCTTGCCATTTTTCTGTGTTCTGGCAACAACGTCCAATGTCAGCCAACGGCTGGGCAAGCGTCACAAGACGGTGGGCATGTGGGCCCATCAAATGGTGAGTGTGGTACGCCGCTGGCTTCCTAATGTTCCGATCAAACTCATGGGAGACACGGCTTACAGCATTCTGGAACTGGGACTACACTGCGTGACCCAACATATCACGCTCATTGCTCCCTTTCGTTTGGATTCGGTGATTCACCAACTGCCCGAGTTACGTACCTCATCAACTGTTGGTCGTCCTCGTGTGGTCGGCAAGCGGCTGCCATCTCTCGAGCACGTCTTGCACGACCCCAAGACCATGTGGCAGTGCATCACGTTGGACTGGTATGGAGAAGGAAAGCGAGAGGTGGAAATCTGCACCGCAACCGCCTTGTGGTATCGGTTTGGATGTTCTCCTTTGCCAATCCGTTGGGTTCTCACCCGTGACCCAGGTGGGAAACGTCCTCCAAAATCGCTCTTTTCAACGGATCAGGCGCAAACACCTGAGCAAATTATCATGGATTTTATGCGCGCGATGGAGCTTAGAAAACACCTTTGAGGAAAGCCGCGCCCAATTGGGGATTGAGACGAGAGCGGCAATGGTCCGATCTGGCGATTGAGCGTACCACTCCTTTGCTTTTCAGCCTTTATAGTCTTGTGGCACTCTTTGGTCATGCATTGCATCCAGATGGAAACATTCCTGTTGCACAATCTGCGTGGTATCACAAACAGACGGCGACGTTTCGTGATGTTTTTACGGTTGTAAGGAGGCACCTGTGGGGCAATTTTTCTTTTCCCACATCAGCCACCAACCCTGATGGAGTTTTATTACCTCGTTCTACCCTCTCTCGGCTAGCGAATGCTGCCTGTGCCTGAGAAAATTGTACAAAGTCGAGCTTAGGCGTCGTTAAGAAATAACTTTCGTTCTTCTAACAGGTAGTATACTGACTTGTGTGTAAAAGGAAGGTCTGGTATCCTAGACCGGTACTCAGTTATCAGTCAAGAACCAGGAGAATACCATGACTCTACCAGAACACAATATCGAAGCCTTGACAGGAAGTCAAGAGCAATTTGAGACCTTAGTGCGTGAGCACCTGCGTCAAGCAGTGCGTGTGGTTGTGTTGCAAGAAATTGAAAGAAGACAAAATGAGTATGAATGCCTTCACTTGTTCCGTTTAAGCAACCACTCCGAACAGCTGAGCAATGAAGGTCACTTGACCTCTCACGTCTCCCTTGGCCACATCTTGCAGTTGCCCCTTGCGTATCATATTCATGATCTCAAACCCTTGTAAGGTTCGCCATGCTGTCTCGAACGAGAAAAACCCCAGCCCTGGCTTGGTCAACCGTTGACGAAGTGTTGGATGAAGCGATGATCTTGTTCAACCAAATTGTTGAGGTACTTCACTTGCCGTAGTCCACAATTTTCAGGGATGAATCCCTCCGCTTTCAATTCTGCGAAGGCTTTGGGATAGGCCGCGTTTTTGTCGACGTTGATGACCCGTGGCTCACTGCTATGTGAGGCGGCAAGGGTTGTAAGAAAGAAGTGCTTGGCCGCTTTGGCATCTCTCGTCGGAGAGAACCAGAAATCGAGCGTGTTTCCTTGCGAATCGACGGCTCGGTAGAGGTAGACCCACTCTTTTTTGACTTTGATGTAGGTCTCATCGACCTTCCAAGAGTCGGCTGTCCTCTTCAAATATGGTCGGCACCGTCGGTTAAGTTCAGGAACATACTGTTGCACCCAGCGATAGATGGTGGTGGTGGGGATGAGGATCGACATGCAGGCCTCGTTCCAGCATGATTTCTTCGAGATCACGATAGCTCAAGGAGTAACGGAGATACCAGCGGACGCAGAAGAGAATGATCTCCGATTGAAAGTGACGCCATTTGAACGGGTGCTGCTCTGTCATAGTGGGTTCTCTTTTCCTCATTTCCGCCAACTATAACAGATCAGTTTATTTCTTGCAACAGAACCCTACCTTTTCGGTTCCCCAGGGACGGGCTGAAACAAACGGAAGGGGCCTCACCCGGCTCAGACAAAATTTGTCATTTGTGATTGTACCATTGAATTGCTGTACCAGTTGTGGAAGCAATACGGGCGTGTGGATGAAGGGAGAACGACGAACTCTTGGCGTGTGCTCTGTGAACGCTATGCCAGGCTCATTGGACTCCTCTTGCAACATTGGCTTATTCTCCTCTTCGCGTGGCAAGATGAGCAGCGAAGTTTGGTCAAGCTGGCACTAGTAGTGCGTGAGACTGCCGATTCTCTGCGAGAAGCTCTCGCTGGGGACCGCTCGCTTCTCTCTACCTTACAAGTTATCGAGCGCTCGTATGCTTTCGGGGTGTCAAATGAACAAGCGCAAGAAACATCCCAATTCAGCCCAACTCGTCGAGCGTGGATTAGCCGGCTGGGCTTTAAGTCCTTAAGTTGGTGCGTATGGGTGGGAGGTTTCGCTTACCTCAGCCTCTTCAGCGAACTAATCTCATCATGCAACAACCACATGGAAGCGTTCCTCATCCGATTCTGTTTCCAAGACTCGGTGAGAACCTTTTTGCTTTCTCTCATACTGTTGAGTCACACCTTTTTCAAAGGAGGAGTGTCAAATTGAGGGAGAACCTGACACATGGGTCCTCTTTATGCGTAACCTTGCACACAACACTGGCAACCCTATAGTGATATCACGGTACAGCAGTCGCAGAAAGCCTAGTACCATTAGCACCCCCATCCAAACAAACCCTCTACACACGCTACAGAGTGCTTATCATAGCATTATATCGCGTTTTTTGCTGTTTTTAGTTACTTGCTCTATAATACACTTAGATTTTTTATGTAGTGGAGGAAAGAATTAGTGAAATTGTTTAAATTCATCAGCTCTCTATTTTTTCTATCTGGCTTACTCTTTGTTGCTGCATGTGGAGCTAGTGGAGCTAGTGGAGCTAGTGGAAGCACCGTAACATCTACACCTACGCCGACCCAAACACCTACATCTCCTCACTTAGGACAAACGGCAGACCAAATATTAGCGGGACTAAAAGGGAAAAATCTACCTATTGGAGCTAGTTTTACTTATACAGCTACAAATGACCCAAACAACCTCTTAGGACGACCTAGCGAATATGTGAGTAAGGATAATTTTATTGACACACGAATTGCTACCAATGATACTGGCGTAAATATTACGACAAGTGACGGAGGAGCAATAGAAACCTTTGCAAACGTAGCCAATGCCCAAAAGAGATTTTCATATTTGCAAAGCCTTTCCACATCCGGAAATCCGCTCTTTGCCGAATACGAATACTTAGATGGCACAGTCATTTTGCGAATTTCCACTCGACTTACACCCAACCAAGCAGAAGCATACCAGACAGCTCTAAAAACCTTACCGTAGCATCACTTACACCTTACTTACAGAAGTGGGAATCCGGAGCAATCGGTTGTAGAATGATTACCCCAATGCTTTCAAGCTCAATGGCGTCTTCCAGTCCGTAGTGCTGGTAGACCTTCCAACTCTGAAAGGTACGGCGAAACACATCAACCCCTTGAGTGGTGGTGGCGATTACTCTGAAAAGAGAGATTGCCTTTGGGGAATCCTCTCTGGCTTCTGCACACTCTGCATGACTGGCCCACTATACTGCTGCCCCACCAGCCAGATGGGTGCAAGCGGTCCTCGATCCCGTAATTGGGGAGCAGTTGTGCTGTACATCTGCAACTCCTGCGTGTGCGCCAGAGTAGCCTGGGCAACCCGTGTGATACGCTTTTCCTGTGCGATGTCTGGCACAACACATAGTAGAAGGGGCAGAGCGGTCTTCTCACGTGCCCACTCGCGAGACGCAGCATAACGTGCATAAGTACTGAACTTGAGTGTCAGATCGCGCACATTCATCGTGCCACGATCCCATTCCAGCCAGAAGCGGATGCGCTTCCTTCCTCCACCACTCCCTCCACTCCCTCCACTTCCACTTTCACGCTTACTATCACGACCTCTGCCTCCTTCCATGCAATATTCTGCGAGGGCATCCGGCCTGAGGTTGTACCACCGTTCACCGAGCCGATAGCGGCGTTCGCATGCGGCACCCGTTTCCCACCACAACAGCCCAAGGTCCTCGTGCCAGCGTTCTTGTGCAGACGTCGTCGTACGCACCAAGAGCGCAAAGAAGCTATACACTTCGGCTGTATGCTGCAAATGCTGCAGCAACCCTTGCTGACCTCGCAGCACACAGGTAGGCGCTCCACTTGCTGTAGAGGAAGCACGCTCCACAAAGTTGCGCACATTCACATGATGCATGGCCGCAAAGAGTCGCAGGCCACGTTGCGAGAGTTGCCAGCGTTGGCCCACCTCGGTGGAAATAGATTCGATACATCCAAGAGAGCGCAATTCGTACAGACAGCAACGCACCGACTTGACCTGTAGGCCGAGCAGAGGAGCCAGATCAGACACACTAAGAAACGGATGATCAAAGAGCAGAGTGAGCATACTCCCCATGCGAGCCGTCAGCCGTGGCGCGAGCAAGGCAAGGCTTTCCACCTCTTCCTCCTCATGCAAGTCCTCGCTCTTGTTCGTCTGCTTCGTCTGCTTCATTTGCTTCATCTGCTTCGTCTGCGCAAGACCATGAAAGCATCTCTGTTCAAAGTTACCCTGAATGATGCGACTCAGACGCCGCGGAATGAGCGAGATGTTCGAGATGTTCGAGATGGGCGAGATGGTCGTAGAGTTTGGCACCGTTGCACGAGAAGTTGTGCCTATAGCAGTCGAGGCATTTTTCTGCTCATCTTCGACACTACCGACACTACAGAGAGGGGTAGGAATAGCGGCCTGTGGCATCGGCGAAAGGAGATTTTGCACGTGCGTGTGCGCGTACGTGGCAAGCGAACGCCATGAGAGCAACCAGGGATTGCTCGAGGCATAGGACTCTGTATGTGTAGGAGGAGAAGAAGGAGAAGAAGGAGAAGAAGGAGAGAAGCATGCAACGGTACCCGTCAAAGCATTCACTCTCAGCCGAGTAGCTGCCTCTTGCGCACACTGATGCCAGTATTCACTTTGATGTGGTGAGGTGGCAAGAATAATGACGAGCGGCATGTACTGGTACAGCGGCCAACGTTGGGCGCATTCACGCCAGCAGAGCACGCGTTCCAGACGTGTACGCATGAGGCGTTTCTCATGCACATCTGTGTGAAAGAGGAGCGCGCTATACCACTGCTCACAGTATCGATCATCGGAAAGAGCCGTACGGATGCACATAGCAAGGGCACCATCTGCAGTGAGTCGCAACAGCTTTTCCCGGTAGGTGAAGCGAGTGCTAAAATCGCGTTGCCAGTTCCATGTGACAAGGTCAGGTCGCAGCCCCTGCAATGAGAACGACTGCGCAACATGACTGACCAGGCCATTGACGAATTGTTGGAGCACACTCAGGGTCGGCAGGCGTGGCAGCAGATGCACCAATCCTTGCTCATCTGCATGCCAATGGCGAGCTAATTCCCGAGCAGGTACGTGTAGCTGGGCCGCATAAAGATGCAGGCCAGCATTACTCAGATAGTACAGCGGTGCACCTGAGCTCGGCATACCTGGCAGCAGAGGCTCGATCAGGCCTTTGTGTTCCAGTTCCTGCACATGTCGGTAGACGGTCGCACGACTGACCCAGCGATCGAGCGCAATCACCAGGTCGTTGATACGCTGAAACGGATAGTGCAATAACCAGCGCAACATCCGCAGGTCCACCTCGGTAAGCTGTGCAAGATACTCTTGCAGGACTGGAGTTCGCACTGTCCTCGTGCCGGAATTGGGTCTATTTCTTTTCATCATCATCATGATCTTCTTTCTCCCGCTCTTGTTGCTGGCCGTGTTGTGCCTTTTGCGCTACACTCGCACTACTATGGTCATATTGATCATACATGAGGTGTATCTGTGGCGTGGTCTCATTTCTCATGTGCGGTTGCTTGCTATCGCTCCCACCACCACTACCGCTTCCACCTCCGCCACGCTTTTTCTTGCGTCGTGTCGCGTTTGCTGGACTCTGCACTCTCGCTTCTGACTCGTTGCCAGGCGTCTGCCGTGTGACGCTTCCGTCATCCACTGCTTGCGGCGGAGTCTTCTGCTGCATACTCACCCTACTTCCCATACTTCCCATACTTCCCCACCGTCTCGCCATCGGCCCTGCTCCCGGGGGAGAGGCCAGCCTGTACCGTACGAATGCGTCCCGCAGCAGGTCGTCCACGACGCCCACTGGACGCGTATCGCGTTGTCGACTGCGCCGCCGGATATCCTGGCCAAGTTCACTATTCGAGCATGGTGGCGCATTCAGGCGCATCGAGAAGACGGGGAGCCGTCGTCCGGCCAGCGACAGCTTCACGTAACACTGGAAATCGTCAAGGTTGGTAATATCATCCTCCTCAACACCGTCCAGTTCGTGCAATAGACGAGCATCTTCGCCCGCCATATCGAAGGCAAAAAGATGATCCACATTGGCGAGGACCGTGGCACGTAGTGTCCGGTCAAACCTGTCCAGATAGGCCAGCGACTGCGTGGCCAGGCCAAAGCTCCCACCATACTTACGCAGTTCGGCCAACATACTCTGATAGTTCACACCATTAAAGACCTGAAACTCATCGATTAGCACCAAAAAGTGTCTTCGCAACGCGTCCTGCTGACGAGCCTGCTCGGCCAGACTGGCCTGGAAGAGGCCCAGCAGTGTTGCACCGATGAGAGCTGAGATGTCTGCACCCACGACGCCACTGGCCGTACTGACCAGCAGAATCTTGCCCTGTCGCACCATACTGGAGAAATCAAGACTGGAACGTGGCTGGCCAAGAATACGTCGGGAGACACGCGAACTGGTATACTTCGAGAGCTTGGTGATGACCGAGGAGGTGATTTCAGACTGCATACGCAGGTCCAGAGGTTCGTAGTAGGTCTGCCACCATTCCTCCAGCACCGGGTCGCTCACCTGCTCCATGACCATATGGCGAAAACTGGTGCGTCGTAATAGCGGCACCACGTCCAGCAGGGTGTACTGCCGATCCGGCCCATTCTGGCTATCGAGACGCACCATCGTCTCGTTAGCATCCATCAGTGTTTTGAGAGCATACTCCAGAATGTTCTCGGTACGCGACCCATAGCTATTAGCCCACAGGTGTTCAAAGCTCGACTTTGTACATTTCCTTCAAGGAAATAATGTCTCCTCTTGGTACGATGAGCTGATACAATTCTTCTAGGAACCCAGCCATGGAGTATTTCAACATCCCCGAAAAAGGTGATGTTGAAATACTCCACTCCTTCACGAAACCCGTGACCCATATCCATTCTGGCAGACGATGAGTGGCTTCCAGAAGGCTTCTGGTTGTCTTTTGAGATAGGCCCCTGTTTACTCCTTCCCAAAGGGAAATGTGCAAAGCCGAGCAAAGATCGTGATCAGGTTATCGACCGCCTTGTCACGATTCCGACCCAGCGTCACGTCCAGCGGGTTGATACCCACAGGATACTCGCCGTCGGCAAGATCGATGACTACCACATCATCGCGTCGTGTAGGTGGAATAAGACCGGTCAACGTTTCAACAAGATCACCATGCGGCTCAATCACCACCAGGCCGTCGGTGGTCTGCCCGTTTCCTGCAGCATTCAGGGCTGCCTGCGCCAGGTGCTGGAACAGTGTACTTTTCCCTTTGCCGGTGCTGGCAATGGAAAGCAGGTTATGACGCAGACATTCCTGCGGCAAATAGACCGGGACGTGTTGACCTGCATGACTTGATTCACCGATGTGCCAGCCATTGCCGTGTGCCAGTTCCGCTGGAACCAGGTAAGTACGTGCGCGTCCCCGAATCACAAACGGGAGATCCGCCAGGTCTTGCTCCTGTGGTAAATGCCATAGCGCGGCCACATCGGCCACACTGAGCAGGTGACGCGATCTGCGCACATTTCTCTCCCAGCCTGGCCGCTTCTCTGTTGAAGGTAGAAGTAGGCGTCGGGCCTTTGCATGCGACAGGGAACGTGGCACAAAGTAACCGCCAGCCGCCGTGTGATACTGCCTGTAGGCAGCTACGAGCCCGGACAACACGTTCTGGAGCATCTGCCTCTGCTCAGTGCGCCTGCTCCACTCCTGACGTCGCTGCCGATACACGTCCAAAAAGGACGACCACCAAGCAGACCATTGAAAAAATGGTAGCGGGAACAAGGACGAGAACGGATAAGGCATGCTCCGAAAGGCAGTTGCCAACATGCTTTGCGCAGGAACTAACGGAGGCATGCCAGCCGATTGTCCTGTATTAGACGCAATGACGAACAGACGCAAACGGGCACGATAGGCCATGCGTGCCGTTTTCTCATTGACCAGCCGCATATCGTAGATGGCGTCCTGACTTCTCCGACTGGCCACACGCGAAAAAAGGAACAGCGTACTCAGAAATAGAAACAGAAGAGCGCTTCCCACCAGCACGACAAGCGTTTCCTGACTTGAGGTCAGCACAGGAAGCCTTCCATGGAGTAGTTGTACTCCTGCATGCAGTAGCCAGGTTGGAAGAAGAGGAGCAATACGCTTGGAGAAACGCATCCACAGTAGGAGCAGAGCCACCAGGAGGCCAAGTCCCACCAGTTGTACGGTACCCGGTGCAGAGGAAGCCGAACGACTCAATGCCTGCCGTTGTCGAAGGTGCTCGGCCTCTAAGGGATGTTCGACGGTCCTACGCCTCTCCCCCTGAGACCAGGTGGGTGAAGCAGGCAGCAGTGCCAGTTGTGCCACAACTCGTACGTACGGTGGCAGATCGGAAAAGGCTGCAAGCAGACCGAGCAGGGGATCACTCCCCTCCTTGAGCAGTTCCCGTTCCCTCCACGAGCGCAGTGGCAGGTAGGAGGCCGCGCCCGGCAGCAGTTCGACGGCATGCACACTTTCTCCTTGCTGCACGTAAAGAGGGTCCTCGTCAGGCGGCACCATCTCCGCCTGTGGATAACGTGCTGAGACCTGGGCCGCCAGATGATTGAGCGCCGCAGGTGTGCTGGCACGCAACAGGAAGAGCCGAGAGGTTGAAGTTGCCGCCAGTTCGAGGGCAATCGGGTGGCGCTCATCGAGCGTTAATCCCTGCATTACCGTTTCAAGGGCCGTGATATCTCTGGCACTCGCTCGGCGTGGTACCTGGACCTGTAACAGGAAGGAGGGTAGCTTGATATGCTGCAAATCTGGCTTCATCATCTTTGTTTTCCTTCCTCGTCTAGAGCACTATTTGGTAAAGAAAGGGCAAGAGAGAATCCTTCCTCTCTTTTTTCTCTCGTTCAGTCCTGAGTGGCAGGCGACACTCCACGTTCCTGCATCACGGTGGCGATGGTGGTGATAGCCTCCGTCCATTCCTGCTGTAGCTCTTGCGACCAACCTGAGCCCAGCAGGACGGCAAATGTGGCCAGCAGCGCCTCACTCACCAAAGCATAATGCTCGCTTGTGACTCCTAGGGCGGCATGACGTTGCCCCAGGTGCTGCAGGGCAGGGACAAGGGAAGACGGATCGTTGAGCGTGGAAAGAATAAAGGTCAGCATGCTCATCAGCTTCTTTTGTTGCGTGCGCATGTCGGTGTGCGCAAACAGCGGCCATACCTCGGGAGAGGCGGTACGCAACGTCTCATAGAAGAGTTCGGCAAACAGCTGCCGTCCCTCATAAGTCGGGCACGCCCTGTGAAAACTTTGTTGTAAAAGGGAAACATTCAGTATCATTTTGTTGCTACTCCTTCTTTCTATTTTTAGAATTGAGCCTATGCTCATCCTGCACCTCAGACTTCTGACTGCGGATGGAACTCTTGTTCATAACGCCTTCATACTTCTCGCGGAGTTCTTCGTCTATATGAAAACTGGCAAGGATTTCCTGCTCATCACTTGAACCCGCAAGAGGATGCTGACTGGATAGGTTCCTTTCTTGCCCAGTGTTGCGGGCAGCCAGTTCCACCGGATCGGTCGTGATCAATGCATGTTCACAAGGACTGGCCTGTATGGTGATCAGTACGCGTTTGTCACCGGCAAGCAGGAGTGCCTCATGCTTACCAAGTGTGAGCAGGCGTTGCTGCTCGCCGCGTGTCAATTGAAAACGTTCGCCGACGGCGGCCACACTGGTACGATCCTGCATCTTCAGAATTTTGATGGCGGCATTCGAGGCCACGATACTGCCCCACTCGTCTCGGGCAAATAGTTCTGGATTCTGCGTCATGGTGATGAGACGCAGATAGCGTTTGCGCGCCCGTCGTGAAAGTGTTGCCAGGAAACGCCCCCCTTCCGGGTGCTCGATAATCGAGGCCGCCTCATCAATGTACAGCGAGCGTGGTGCATGACTGTTGTAAAGCACCTGCGTCCAGATGCAATCGGCTATAAGAAATATCCCGACCGGCCTCAGTTCGCTACGCATATCGCGAATATCCCAGACTACCAGAGCATTGTCGGCATCGACATCCGTCTGCTCTGCAAAGAGGCCTGCCAGGCTCCCCTGCACATAGCGGTAGAGACGCGTGGACAGCCCATACTCATCGGGCCCGCAGACTCCGCTTTTGAGCACATCGTACAGGTCTCGCATCAGCGGGGGCGCACAATAGTGTGTTCGCGGATCCGTGGCAATGCCCACTTTGCGATAAGTCTCATAGAGGGCACGATCGAGCAGGCCCTTCTCTCGTTTACTCAGTGGCGTCCCACCTGACGTGGGTAGCGTCTCGGCGAGCATGATATCCAGCAGAGCATGCAGGTCCTGCACCTTCTCAGCTAAGCGATCGCCACGACGTGCCTCACGCAAATAGGCCTGGAAATCGCAGCCTGCGGGCAGTAGATCAAAGGGATTGAGATGTTGACGTGAGCCAGGTGCAATACGCACGATCTGCCCACCAAGTGCTGTAGCCAGCGGCGTATATTCCTGATCGGGATCAATCACATAGATGTGTTCGCGCTGCCCGCCTGCTCGCTGCAAAATCATATCACGCTCGATGAGCAGTTTACCCAGGTAGGACTTGCCCGCCCCGGTCACGCCACCAATGAAGGCATGCGGATTCTCCAACCGTTCATCCCATGCGTTGAGCATCACAGGCTCGCCAGTGTCCGTCATGCCCACAAGTACGCCGTCCGGCATGTACAGAGAGTTGGAGATGAAGGGCAGTGCCGTGGCCAGACTGGTGGTGTCCAGCGTTACAGTACGCATCAGTTCATCCCGAGCCTCAGGCAGAAATGAGCGAAACGCCTGCGCATGCTCGAAGGTGGTGGTATGAGCAGTCGTATCCAGAAAGAGCATATTCAGCAAGCCCATCATGCGTTCGGTACGTTCGTCCAGTGTGCGCCGATCGGGCGCACGTACCAGGACGTAAAAGCCCAGATCGAACATGCGCTCCTCACCACTGGCGATCTGACTCAGTAGCGTCATGACATCATCCTGCGCTACACTCATCTCAGGGTCATCCAGTCGTCCTTGCCGCTGATTGAAACGACGGGTCGCGACATAACTTGCCCGACGGCGTTTGAGTTGTCGGATCATACTTGCCGAGTCCTGGGGATGCAGGTGAAAGACCAGTTCGGCAATCTCATCATGCAAGAGGAGTGGCGCGAGCCAGCCCCCGGCGGAGATTTCACGGGGAAAGGCCGTGATGGCGATACCGCGCACATACTCCTCTTCCACACAGAGCGCATCGCGCATCACCTCTACACTGGCCGGAGCCAGCAGGTCAGCCAGGTGCAACAGGTCGGGCAACGGCACAGGCGGTACACCAACCACTCGCTCGCTGCTCGCCATTCTTGCCCTTTGTTGTGTCGTGGGACGTGCCTTCTTGATCCCTGAGAGAGATGTTCTTTCTTCCTCCTCTCGTGATACATTCCGCAGATCGATACGCTGACCGGAAGAAGCATGAGCAGGATGAGGAGAACGAATAGCGTGAGCAGGGTGAGAAACGATGGTGGGGTCTGGCATCCTGTGTGTTCCAACACTTGACGGCCGCCCTACGCCGGAAAGAGCTTCAGAGGTGAGCGGGTGTTTAATGGCACGTTCAGGTGTGAGGCAACTATGATACAAACGTGCCAACTCCTCTTCCTGCAGACGTCGACAGTGGAGGCCGACCGAGGCCAGTTGCTGCATCACCATCTCGCAGCGTACGTCCAACTCCTGGCGAGCCTTCTGTAATGTCTTCTCCGCCATCGCCTGCCGAAGTCGAGCGCGACGACCCGGTAGAAGTTGCGAAAAAGAGGCGCGTGGCGTGTGTAGCGTGCCCTCGCCCGAGAGTGGAATGACGATATAGCAGTGTCGTTCGATGAGCGTGCGTTGCGAGGCCAGCTTCTTGATAAAATCGGCCAGACCCGTAGCCAATTCTCGCCAGCTTGCATTCCGACGTTGTGCATCGAGAGTGGGCTCACGCGTTATACGCTCAAGATAGTCATGCAGGTCCAGACGTTGGTGGCGAATGAGAATCTGTAATGGAAAGGTCAGCGTTTTCAGGAAGGCACGATACCCGGCGAGAATAGCTTCCTGCTCCTCTTCCGCCTTCAAGGTGAAATTGATGGCCGATACCTCCAGCACCGCACGGTATGTACGTGGGAGTGCATTCGTGGCAACGGATGGAGATGAGGCCAGGCACAGCACATCGCCCGCTATCTCTCGCAAGCGCACAAACTCCTGCTGCACACTGTCCTGAATACGTTTTGATCGCATATCGTCTACTCGCTTTCTCTTGGCTCTCGCATAAGACTCACCTCTTCTTCTTCGTCCGGCATGGCTGTCTCTTCTTCATGGACGTCGCGTACAGTGCGCCATACATATCTCCTGGACGAATACCAGTAATGCACGAGCACGATGCACCACACCTCCAGGGGTCGACCGGCATGCTGCACCAGTGCCAGAGTAAGAGCCACTACCACTGGCAGCAGAGACAGGCACAGGCGAAGGAGCTGGCCGCTTGGCCCATAGGCACTCAGCATGAGCAGCTTGTGCCAGAGGTTGTAGCTCACGCTACTCCCAACCAGGAACAGAAGAAACTGTCTGGCCGTCAGGCTCAAAGGGCCAAGCGTCAGGACCTTGTCCGGAACATTCATATGCGTTGGCACGGTATGCGTGGCTCGTCGCCTGCCATCTTGCATCAACATACGGTTGCTTGCCTCCTTTGATCTATGTTTGTATGCATGTGTTGTATGGCAAGTTCCTGCTTTCGCAGAAACATACCCATCCGACTTTTCTCGTCTAATTGCAAGCAATACAGACACAAGTGTCCACTACTTACTGGCCATTTGCGGCCGTATTAACCAGTCCGGAAATCGTCTGTGCTAGCAGAGCAAGAGCAAGGCCAGCGAGCGCGTAATACAACTTTGAACGTGCCTGCTCTTTGTGATTGGGCGCATCTCCAACCGGCATCATTAACAGGGCCGCCCACGCGAAAAAGAAGGTGGCCATGGCAAAGGCAAACACGGTCAGGTCGTTATAGAGATTGGTGAAAAACCCCTGAATGCTTGCGAGCACGAGCAGAGCATTCAAAAGATGAGTAATACCCAGTCGGAGCTGTTGCAACTCGTAGAGTATCTGCATTGCACGCATACTTGCACGCATGTACATAGAAACACGTCCCTTTCTGAAGAGAGAGCCTGGCTACAAATCCTTCCCGATGGCTCTTGCCTGTGTGTCATCATCACTCCTTGTATCTTTCTTCCTACGCTGTTCTTTGTTCCACGCTCCTCTTCTTCTCGCTCGTCTTGGGTTTGTCTGTTGCCACTCCCGTCCCTCCTCATGAAGATATGGCGACACTTTTAAAGGTTGCTAACCGCCTATTCCCCCTTCCAATCGCCACAATTGCATGCTATTTCCACACTTCCTTGCTATTCCTTGCTATCCCCCCCACACTTTGCCTACCAGCATTCAGCCCCGATTCGTTAGCCAGGAAGACGACTGAAAGCAGGACGGTCGAAATGAAGGTTACACTCTTCGCTTCCGTTGCCTTCTTTAATATGTATTGGCCTGCATTTGCGCAGCGGTACAGCTCTATGTCAGAGCTTTGACGACCTGAGATGGACGCGCATTCATGAAAGTCATGACACGATTGAAGATGTGCAGACCTTGCCCATACAGGGGCTGCAAGCCAATGCGTAGAACGCTGTCGGTCAGCGTGCCAGAAGAGGCCAGAACAGATGGCATGATGCTACGCCTGAAACGTGCCTCCTCTCTTACCAGTAAAGACAGAAGTGAGTCATGTTCCCTTTCGAATAGAGTGGACAATCCACTCAGAGCGGCAGGTGGAAAAGAGTGAGCATGAGAGACAACCGCCTCTGTAGCGGACGCTGAATACACGTGAGAAGAGTTCAAGTCCAGTTGTGCATGCCCGACTCCGTTTTGCGGGGGAATGCGGCTCTGTGGTCGAATATAACCCCAGACGGTATAGCCGGGCCAGCTTGATGCATCCACCGTAAGATCGGGCAACAGGGGCATCGTGGAATAAGGACTTATACTGTTGGAATTAGCAAACACGATGGAGCCGTTTGTCCCCTGTCCCACAGGGAGCGTGACCGACATCACAATAGCTGCATGCCCAACACCTGCATCCTTGAACACCATGACATCGCCGGGCTCAGGTATGCTGCGTGCAGAGAAAGGCGCAGCGGCCGAAGGAATCTCGCTCCAGCCCGGCTGACCCTGATAGAGAGCCCACAGATCAAAGGCATTGGCCGTCAACCTCATAGGATAGACCTGAGAGTAGGCACCACGCACAAAGCTAACGCACTGATAGGTGCCGTTGGCCCACTCCACACAGCCCGGACAGACCTGTTCTCCGTAGTCAATCACGGCCTGCGGAAAGGTACTGTTATACCAGCTATAGTAGCAATTCGGAAAACTGATGAGACTGCCACAGGCTGGATTGACAGAGAGGGCATTCGCCATCGCCCGAGCCCATTGCACGACTGCCGCGCCATAACCGCTGGCTGGGATACAGGATCCCTGCATTCCACTACTACTACCTGCCGCTACCGATGACGCAGTTGTGCCGGGCGTTGACAGGACGGGCGGTGCTGTCGTTGGCACAGAGGGAGAGGCGGAGACGGTATTTGTTGCAGCCGTGGTAGGTGTTGCTGCAAAGCATGGTCCAGCCCCCATTCCTCCTCCTCCATCACTGACCTGCGCCATCGTGGCCGTGAGAGCGGACAGGAAGAGCAGGGCCACGATGCCGAGCAGGAATGGCAGAGACAGCCACATCAAGAGATGAGTATTTTGCCGTGACAGGTACATGAATACATTTTCTCCTTTTTCCGATTTTTTCACGTTATTACCGATTGGTCATCATAGAACTTGCCAGAGGAGGTCTTTCCCCAGGCTTTCTTCAGGTGTTTTACAGTAAAGCAAGCAGCCGTGGAGCGACACGAGCGGCATAACTGGCTGCCCCCTGCGCCGTATCCGACACTGCGGTGGACGCCTCCATCATGGGACGCAGTGCCCAGGTGTTGAGCATGCCCGGTATGCGCAGCACAAGAGAGAATACAGCGATACTGACAAAGAGCGTTGCCAGTGTGCTGTCAATATGAAGAAGATTTCCAGTTCCAAGCGAGGCGACCAGCACGCCGCCCAGTGCTAAGGCCACCACCTGAAACAACTGCACCATGACGGTTGCCGCAAACAGCGAAAGCCAGAGGCGACCAAAGCGCAGTGTCTGAGGCAGAGACAGGCAGGCCAGAGCAGGACCGGCCAGCACTATCAACACCAGGAGCAGAGCCAGACGCACAATCATCTGCACTCCGAGCAGAATATCCATCACGCCCAGGACCAGGGCAAGTACCCATACCAGCAGACCGGCCCCAAGCAAGTTACCCTGAAAGAGTGTCACGAGCGTGCTCGTAAGCATAGAGAGACCGGCAAGGTTGCGGGCAACCGAACACAGAGCATTCTCAAGGTCAATGAAAAGGCCAATAAAATACAGGCTGAAATGTGCCGCAAGCACCGCCAGAATGACGCGGGGCAAAAACTCAGCGATTGTGGAATGAGTCATTCCAATCTGCTGACTTAGCATGACGTTGTAGCCACCAATGACGATGATGCAGGCCAGCGCGATATCTACCACCTGTACAAAGCCCCTCCAAAGCGTCACCACCATTGCGTTCTGATACGTATTTGCCGCCGGTGTCTGCGTAAGAATGTTGAGCGAGCTCTGATTGATGGCGTCTATAACCGGGTGCAAGGCATTCAAAATTTGCCCGGCAATCCATTGCGCAACCTGCTGTGTCCAGCACGTGGGGTCAAGCGGATTCACACAGGTGATGGAAGGCGTGGTCGCGTCTGTACTGCTGTGGAATCTATTTTCCGTACTGTTATGCATGCTATTACCCGCTCCAGCACCAGTAGACACTAGCGCATGCATTGCCTGAAACTCAGAATGAGAAGCAAGGCCATGAAAAGACGAATGAGATGTTCGCTCCGTTCCGCGAGCAGGAGCCGTTCCTCTGTGTTCAAGGGCCAGCACACCCAATCCAATCAGAGTAAGTGCCATCAAAACGCATATGCGATAACGGCGGAGCACGCTGTTTCTCTGCCGCAGACGTGAGGATGAAGAGTATTCTGCTAGCACGCGCGATGAACGCGTATCTACCGCAGCAGCATCTGTGGAAGGATGAAAAGAGAACATGAAGAGACTCCTTTTTTCTCATTACGCCGTTATTGCTTTTGCACATACTGCCTCACTTCTATAGTCGTGAGACAGCAGACACGTCGTGGCTGTGCTTGAAGCAACAAAAACGTCTGCCTGTGACGTCGTTGTCCTGTAGACCATCCGCATGAGCGAGGTTCCATACCACTGTTTTTCAACAGACAAAGGATGGGAAAAACCAACGTCTTCGTTCTGCCCAGTAGTAAGTGTAGAGGAATTGTGGAATTGACGGTGAGACATGTGTGCACCATGCACAGAGAGAGATGTTGCCAGAAAAAGAGACCATATTACCTGCAGCCAGATGAGAGAGGTACAGCCAACGTATTTGCAGAAATGAAGCATAGTGCCGGGTTAAAAAGAATCAAAAGTTGGAACACAACGCTCTCAGAATTTGATGAAGGGAAGAGAAGAATTGACAAAATTTCCTCTTTTGCATTATCGTGTAGGAATATTGTGAGAAGAGCACCTGAAAAATTGATGCAGAGAACGTTTGGAAACACGTGCCTTCGACAGCGAGAACATACACGCTTTGTGCGAGTTGTTTAAACGGCAAGCTCAGCTAATTGGAGTGCGGGTCTTGCCAACAAGGTGTTGACCATCATGCCAACGCTATGAGCCGTCACTTTGGCAGCAATGCGCGTCATCAGGCCCCAGGTGCTTTTCGCGTAGTGTTTGGACAAGTGCAATTGCTCTTGCAACTGGGCCTTGACCGTTTCGCACATCAAGCGCAAGCGGTTAAGCTGTGTTTGAGCTTGCTTGGAGCGAATGGGCACTTGGGTTTCTTTGACCGGAGCGAGGAGTTTGAGCGCGCGCTCCTGTTGCAGATAGCTCTGAAGAGCCGCATCATTGTAGGCCCCATCGCCAAGCACATGAGAGAGGTGATGGGCAAACGAGTCCAGCAGTTCCACGACGGGTTGGTTGTCGTAGCAATTGGCTGGGGTGAGCAGGAAACCCAGGATCATCCCGCTCAGACCAACGACGCTATGGATTTTGCAGCCAAAGTACTTCATGGCCTTGCTGCTACACACGCCATAGTCGGCAGTGCCCAGAAATCGACTGGTCTGCTTGCTCCGTTTGTAGCTCACACAAGGCACGGGAGCTGATTCAATGGCTGCGGTCTCTTCCAGTTGCCGCGCCTCCAGCACGATCTGTAAGCTCACCCGCACCGCCAGGATCACTGCCCAGAGATCGCGTTTTCGGCGAGTGTAGCGACTGCGTTCATTGAGTCCAGGTCCAGGGAAAAATGGCAGCAGACTAGCTTGATGCAGGCGCAAGAAGTGATCTTCTCGCGGTTCACCTCTCAGTTCCTGATAGAGGGCAATCACGATGAGTTCGCTGTCCGAGAGATGCGGCGCTGGCCCAGGTCGCTTCAAAGCGTGTTGAATCACGGCTGACCCTTTCATTGTATCGTCAACTATGGTAAAAATGGTGGTGAGAACGATAGCTTTGTCTAGCATGTGTAGTGCGCTCCTTGTCTGTTTTTGTCTACAAACAGAAGCGTACTACATTTCTCACTCCTTGTCAGCCACTAGCACAAAGCGTATACGTCTCTCATAGATACTCTATACAGGAAAGAAAGCATGAATAAGTTAGAATTGGAGGACTTACTGACAGAACTTGATGAGGCATTGGCGAAAGCTTTCCCAGGTCCAGCATCCATGAGTGTGCTCATGGTGGGAGGTGCATGTCTCCTCTTTCAAGATGTCATCACTCGGCCCACTGAAGATGTGGATGTAATTATTTTTGATATGCTGGGCAGCAGTGAGGAAAGCAGCCTGATTTTCAAAGCACCACTTGCCGATAAAATTCGCCGGATCATTAAAGGCATTGGGAAACGTCATGGCCTCAAGGGCCAGCAGCAACTCTTCTTTAATGATGATTGTTCGCCCTTTTTACTTGAACTGAGTGAGAATGAACTCCCGCCGATGCGCTTGTTCAAAACGTATAACAAGTTGCGTCTGTATGTCCCAAACGATCTCAGCTATATCTTAGCGTGCAAGCTGATAGCAGGGAGGGTAGCCAAAGACTTTGCAGACATCAGGGTACTCTGCCAAAGGCTCGACATCCGGAACCGAACACAGGCACAACAGGTGGTGGACTCCTATTTCCCCTCGCCCGTGCAGCAAGCCGTCCATCAGTTGTCTCAAACCCTGGAAACGCTGTTTGGAGCATGAGGATCTCGCCGTTCTCGCCGTTCTCGTGTTCTCATCGAAAAGGCTAGTCGGATCATCCTCTTTATGGTATGCTGTATGTAGATGAGCAAGAGGCATGAATGAGTGAGGATGCAATGACGACGACCTTTCAATTCAAAAGACAAACGTTGGCGATGGCCTATGACGAACTCACTTCAGGCAAAGAAGAGTTTCGGGTAGCGATAGGCAATTTTATGAACGCCTTCTTTCTCTATGCAGTTGAGAGCCGTCAGGAACTCCTTGATCCTCCTATTCTGATGCCCGTGAACCCCACTCGTGAGCAACGTGGCTGGGCTGCATTCTGTGCAGGCGCGGCGGAGTATCTAGCCGAGCGTTATGACTTGCAGTGTCCAGCCTGGGCACTGGATTCCACCTATTGCATGCAGGAGCCATGGTATATCGTCCCCAACGCCACCCCATCGATGCGTAAGCTCTTGCAGAAAACGGCCCCTCAAGCGTTCCGTCGTCGAAACGTGTTCTGCGATGATCACGTGTTTAGCAATGCGCATCCATCATCTCGCGAGCCGGGAAATCTTGACGACCTGCGCAGCAAGCGTATGGCGATACTGGCTGCGCTACCTCAAGAGGAGCGAGAAGCATATCTCACAGCCTACAACGCGAAAATGTCAGGGAAGCCGCATCTCCACATCGTTGTGTGATGACTCTCCATGTGCGAACGTAGGAGCTTGCAGGGATTGGATACCCAGAGACTGTAATACCGGTCTCAACATGTTCTTACTGGCGTTCAGATCACGGTCGAGCGAGAGTCCACAACACGGGCACTCAAAAACCCGTTCTGAAAGAGGCTTTTTTGCCTATGTCCACACGCGCTGCAGGTTTGCGATGTATAGGCAGGGTTCACCTTGATGAACTGACGCCCAGCTTTTTCCGTTTTAGTACTCAGTTGAAAGAAAAAGGCCGACCATGCCACGTCACTGATACTTCTTGCACGCGTCTCTTGGGACGCGTTCTCTGGACGCGTTGTCCGGGGGACAAGCGATGGAGAAGCGATAGAGAGCGATAGACAATGGTTCTGCACCATGCGGTTCACGTTCAAGTTTTCGATGCAGATCACCCCGTATCGGTCGACAATCTGCAAAGACTGTTGATGCGTGAAGTCGTCTCGTTGATACTTCACTCGCGAGATGAGATGCACACGAGCAACCACCGTACGATGCTTACAACGTTCGGACGCGTCCTTTGGGACGAGTCCTCTGGGAGAGGAGCGATAAGGAGCGATCGTTCCCTTGGCATGGTTACATTGTACTCTTGCCAATACCTTCTCTTCACAGCGAAAGAAGCACGGGTTCTCAATCTCTTCTACTGCCAAGAGGATTGCAAACGTCTTGAGTCCAACATCCATGCCCACGTACTCAGCTCGACTTTGTACATTTTTCTCAAGCACAAGCAGCATATGCCAACTGAGAAAGGGTAGAACGGGGTAATAAAACTACATCAGGGTTGGTAGCGGATGTAGGAAAAGTAAAATTGCCCCATACATGTCGCCTCACGGCAGTGAAGACATCACGAAACGTCGCCATCTGTTTGCGATACCAGGCTGATTGTGCAACAGGAATGTTCCCGTCTGGATGCAATGCATGCCCAAAGAGCGTTACGAGACTGTAGAGGCTGAAAAGCAAAGGAGTGGTGCGCTCAATCGCCACATCAGACCACTGCCGCTCTCGTCTCAATCCCCAATTGAGCACGACTTTCCTCAAAGGTGCGCGTCCTTACTCCATCGCGCGCATAAAATCGAGAATAATCTGCTCAGCCGTTTGCGCCTGATCTGTTGAAAAAAGAGCCTTTGGAGGACGTTTGCCGCCTGGATCACGGGTGAGAACGAGAGCGGATCGGCAAAGGGGAACATCCAAACCGATACCACAAGGCGGTTGCGGTGCAGAACTCCACCTCTCGCTTTCCCTCCCCATACCAGTCGAGCGTGATGCATTGCCACACGGTCTTGGGATCGTGCAAAACATGCTCGACGGATGGCAAGCGTTTGCCAACGACACGAGGACGACCAAGAGTGGATGAGATTCGCTGCTCAGGCTGTTGATGGATCACCGACACGACGGTGACAGCATAGTACCATCACAGAGTCAGCCTGGACCGGAGCATGTGACACGATAGGTGCGTCTCATCTTTGTGTGCAGGGAAGAGGGTCGGAGCGATCTGCACCGCTGTGATACGCAGCCGGATGTCACAGAGATGCCATAAGTTGCTGTGTGAGTCGGGAGTCTCTGCTCATTCGTTCTAAGGAAGAGCCATGAAAAAAGAGGTCATGCATGAAACTGACCTAGTATCTGCCAACCACAGAGCAGAACCAGGAAACGATCTGTGCAGAGGTGCGCCATCTGTTCCAAGTGGAGCCCAGCATTCTCCAGCAAGCGACGGAGCGACAGGTTGACCTGGATGCATTGATGGATGGAGGAGAGATCGCGCCACTGGTGGGCCCGATATATCCTATGCGGTATTGACGTTTGACGATCCTAGATGCCTACCTTGGGAGCAACGCCAGTGGGTGTGTCATGCAGGTTGTGAGGTCAAACGCGAATACGGGCCAGCAGAAGTGCTCTATGAGCGTATCAAGGACGACAGCAAATAGGTATCTGGTACTCGTATCCTTTCGGAAGATAGGCAACACAGCAAGTTCATTCGAAGCCTTTCTCTCACTGACAATTCTTGTAACTTGTGTAAGAAAATTACTTCCGTACGTTTCTAAAGAGAGACACACATATTTCTTTCTCTGCTTTTCCCTGTTCATAAACGAAGTTTTGCAACGGGTTCATAAGAGGTGAGCAGTAGTAGCGTACAAGACCAAAGGAGAGATGACATGAGCGATAGTGCGATGGAAGCCCACGCCGAGCTTCCTCAACGCAAGGGTAGGTACAAGCTCCTCAATTTCACCCAGAGCCAGCTCTATGGCCTGTTCTTTGGACATCTCGGCAAGCTGTCGATGATTGCCCTCTACTTCATCCTGACTCAGTGGCTCCAAGGCCAGCAGGTCGTCACCACGAT